>JABAOF010001845.1_pt1 | contig 33018 bp, 32 predicted proteins | sample 7062171 | NCBI WGS metagenome assembly JABAOF01 (sample SAMN14538628, study PRJNA623070) | marine sediment metagenome | biome: marine biome [ENVO:00000428]; feature: marine pelagic biome [ENVO:01000023]; material: deep marine sediment [ENVO:00002113] | place: India: Gulf of Khambhat ...
CCAGGCAGTGGACTATGTCTTCACCCCGCCTTTGGCGGGGGCGAGGCGTATAATAGATGCTACAAATTTGCCATTAGGCAGAAGCACCTATAATAAGTCTCTACAGGGCTTTCACCCCTCGGCGTTACCATACCCTGCATCTAGCCAAGCTTAGGTTTCACCGATGTAAGCCTCGTTTTCCTTGCAGCGTTACCGCTGCAGGCGACTGATTTAGTTTTCAATCGAACCCGCGTCCAAAGGTACTTCCATAAGAGCTTCTACGAATGTAGCCAGTGTTTGTATCTCACTTTCAGGAGTCCCGCTGGCAGGAATTCCTGAAAGCCAGCTTGTTAAGTTTTCTCCCAGCTCATACAAGCTTAAAAACTGAGATAGTCTACTAACGACACCTTACCGAAACCGTAGACCTTTTCGGCAGGTGTGGCTGCTAATTAAGCAGCCAGAGCGACATTATTGTCTGCTTCTAATTTGAAATCCCAATTGTTTAACGAGATACTGGGACCTCGACTCGCTTCTCCTATTTCACTACCCCTGTCGAAACCGGACGCCCCCAAATCTTGAAACTGTCCAGAATTTTCTCTTCTCGATAGGCTTGAAGAGTAAAAACGATCTAACCTTTCTGGCGTTCTCGAAATTCTCGTTCCATCTCGCGCCTGGCAGTCTTCTCTGCAATTGCTCTGCGCTTATCGTACTGCCGTTTTCCCCGGGCTAATCCTAGCTCTAACTTTGCCAGATCGCCTGAGAAATATAAGCGAAGAGGAATCAGAGTCATCCCTCTTTCATTGATCTTCCCCGTTAATCTTCGAATCTCTACTTTACGGAGAAGCAACTTTCTGGTTCTCTTGGGATCCTGCCTCCGCAAATCACCGTATTCATAAGGGCTTATATGCATATTGTAAAGGAGCACTTCACCTTTAACTACTCTAGCATAGCTATCTTTAAGATTCGCTCTTCCCAGCCTGACGGACTTAACCTCATTGCCTTGAAGCGCTATACCAGCTTCATATTTCTCTTCAATAAAGTACTCATGATAGGCTTTTCTATTGGTCGCCACTACCTTTTCTCCGACCACTTAAGCCTCCTTAAATAAGTATAACACAGGCTATGAGGCCTTTCGAGACTCTATTGGCTACAGTTTTACGTGTAAGTAATCAACAGGCTTACCAATAATAATATTTCTTATCCTTAGAACGAGTAAAGCAAATGAACTACATATAGTCTATGGTTCGAGCCTGTCGAGAACCAGGTTCGGAGGGGCACAGGTCCCCCCTACACTCGGATCTGGTTATCAGAAATACTTGGTCTTATTTATTGTTCGAGCTTGTCGATTGCTACCTTAACTTTAGTTCGAGCTTGTCGAGAACTATTATATTTAAACCAAAATTTATCTTCTCGACCTTGCCCGAAGAATAAATTTTTCATTCCCGCTCAGCCTGTAAAGATCAACGAGTACATTCAAGAACTGCAGAATCTTTTCCGCAGTATAAACTCAAAGCCCTCTACCATACAGGATAATTTTAAATATGATAATCCCAAAACCCTTTTATGGTAAAACTAGTTCGCACAACTACGATATCAGTAATTGCTGTATTCAAAAAAGTTAGCCAATTTCAACTGCAAAAACAAGCTGTTAATTAAATATGTAAAAATTCTCCTTGCTTAATTTCATACTTGTTGGCTATAATACGTTCTGTTCCCCACAGTTCGGATTTAGCTGGAGGTGCTTACTATGCGTAACGAATTCAACAAGTCTAATGCCCCCTGTATTGTAAGTGAAGGAATACTCTTCAATAAAAGAGATATGATACGAGCTCTAGAAACGATTGAGAATGTTACTTATTACGACATTGTCGACCGTCAAACTGTCTCTAAAGGTGAAGGCGTCATTCTGAAAGTCTTTGCCAGCAAAGAAAACTCTACGCTGATTTTAAATGGTTCACTTTTCATTAATGTATTTAGCTTCGACTACTTACAGTTTTCTCCTGGAAAGAAAAAAGGCCAGACGGTCGTCGAACTCGTTAAGGACTCGCGTACACTCCGACTAATTCCGCAGGAAGAAGACATCAAGAATCCCGCAAAGCTCAGTGCAAGTAATTTGTGCAGAAAAAACGGGTTCTATGATGAAGAGGAACCTTGTCCATCAATGCTGGATGATATCGTGGACGAGGATGAGGAATCTTAAACTCTTGAATTTTATGCTGCTTCCTTCCAGTCTTTCCCTTCAATAAGCGCCTTGATTATCTTTTTAGCTTTCTCCAGCTGATCATCGCTATCACTATTCTTGTCAATAGAGACCGTAACATCAGGTTCTATTCCTTTTTTATGGATACTGCGACCTTTAGGCGTGAAGTATTTGGCAACAGTCATAGTTAAACCAGAGCCATCTGAAAGATCAACAACGGTTTGAACGCTTCCTTTACCAAAAGTTCTTTCCCCTACTACCACACCTCTCTTTGTATCCTGTATGGCCCCGGCTACAATCTCTGAGGCGCTTGCGCTCCCTTTATTAACTAAAATAACCAGTTTGAAGTCATAGGCATTTCCTTTGGCTACATATGTCTGAGAGCCTTCTGCTCTTCCCTTAACTGACACTATGGGACCGGACTCAATGAAGTCACTGGCTATCCTTACGGATTCTTCTAATATTCCTCCAGGATTGTTGCGCAAATCTAGAATTACTCCTTCTACTCTTTCACGTCTGAATTTTCTCAAGACCTCATCAATCTTTGAACCGGAATCTTCTGTGAACGCATGCAGCCTGATATAACCAATTCCCGGTTCTAATACTTCAGAAAAGACATTTGGGAGTTCGATTTTTTCTCTAACCAGTTTAAAGTCTTGCGGTTCCTTTTCTCCTTCACGCGATATTGTAAGAACTACCTTTGTGCCTTCATCTCCTCTAATTCTTCTTACCGCTTCTTCAAGAGAAATTTTAGTAGAGTCTTTCCCGTCAATTTTAATAATTACATCTCCCGCTTTTATTCCAGCGCGGCCTGCTGGGGTTCCTTCCATCGGCGCAATTACGGTAACTCTATGATCCTTCATTCCCAATTCAATACCAACTCCAAAGAAATGGCCTTTGGATTCTTCCTGGAAGAAACGAAAATCAGTTTTGTCATAATACCGGGTATAGGGATCATTGAGAGATTCCATCATTCCTTGAATAGCGCCTCTGATAAGCTTCTCAAGGGGAACGTTTTCTACGTACGAATTGCTGATATGCTCAATTGCTTCCTCAATAAGATTCAGAGAAGTATTATCTTTGCTAACAGGCGTTATGCTTGGAATATCGGAAACATGACCTACTACCACTCCTGCAACAAAGCTAACTACCATGAAAAATAGTGCAAATACAATTAATACAGCTGTCAGTAATTTATTAGACATTGACGCCCTCATAAAATATTCCAGGGTGCCCCTGGATTAATTAATTTAAGTAATTTACTTCTTTCCAGTCCTTTACAAATTTTACCTGAGACCCAGCAGATCGGCAAGCTTAAAATCATAATTCTGAACTTCTACCTCATCACTTTGTTTTTCAGTTCTGATCTAAACTCTCAAAAACCGTCTCAGGGCAATGGAGCTCCCTACCGCACCAATAATTATTCCTGCCAAAGCTAAACCAACCATAAGTTCAAAAAAAACAAGACTGGAAAAGGTGATAGGTAGGAACCGGATGAGCTCGGCCATCTTCCTTATAAAATAGATGTTTGCAAAGTAAAGGGCAGCTATGGCCAGAACTGAACCGATGAAGCCCTGAAAGATACCCTCAAAAAGGAAAGGCCAGCGAATAAACCAGTTAGTCGCTCCAACCAATCTCATAATCGTAATCTCTTTTCTTCGTGCAAAAATAGCCAAGCGAATAGTATTGGAGATAAGTACCAGAGAAGCAAAGCAAAGCAACGAAATTACAATCATGCTTACCCATCTTATTGCGGCAGTAAAAGCAAAGAGTTTCCTGACTATTTCCCTGCCATATTTAACCTCCTCTATGGGCTCTTTCCCATTTAACCTCTTCACTACTTTTTCTATAGTCCGTGGGGTCTTCAGTTTTATCTCCAGAGAGGCAGGAAGAGGATTCCCTGAAATAGCCTCAAGCATCTCAGGTTGATCCTCCAAATCCTGTCTTAGCCTTTCCATAGCTTGCTCTTTTGAAACATACATAACATCGGAAACTTCAGGCCAGGAAACAACCTCAATCTGTAAATTCTGCACATCGCCGGGTGACGCTGTATCCTTGAGAAAAATGGTAATCTCTACTTTAGATTCGAAACTTTTGGCCCAGGTGTTCACGTTAAGCACCAGTACCACAACACCACCTAGAATTAATAGAGTAAGGGCGGTTGTACTTACAGCAGCAGTACTCATTACGAAATTTTTCCGGAAACTTCTGGCTGCCTCTTTAATGAAATAGCCTAGCCTAATCCTCATAACCGTATACTCCTCGAAGCTGATCCCTTATTATACGGCCTTCTTCCAAAGCAATAACCCGCTTCCTTAAGCGGTCTACCAGCTCACGGTCATGAGTAGCCATAAGCACAGTAGTACCAGTCTGATTGATTCGTCTGAGCAGATTCATAATCTCCATAGAAGTAGCAGGGTCTAGGTTACCTGTGGGTTCATCTGCCAGTAAAAGGGGAGGTCGATTTACAAAAGCTCTTGCAATGGAAACTCTCTGCTGCTCACCACCAGATAGCTCGTCAGGATAGCTGCTAAGTTTTTCCTCCAAACCCACCAACTTAAGAACTTCCGGTACCTGTGTTCGTACGAGTCTGTTAGAGCGACCGATTACCTCTAATGCAAAAGCAACGTTTTCATAAGCAGTCTTATGAGGTAGAAGTTTAAAATCTTGGAAAACACAGCCGATAGTCCTGCGCAGATACGGCACCCGTCGTTGCTTCAGATGGACCACATCTTGCCCGGCTACATAGATCTCGCCCTTTAATGGAAGTAGTTCTCTTAGAAGGAGTCTGACGAAGGTTGATTTACCTGATCCGCTGGGGCCAACAAGAAAAACGAACTCACCCCTGTCGATGTCAAGTGTGATATCCTCAAGGGCTGGTTTAGTTGCTCCATTGTATACCATAGTCATATTCCGCATTTTTATCATTGAATATCACTCCACGATTTTAACATATATTTTTTATATAAACAAAATAGTGCTCAGGTTCAAGAATAATACCTATTCCAGCAATTGGCACCTTGGATTACTCTCTTTGGGCTCACAAGAATGATGGAAAGCACACCATGCCGGACTATTGCGTCTAACGCTTTCGCTTCACAACTTCTTTTACTGCTGCAGCAATATCTTCAGGGGTTAAGCCATAATGCCTAAGCAAATCTTCTGCACTTCCAGAGAGTCCAAATTCGTCCCTTATACCCACACGATACATAGGAAGGGGAAGTTTTTCCCCAAGAGCTTCAGCTACTGCACTCCCCAATCCTCCAATCACACTATGCTCTTCACAGCTTACTACAGCCTCTGTTTTTTTAGCGGACGCGAGTAATGCGTGCTCATCAAAGGGTTTTATAGTAGAAATATTCAAAACTTCTGCGTCAATTCCCTCAGCTGAAAGAACTTCTGCCGCCTCCAAACTGGCTTTAACCATTATTCCGGTAGAAACAATTGTTACATCGTCTCCTTCTCGCATTTTAACTGCTTTACCTAAGGCAAATTCATAGTCTTCGCTAAAAACATAGGGTACTTTGGGCCTTCCCAGTCTGATAAAAAAGGGGCCCGGAATATCAGCTGATGCTTTTATAGCTGCCGTTGCTTCATAATAGTCAGCAGGAACTATAATCTTCATTCCCGGTATCGCGCGCATCAATGCAATATCTTCTACTGTCTGATGTGAAGCTCCATCCTCGCCGACAGTTATACCACCATGGGTGGGACACATCTTCACATTAAGCCCGGCGTACGCAACTACGTTTCTTATCTGGTCATATGCACGGCCTGCAGCAAAGATGGCAAAGGAGCCGGTAAAGGGAATTTTCCCTGCAGTCGCCAGACCGGCAGCAGTGGATATCATATTTTGCTCAGCAATTCCGCACTCAAAGAAACGTTCTGGATACTTCTCAGCAAACTTAAAGCTGTACGTAGATTTGGCCAGATCAGCATCCAAAACTACCACATCTTTATTCTCTGCACCGAGCTCCAGAAGAGCGTCTCCTAAAGCTTCTCTAGTTGCTTTCATTTTTCATTTTGAATTTTTAATGTGTTTATTTTTCTCCCAGCTCTCCTAATGCCTTCAACATCTCTTCGTGAGTAGGCGCTTTTCCGTGAAAATCTACCTTATTCTCCATAAACGAAACACCTTTCCCTTTAACTGTATGGGCGATAATCATTGTGGGTTGATTCTTTACTTCACATGCTTTTTTCAAAGCATCCACTATTTCTAAGACTTCGTGACCATTAATCTCCATAACTTCCCATCCAAAAGATTCCCACTTGTCCTTTACGGGCTCAATCTGCATTACCTGACTCACCGGGCCATCTATTTGCAAACCGTTATAATCCAATATAGCAATAATCTTATCCAGCTTGTAATGAGCGGCAAACATAGCCGCCTCCCATATTGGGCCTTCCTGACTTTCGCCATCACCCAGCAATGCGTACACATAATAATCAAGCTTATTCAGTCTTCCTGCCAAAGCCATCCCATTTGCCGCTGCCAAACCATGACCTAATGCACCGGAAGAAATCTCCACCCCTGGCACCTTCTTCATATCAGGATGTCCTTGTAAAATGCTTCCATACTTTCTCAGGGTCCAGAGAAGATCCCTCGAAAAGTATCCCGATTCTGCTAAAACAGCGTAAAGAAGCGGAGCTGCATGGCCTTTACTTAATACAAAACGGTCCCTTTCAGGCCACTTAGGCTCTAACGGTCGGTGTCTCATATGATAGAAATAAAGCGCTGCTACAATGTCCGCTGCTGATAGTGACCCGCCCGGATGGCCTGAACCAGCCTCTCCAGTCATGCGGATGATATCTTTACGCAAAAGCAACGCTTTTTCTTCTAAAGACTTTTTTAATTCCTCTCGCTTCAAATACCACCTCGTATTTTCATAAGATACATATGAGCAATCTAATTTTGCATTCAAAAGGGACGAGCTCTTTCCCTACGTTTATTCCAATTTCGGAAGAGTATGAGTCCCTTCCCTAGATTTGTTCCGAGCTTGGAAGGGCACAGGTCCCTTCCTACTTGCTATAAAGCTTAGCTCTTTCCTTCTTCACGCTTAAAAAATCGAGAACCCGTTCGCTAGAACTGTTTAAGATCCTCTCCTTAGTAAATCCAGCCTGCACAGCAAGTTCCAAAGCATGATCGAACTCCCCGACGGCAGATGCCAGGTGAGCATCACTTCCCAGTATTATATCAAGTCCTTTCTGATAGGCAACTTCTGCAAAGGCAAGGCAACTATCATAACTGCCCTGGCGTGTTACGAAGGAGCTGTTATTTATTTCTAAACGCACGTCAAACTCCTGAGCTGCCTCAACTACTGCATCTATATCTAAAGGATAAAGGGGATTGCCAGGATGAACCAGAATATCCACCCAGGGATTAGCAATGGCTTTTATTACCGCGTTTGTATTCTTAGCTTGAGTAGTTTCTTCATAGCCACATCGAGGATGAAGCCCCACTTGGACCACATCCAAAATCTCCAAAATCTCAGAAGGAATATCCAACTCTCCCTCGGTATTCAAAATATTTGCCTCAGCCCCCTTTAGAACTCTAACTCCCGAAAGCATAGCTGGTAAAATTCTCAAATTCCAGAAATGGTATAGATGCGCAGCGCCGGGAAGAGCAGGCCCATGATCGGTAATTCCTACCACTTTTAGTCCCTTCCGGTTAGCCGCCTCTGCTATTTCCTGAATTGTACTATAAGCATGACCACTCGCTACTGAGTGGGTATGTAAGTCAACTTCTAGTTTCATTTCACCTCTCACCGGACATCGCGTACGCCAATTCCCTTACCTCGAGTCTTCTGTTTTCCAATCCATAAAATGACCAATGACGAAGCACCAATGACAAAATAATGACTAATGCCAAATGCCTAAGTTCGTCACTCGATATTCATCATTAGACATTCTTTTGACATTCGTCATTAGTCATTTACCTGCGCTTATCTTTTCACATTCTTTCTAAGATATTCCACAATGAAATCATCTATGTCACCATCCACTACTGCCTGAACATTTCCCTTTTCCAACGCAGTCCGGTGGTCTTTAGCTAATGTATAAGGATGAAAAGTATAAGAGCGAATTTGGCTTCCCCAGGCAATTTCCTTTTTTTCTCCCCGAAGTTCTTCAATCTCCTTTGCCTTCTTTTCCCGCTCATGCTCAAAAATCCTTGCTCTCAATATTTTCATAGCTTCCTCTTTATTCTTGAGCTGCGAACGTTCATTCTGGCATTGAGCTTGTATTCTGGTGGGGATATGAGTTATTCTCACAGCTGAATCTGTGACATTAACATGCTGTCCTCCCGCACCTGTCGCACGGTAGGTCTCAATTTTTAAATCCTTTGGATCGATCTCTACTTCAATTTCATCTTCAATAGCCGGAATCACATCTACTGAGGCAAAAGAAGTATGTCTTCTTTTTGAAAAATCAAAAGGAGAGATTCTAACCAGACGATGTACGCCTTTTTCTGCTTTGAGAAGTCCATATGCATACTTTCCCCGAACAGTAAAAGTAGCACTCTTTATTCCTGCTTCATCGCCTCCGGTAACTTCATTAAGGATAACGCGTAAATTCCTTCGTTCCGCCCACCGCAGGTACATCCTAAGAAGCATTTCAGCCCAGTCCTGCGATTCTGTTCCTCCCGCTCCTGGATGTATTGCCACGATGGCATCATGAACATCCATTTCATCTGAAAACCAGCTCTCTATCTCCAGGTTTTCAACCAGGTTCTCTAATATCTCCAGTTCCTTTTTTGCTTCCATGCCGAGCTTCTCATCTTTTTCAGAAACGGCAAGTTCATTCAGAACAATTACTTCTTCTCTTTTATCCCTTATCCCCTCCCAGCTGAATATGTCATCTTTTAGCCTGTCTAGCTCTTCCATTATTTTGCGGGCCTTATCTGGCTCTTTCCAGAATTCGGGTTTTCCAGCTTCTTTCTCAAGTTGAGCAATCCTGTTTCTCTTTTTATCTATGTCAAAGATACTCCTTAATCTTCTCTATTTTCTTACCCAGCTCTTTAATTTCCTCAGAATAATCAATAATCATTTCACCAACTCCTTGTTAGTATGTAGTCGACAGTAGGGAGTCGGTAGTGAAACACAACTAACCATCTAAGCCGCGCTACAATCTCTTAGACTCCCGACTCTTCACTTTTCACTCTCGACTTCTTATCTTCCATGACACTTCTTATACTTTTTACCGCTCCCGCAGGGGCAGGGATCGTTTCTTCCTACTTTCTTCTTTTTAGGAGCACTCTGCTGGGTTACGGGTTGAGAAGTCTCTGTAGGTACCCTAAGAAATGTTTGTGGCCTTTCTTCCTCGATTATTTGAAGGTGGAATATATATTTTGCAAAATCCTCTTTTACAGCGGCTATCATATTTTGGAACATGGCGAAAGCTTCGTTCTTATACTCGATCAATGGATTGCGTTGTCCAATAGCGCGTAAACCGATACCCTCTTTCAGGTAGTCCATTTCATATAGATGTTCACGCCAGCGAGTATCAACAACCTGGAGCATAACCAAACGCTCCAGCTCTCTTAGAACCTCGGCACTCAACTCTTCTTCCCTTGCAACATAAGCATCTTCAGCCTGGTTTTGAAGAATGGCAATCAGTTCCTCTTGTTTAATCTTATGCAGGTCGAGCTCTTCTTTTTTTAGGCTGTGCGGGAATAGCTCATTTACCGCACCCATTAATCCTATCCAATCCCACTCCTCAGCATAGGTATTTGGGTGAGTATAAGCTTTTACTGTGTTTTCAACCACCTCAAAAATTATATCCAGGGTCTGATCGTGAAGATCTTTTCTGTCTAGAATACGGTTTCTTTCCGCATAGATTATCTCCCTCTGCTTATTCATCACATCATCATACTCAAGCACATGTTTTCTTATGCTGAAGTTCTGGGATTCTACCTGTTTTTGTGCGGTTTCGATAGACCTTGTTATCAGCGAATGCTCAATCGGTTGTTCGTCTGGAAGTCCCATACGTTCCATCACTGCACCTATACGATGGGAGCCAAACAGCCGCATCAAGTCATCTTCCAGGGAGAGATAAAATTGCGATGAACCAGGGTCCCCTTGCCTGCCAGATCGTCCTCTCAGCTGATTATCAATTCTCCTCGCTTCATGACGTTCTGTACCCATCACGTGTAGACCTCCAAATCCCAAAATCTCCTTTCGCTCAGCATTACATAGTTCGCGGGCCTCCTTGTACGCTTCTGCCCACTGTTCGGGTGTTACTTTTCCTGGTTCTAAACTGCGCTTTCGCAAAACATCGTTAATAAGACCATCCGGATTTCCTCCCAGAAGAATATCCACACCACGGCCTGCCATATTAGTTGCAACTGTAACTGCACCTTTTCGTCCTGCCTGCGCTACGATATGGGCCTCTTTCTCATGGTGCTTAGCGTTTAGGACCTGGTGGGGGATACCTTTTCGCTTGAGCTTCTTGCTCAATCGCTCGGATTTTTCAATGGATACTGTTCCGATGAGGATTGGTTGACCTTTCTTGTAGCGCCTCACGATATCGTCTACCACCGCATCAAACTTTATTTCTTCATTCTTGTAGATAACATCGGATATGTCTTTTCTAATCATGGGCATATTCGTCAGAATAACTACTGTTTCCAGTTTGTATATGTGCATAAACTCATCGGCTTCTGTCGCTGCAGTTCCGGTCATACCTGCAAGTTTTTCGTACATTCTAAAGTAGTTTTGCAAAGTTATAGTAGCTAAAGTCTGATTTTCTTCACGTATTTTCACTCTCTCTTTAGCCTCTATAGCCTGATGCAGCCCTTCGCTATATCTGCGGCCAATCATCAGCCGGCCTGTAAATTCATCTACAATTATTACCTCGCCGTCCTTAACTACATAATCCCTATCCTTCTTGAAAAGGGTATGAGCTAGAATTGACTGCTTGATAATGCTGCGAAGGTGATAGATAAGCTCAAGCTCAGAAAGAGACATCTCCTGCCCTTTATCTTCTTCAAAGTCTTCACCACCAAAAAGCTTGTCAGCATCAATACGCAAAGCAGTAGCAATTCTTTCCTGTCCTTTTCTGGTTTCCTTAACTGTATGCTCCTTCTCATTGGCAATGTAGTCGTAACGCTCTTCTAAAGCCGGGAGCTTTTCCTTATCTTCCTTGGCTATCACGGTGCCCTTAAGGTTAGCTACTACCCTGTTAACTGCCTCGTAAAGCTTCTGCCTCTTCTCGGCGGGACCTGAAATGATAAGGGGAGTACGTGCCTCATCAATTAAAATGGAGTCAACTTCGTCAACTATAGCGTACGGATGCCCCCTTTGAACCCTTTGGTCGGGGTGAATCGTCATATTGTCTCTAAGATAGTCAAATCCAAACTCATTATTAGTTCCATAAGTGACATCACTGTCATAAGCAACCTTACGAAGTCCCGGATCCATCTCTGCTTGAATCAGTCCCACATTCAGCCCTAGAAATTTGTAGATTGGACCCATCCACTCGCTGTCTCTTTTTGCCAAATAGTCATTAACAGTAACTATATGGGCGCCTTTTCCTTCCAGAGCATTAAGATATACGGGTAGAGTGGCAACAAGAGTTTTTCCTTCACCGGTCTTCATCTCAGCGATCTTTCCCTCATAAAGAACAACCCCACCCATAATCTGTACATCGAAATGACGCATATTAATTGTGCGTTTAGCAACCTCTCGAACTACAGCGAACGCTTCTGGTAAGAGACTTTCCAGAGCCTCACCAGATTCAAAGCGTTGCTTAAATTCTGATGTTTTTCTGACCAGCTCTTCATCTGAAAGCTCGCTTATCTGAGGCTCCCAGGCATTTACAGCCTCTACTTTTGCTTGCAATTCTCTTATTTTACGGCCTTCTCCGAAGCGAAGTGCTCTAAGTAATAGGTTTTTCAAAACAATTCCCCTTAGTTAAAAATTTTTACAAATTTCTTCCTTAAAAAGAATAAATAACTACTGTATAAAGCCATACCTCAAAACTGAGAGCAAGAAGATAGGATTCAAGGATCTAGGATTCAAGCAGCAAAGAAAATTCTAAATCTGCATTCACTCGAATCCTTGAATCCCGAATCCTTTTGTTTTAGCCTCTCGGCTTTATTATTAGAAAACGAACCTCATTCATGTATAAAACATCGATTAAGCTCATTGATAATCTATTTAAATTTTATCATAAAAGAAGGTACTTAAACAAAAACCCCGCCCAGGAGCGGGGTTTTGACTTGCTACATCATTGGTGGCATGCCAGGCGGTGGTCCCGCTGGCTTTTCTTCAGGCTTCTCCCCTACTAATGCTTCTGTAGTAAGGATTAGTGCACCAATACTCGCAGCATTTTGCAGGGCCGAACGTGTAACTTTAGCCGGATCAATGACCCCTTCCTTCATCATATCGCCATACTTACCTGTAAGTACATTCAAACCATGACCCTTTGTTAGTGTCTTAACTTTTTCGACTACTACCGAGCCTTCAAACCCGGCATTGGCAGCAAGCTGACGAAGAGGTTCCTCCAAAGCTCTCTGCACTATTTGAACACCTATACTCTCATCGCCATCTCCGCTGACCTTGGACACTGCAGGGATTATATTCACAAGTATTACCTCCCCGCCCGGGACTATACCTTCCTCAACTGCTGCTTTGGTCGCCGAAAGCGCATCCTCGATGCGGTGTTTCTTTTCCTTGAGCTCAACTTCGGTAGCAGCTCCAACTTTGATTACTGCCACTCCACCAGCAAGCTTCGCCAAGCGCTCCTGCAGTTTCTCTCGATCGAATTCAGAATCGCTTCTTTCGATCTCAGCCTTTATCTGGCTAATACGCCCCTTTATGGCCTGCTCATCGCCTTTACCCTCGACAATGGTAGTATCATCTTTGGTTATCTTCACCTGGCGAGCTCTTCCCAGATAGCTAAGATCAATCTTGTCAAGCTTCACCCCAAGCTCTTCAGTTACTACCTGTCCGCCTGTGACGATAGAAATATCTTCAAGCATCGCTTTCCTGCGATCTCCGAATCCGGGTGCTTTAACAGCCACGCTGGTGAATGTTCCTCTAATCTTGTTTACTACCAGAGTAGCCAAAGCTTCCCCTTCAACATCTTCTGAGATAATAAGAAGCGGTTTTCCTGCCTGCATAACCTTTTCCAAAATGGGGATAAGATCAGCAACTGCCCCTATCTTCTGATTAGCAATGAGAATATAGGGATCATCTAAAACAGCTTCCATGCGCTCAGGGTCCGTCACCATATAGGCGGAGATGTAACCCTTATCAAACTGGAGACCTTCTACAACTTCAAGTGAAGTTCCCAATGTTTGGGACTCCTCAACAGTAATTACGCCGTCCTTGCCAACCTTGTCCATAGCATCAGCAATAAGTTCGCCTATTTCCAGATCCGCGGCCGAAATAGCGGCTACAGAGGCAATCTCCTCTCCAGTAGAGATAGGCTTGGAGATTTTCTTTATTTCCTTCACAGCCACTTCAGCAGCCTTCTCAATACCTTTCTTCACCAGCATGGGATTGGCTCCAGCTGCAACTGTCTTCAGACCTTCACGCACGATTGCTTGAGCAAGAATAGTAGCAGTTGTTGTTCCATCACCTGCTACATCCTGTGTTTTGGTAGCTACTTCCTTTACAAGTTGTGCACCCATATTTTCATACACATCTTCAAGTTCAATCTCTTTGGCTACTGTTACACCATCATGGGTTATGGTGGGAGCTCCGAATTTCTTCTCAAGCACTACATTTCGACCCTTGGGACCAAGAGTCACTTTTACCGTATCCGCTAGTTGGTTTACACCACTTTCAATAGCTCTTCTTGCCTTTTCGTCAAATTCAATCATTTTTGGCATATCATTCCTCCTCCTTACCTTATTTTTTCACAATAGCTAAAATGTCGCGTTCGCTCAGGATAAGATAGTCTTCACCATCCAGTTTAACCTCAGTTCCACCATATTTGGAGTAGATTATCTTGTCCCCTTCCTTAACTTCCAAAGGCACCCTCTTGCCTTCCTCATATCTTCCGCTTCCCACTGCTACGACTTTGCCTTCCTGAGGTTTCTCCTTGGCAGTATCAGGTAGAACAATCCCGCTCTTAGTCTTTTCCTCGCTTTCGCTTGGCTTAACTATAACTCGATCTCCTAATGGTTTTAGCTTCATTAATCACCCCTCCTGTTTCATCTTAAAATTTTTAGCACTCGAGCCCCTAGAGTGCTAATCAAGCATAAATATAATAATAGAACCTAAGAAAGTCAACACCTATCGTAAAAAATTTAAGCTCCTTTGTCGAACTACTTTTTTACCCAATTATTTATCAGAACACAATCTTTCTGAAATCACTATCCACAAAACCCAGCAGTCAACGTCTTTATTAACAGACTTATCCCCAATATCCACAAGCTTGGGAGTTTACATAAAATAGACCTGCTGTTAGCCAGCTTTCCTCAGTATTTCTCCATATATTTCAAGGATTATATCAGAGTTTTAACTGGAATCTGTTCCATTCAGGAGCTAATTAACCCCGGTATTCTTTATTTCGATACTAACTTTGAAAGAGAGGCATTAGGATCTACGTCTGCATCCAGGCCAAGAAAATGCCTTTCCAACAAATGATGAAAGGCTGCTCCTCCTATCATTGCAGCATTATCTGTGCAGAGTACCGGGGAGGGGGAATGTACCGAAACCCCAAGTTGGGAAGCTCTTTTTTCAAACCTGTCACGGAGCGCTGTATTTGATGCTACACCACCAGCAAGTAGAATCTTGTCAGATCCCTTTTCTTGAGCAGCTCGGATGGACTTCTCAACCTGAACCTCGATGACCGCTTCCTGAAAACTGGCAGCGATGTCAGCTACCGAGACTTTCTGTTCCTTCTTTTTCAGCGCAGTGACATAATTAAGGACCGCGGTCTTAAGTCCACTGAGGCTAAAATTGTAGTCATGTGTATGTAACAGCGCTCGTGGAAACTCAATGGCATGCGGATTGCCCTTTCTCGAAAGTTCATCTATTAGCGGACCTCCTGGATACCCTAGATCAAGAAAACCAGCTATCTTATCAAATGCCTCACCTGCCGCATCATCAAGAGTCTCTCCCAGCAGTTCAAAAATCCCCCACTCAGGAACATAAACTAGAAGGGTGTGACCTCCTGAAACAACCAGAGAGACAAAGGGAGGTGAAATTTTAGGATTTTCCATAAAATTAGCATAAATATGACCTTCCAGATGGTTCACACCAATCATTGGAACATTAAGAACCCAGGAGAACACCTTGGCTGCTGCCAGGCCAACCAGAAGTGCACCAACCAACCCCGGCCCTATGCTCACAGCAATTGCGCTCAAATCATTAAGCTCTACTTGAGCTTGAGTTAGAGCTTCTTCAACCATTGGGTTGATAGCTTCCAGGTGTCTTCGAGCAGCAAGCTCAGGTACAACGCCACCATATTTTTTATGCAAGTTCACTTGACTGGCAATCAGGTTAGAAAGGATTCTGAATCCATTACCTACAACAGCAACTGAGGTTTCATCGCAGGTAGTCTCTATGGCAAGAATAATTTTCTCCTTCGAAAACAACTTAATATTTTTCTCCAATACTGAACTTCTTATCGTATTGAGCTCATATCTATAGTTGGGATTCAATATATCTCCAGTACACAACACTACTGCATCTTCCTTATTGTCCTCGTAGTATGCTTTCCTTATCCCTACTTCTTTAAACCCAAATCTCTCATAAAGCTTTCTAGCCCTAATATTGCTTTTCCTGACTTCCAATACAATATGACGTGCTCTGCGTTCCAAACATCTCTCAAGCAATTCAACAACCAGAGCTGTACCGATACCTCCTTTTTGATATTCTGGTGTAACGGCTAAATTGGTAATATGCGCTTCATCTGCTACAGTAAACATGCCAGCATACCCTATAACTTTTTCATTGTCCTCGGCAATGAAATAGCTTGAGCGCGGACGATCACTTATTTCCGAGGTAAACATATCCTTGGTCCAGGGAAGCGGAAAAATCCTCCTCTCTATCTCCCAAACCTGAGGGATATGCTCAAATGACATTGGTCTAATTTCTATCATGCTATTTTCCTCCAGTATCTGGAAGACGTACATAGATAGGGATTAACTGGAAGAGATCTTCCCACTTTATTCTTTTCATCTTTTCCCGGGCCAGCGCAATAAGCGAAGATGCCTTAGGGTACCAGGACTCTGATTTCGTCTGTATCAGATTCGACTGTAGGATTTCTCTAAAAATTTCCTGATATTTCTTTAGACCATCACCAATTAAAACTACTCTCTCTTTGCCTGCTGCAAGCTCTCTGGCCAGCAGTGCGGGGTCAATAGCCCTATAATCGGTAAGGCGTTCTTGCTCATTCTTCTGAAATCTGTAAGTTGCCGTATAGACTTCTCCCCTTTTGGCATCAACAGCCACCGCTACAAATCTACGTTCCCCCTCTGTTTGGTATGCCAGCGCATCAAGAGAAGCAATACCCGCTACAGGTACGTGTAGTGCTTGACCCAGAGTTTTAGCTACTACGACTCCTATTCTCGTACCTGTGAATGAGCCTGCGCCTGTACCTACAACTACTCCACCGATATCCTGGACAGGCTTCTTTGCATTTTTTAGTACCTGCCGTATCCCCGGTATCAGCGTCTCCATATGCGTTCTTTCAATCGGTAATGCGATTTCAGCCAGAATTCTCTGGCTATCGGCAAGCGCAATACTCGCTATAGAGCTTGAGGTGTCAAAGCCTAAGAGGAGCAAAGCTTTATCCACCTTTCAACTTTGACTTTCCATTTATTGTTGTGAGGTTTGATAAGTAACCTGCGGTTATTACCATCCAGGCGATGAAATTCAATTTCCAAAAAATCTTGAGGGAAAAGAGAGGCTACCCTATCTCCCCACTCCACCACTGTTACTCCTGAATTAAAGAAGTATTCCTCATAGCCAAGTTCAATCAGTTCTTGCGGAGAAGAGAGCCGGTAAGCATCAAAGTGATATAAAGGGAGGTGACCTGAATACTCCTTAATAAGGGTAAAAGTAGGGCTGGTAATATTTAAGTCAAGATCTAAAGCTCTGGCAAGTCCTTGAACAAAGCAGGTTTTACCTGCGCCTAAATCTCCTGTAAGACTTAGAATATCACCCTTTTCAAGAAAGCTGCCGAGTTTGCCGGCTATGGTTTTGGTCTCTTCCGGAGAATGCGAGGTTAGACTTCGCAAAGAGGCACCTCGTTCCACAAGTTCCCTCGAAATTCAAAAGAACTCAAAATAGGCCCATCTGCTCAGGATGCGGCTCTATTTCCACCCCTTCTTCCAAAACTGTCTTCAGCCTCTGGAAATCAAACTCAAGAGCAGAAAGATTAGTTGTTGCATGCAAAGCGGCAGCAGGATGAAAGATAGGGAAAATTACAAAACCCTGATCTGTAAACTTCTGACCGTGAACACGGGAAATATTAACACTCTTGTTCATAATGAGCCGGGTGGCAAAATTTCCCAAAGTACATAGGACCTTTGGTTTAATAATTTCGATTTGCTTAAGGAGGAAAGGCTTGCATGTCTCTATCTCCTCAGATGCGGGATCGCGGTTTTGGGGTGGACGGCACTTTAAGACATTAGCAATATATACGTCTTCCCTTCCGAACCCTATGGAACTGAGGAGTTTATCCAAGAGCTGACCTGCTGCACCTACAAATGGCTTACCTTGCTGATCTTCGTAGTAACCGGGTGCTTCGCCTATAAACATAACTTCCGCGCTATCATTGCCGTCTCCAAAAACAACCTTTGTTCTGGTTCTCGCTAAGGGGCACTTCTTGCATGCTAAAACCTCTTCTTGCAAGCTCGAAAGCATTTCTTCCCTCCTACTTACATGAAGAACAATCTGATGATGTACAGGTACTGCAGTTTTGTCCCGTAACACTTCTTCCCTTGGCTGAAATAGCAAAGCCAGAGATCAAGCGTTCTACCTTTTTGCTCTGACAACGTGGGCAGGAAACAGGTTTCTTGGTTTTATTGAGGTTTATCAGAAGTTCAAACTCTGCTTGACACTTCTTGCACTTATATTCATAAATAGGCATTTTGTTGGTTCACCGTCCAGAACGCTCTAAAGTTCTATGGCTCTGGAGCTCAAAATAGAGCCCTACAGCCGTAAGCCCTAGAGCCTTCTATTCACTATTTGCATTAAAACTCTCAACTATAATAACAAAACAATTGCTCATAACAGATTCTATAATATTTCAACTCAATCTACAAACGTCGTAAGGTCATATATGTCTATCCTCTTTGGTTTAGGCCTTGTTTCTTCGGGATACCCAATTGGAATTATGGCAATAGGTCTAATGTTAGGAGGCAGTTCAAGCGTCTGTCTTGCTGCATGCTCATTAAACGCACCAACCCAGCAAGCTCCCAATCCTTCTGCCTGAGCAGCTAGCAGAAGATTTTCAATAGCTGCGGCTGTGTCTTGAAGCGCGTAAAGATGACTGCCTCTTTCTCCATATCCTAAGGCAGAGATGCTTATATCCGCTCCTACCACAATCACTACAGGAGCTTTACCTATAAAAGACTGCCCATAGGCAACCCTTACCAACCCGTCTTTTATCACACTATTTCTCACAACCCAAAATCGCCAGGGTTGGAGATTTCCTGCTGTAGGTGCTTGGCAGGCAACTTTGAGCAGTCCTTCAATGATCTGAGGTGATACGTCGCGTTCGCTGTATCTACGCACAGATCTTCGGTTATATATGGCCTCATAAACATCCATTACTTTGCATGCTTTCCTTCAATGATTAATTTGCTTAATTGCAAATGATGAAAAATGACCAATGAGAATGCCAAGTAATGATGCAAAAATTAAAGTGCAAAAATTAAAATGGAAAATCAAAATTCAAAAAGACCTGAAATACTTCACCACCGGGCTATTTTCAATTTTTATTTTTACATTGTCATTTTGCGTTTTGATTTTTGAATTGTGCATTCTCATTGGCTATTTCTCACTCCAAATTACCTTATTTCTCTATGTTACACTGTAGTATCTCTTCAAAGCAACAACAATGGGGGTAACAATAATAACAGAAACTATTATCTCCGGAATTCCGTGAGTTGCTGCGATTACCAACACACCCTTAAGAGGGAGATAGCCTCTTAGAACAATAAGTCCTAATACACCAATAGTATTGGTTAACGTACCTCCGACTGCCGCAACAACTATAGCAGCTTTACCCTCTCCAAAGGCCTTGTAGAGATAGAAGGCCGCTATGCCAATCAATAGGCGTGGCAGGAAGGCTACTAAAGGATCGCTAAATACAGGGTTGCTCGGTTTTACAAAGGAAAAAAGGCCAAAGAAAAAACCAACCAAAAGGCCAACAATTGGACCCTCAATAATTCCACCTAATATTGCCGGAATATGAAGAATGGTTGCAGCTACTCCGGTTGGCATAGGAATTCTACCTATACCAAGCTGTTCGAGGACAACTACAAGTCCACCAAGAAGCGCGGCAATAATAAGCTGTCGAATTGAGAGCTTCACAGTTTCTCCCTGTCAATGAATTGACAACTATTCTTTAAGTAGTTCGTTTTCAATATATTGCCAAATAGGGTTTGAGGATTCCAGCAGCCAAGCAAATCGGCAAAATTCTAAATTCAAAGCACGAAATTCTAAACAAATCCAAATTTCAACATTTTAAATCCAAAACAGTTCAGGATTTCTGTCATTTGCTTACCTACCGGTAGGCACGAATTTTGATATTGTTTAGGGTTTAGGCATTTGGATTTAGGATTTGTATCCGCCGAATCCTTAACTCCTTGACTCCTCGAACCCCTGTAACGTTGACTATACATTCTTCACCTTCATTATTTATACCTTCAAGCTTTTTAGACTACGAATAAGACAGGTTCACAATCTTATGTTAGACCTATTCCTAAAAACTAAGATTATAATTCACAAGCAGAATTGTATAATTCCAGGATTTAAGACTTTGTATAAGCCTTTAGTCTGAGCCTTCGGTATGAGCCGGACTGGACGCTCAACCTAACTAACTTGAGGACTTAAGTGGCTATATCAAGACGCCTTATCCAAGCCATCTGTGACTCACTTAATATTCGTTTAACAATTTTCTCCTTTACCGCTAATTTTGGCTCTGATAAAATTACAAAGGAGGTGAGGAGAATGTCGGGTCTGAAACCAGATATAACAGATGAGGAGATTGGAATTAGGTCTTTTCAGTTACGCAAAAGAAGAGCAGTCGAAAGAGCGATGGAAAAGATTCGCCAAAAATTGTCCAAGAGCTTTTCGGAACTAAACACGCAAGACGTAGAAGTTTTGCAATGGGTATTAGGAGAAACGTGGGCACTAATGGGTCAATATGAATGGGACCATATTTATTTCAGCAATATGGATATGGGAATTGCACTAAAGATTATCGAGATAGGAAAGGAGATTATTACCAGTCATAAGGTTGGGTATAAAGGTTTTGAAGAAGTGCACCAAATAATAATGACTCTGGAGTCTAAGAAGAGCTAATTGCAGCTTCCTTCTTCTGCTCCAAAGCCTTTTTAACCTTCTTGAGTCTAAAGAGATCCTCGCGGGCTCTTTCTTCCAGAGTCATCTGAATGTATTTCAGCTGTTCTCTCAAAGCGGGAATCACAATATGTTCAAGAGCATTTACCCGGCGTCTTGTCTTCTGTATCTCTTCTCCGAGTCTCCTGAGTCGTGTTTCAATAGAAGCTATCTGAATTATAGTATCCAACTGCCTCTCAAATTTTTCAGCTGCCTCGTCAATACGGCTGCTTACCCCGGCCAGACTATAGCCTCTTCCCATTAGTGAGCGGGTCACTGACTTCTTCCCGATTTCGGGAATGGGTACTCCCATAATGTAGCTACCCTTTATATCAACCAGAATCTCTCCCCTGGTTGCAAAGGATGCAGACTTTACCGTTATCAGTCCATCAACTGCTTTGGCCATAGTGAGTGCATAATGAGCCTCGGCAGCAATCTTTTCCAGCTCTCTGCTCGACCTGAGAACGCTATCCATTACTGCCATAAACTCTATTAAAAGGGCATCGCGCTTCTCCTTCAGCAGATCCTTACCCTGGTCAGCTAAAGCTATCTGAAGCTTTTTCTGAAGTAATTCTGTTCTGGTAGGACTGACTTCCTCCATCTTGCCCCTATTCCGTCTTAGGTGAATATTTCTCGATGTATTCCCGTTTTATCCTCTTCAATTCAGAAACCGGAACCATAGAGAGGAGATCCCAGCTAATCTTTAAAGTCTCTTCAATGTTCCTGTCTTCTTGACCCTGAGAAATGTATATCTGCTCAAAGTCATCGGCGAATTTTAAATATTTGCGGTCAAGCTCACCCAATGCCTCCTCACCTATAATGGAAACCAGCCTCCGAAGGTCCCTTCCACGAGCATAGGAAGCATAAAGCTGGTCGGCAACGTTTCGATGATCCTCACGGGTTTTACCCGCACCTATTCCCAGATTCATCAATCTGGAAAGGCAAGGAAGCACGTCAATTGGTGGATATATGCCACGACGGTGAAGATGGCGGCTTAAGACAATCTGTCCCTCCGTAATATATCCTGTTAAGTCAGGGATGGGATGAGTAATATCATCATCCGGCATAGTAAGAATAACCAACTGAGTAATTGATCCCTTCATATCCTTGATACGTCCTGCACGCTCGTAAATGGTCGCTAAGTCAGTGTACATGTAACCAGGATAACCGCGTCTGCCTGGGACTTCTTCCCGTGCAGTCGAGATTTCTCTAAGAGCCTCGCAATAGTTGGTCATATCGGTAAGGATAACCAGAACCTGCATGTCATATTTAAAGGCTAAATATTCAGCTACAGTAAGAGCACATCTCGGTGTAATAATGCGTTCAATAGTAGGATCATCAGCAAGATTAAGAAAGAAGACAACTCTTTGCAGCGCGCCAGTTCGCTCAAAATCCTTGGTAAAGAAGGAGGCTTCCCGGTGGGTAATTCCCATAGCAGCAAAGACAATTGCAAATTCCTCCCCGCCCCGTACTTTAGCCTGACGGACTATTTGAGCAGCAAGCTCATTGGCCGGAAGTCCTGAACCGGAAAAAATTGGGAGTTTTTGTCCTCTAACCAGCGTATTTAATCCATCCAGAGCAGATATTCCAGTTTGAATAAAATCTCTCGGCTCCTCCCGCGCCCAAGGATTAATCGGAGCTCCTGCTATCTCCAAACGCTCCTCCGGCAGAACAGGGGGACCTCCATCTATGGGATCACCAACACCACTAAGAACTCTTCCCAGAAGATCTATGGAAACAGCCATTTTGGCTATCTCCCCACGGAATCTAATCTTTGTACGTTCAACATCAATGCCATCGGTACCCTCGAAGACCTGCACCACAGCCATATCCTCCGAGGTCTCCAGAACCTGCCCGTTTCGCACAGTACCGTTGGGAAGCTCCAGCTCTACCATTTCACCATAGGAGACCTCCCGAACTTTCTCCACAAAAACTAACGGACCAGAGACATAATTTATAGTCTTAAAATCTTTCTGAATCAGAGAAAAGTCCTTTTTCTTTGCCATTTACAGCACCTCGATGGACGCAATTTTTTCACTCACCTGATCAATCAATCCTTTAATCTTATCCGGCGCCTCTTCTACCGGTATCTCTTTAAGTCTGGCCATTTCATCCTTAAAAGGAAGGGCCAGAATCTGATTGAGCGATACTCCTCGACCTAAAGCCTCCATTGTTGAATCATAAAAAGTTAGAATGGCCTTCATCATCCAATACTGCTTCTTTAAAGGACAGAAACTATCAATCTCATGAAAAGCAAATTGCTGTAGGAAGTCCTCTCTAATCATACGGGTTACTTCCAGGATAGCCTTCTCCGATTCTGGAAGAGCATCCGGACCAACTAATTGAACAATTTCCTGCAACTCAGACTCCTTCTGGAGTAGCAACATGGCCTTCCTTCGTAAATCTGCCGAATCTGAATATAGATTTTGGATATACCAGCCCTGTATCTGATCAAGATATAGAGAATAACTCTTGATCCAGTTAATGGCTGGAAAATGACGGCGGTGGGCAAGGTTTGTATCCAGAGCCCAAAATGCACCGGCAATGCGCAGTGAGTTCTGTGTCATCGGCTCTGAAAAATCACCTCCTGGAGGTGAAACAGCGCCCACCACCGTAACTGAACCAACACGGTCATCACTGCCCAAACAAATAGTTCGACCTGTTCGTTCATAGAAATTAGCCAATCTGGTAGCGAGATAAGCAGGATAGCCTTCCTCTCCTGGCATTTCTTCCAGCCGTCCAGAAACTTCTCTTAAAGCTTCTCCCCAGCGGGATGTGCTATCTGCCATCATGGCTACATCGTAACCCATATCACGGTAGTATTCTGCAATTGTTATACCGGTATAGATTGAAGCCTCGCGGGCTGCTACAGGCATATTGGAGGTATTCACCACAAGAACTGTCCTATCCATAAGGGGCGAATCCGTGCGTGGATCGATAAGTTTGGGGAACTCTGTCAACACTTCCGTCATCTCATTTCCCCGCTCACCACACCCAACATAGACTATGATATCAGCATCCGCCCATTTAGCCAGAGTTTGTTCGGTTACGGTCTTTCCGGTACCGAATCCACCAGGAATAATTGCCGAGCCCCCTTTAGGTATAGGAAAGAATGTGTCAAATATGCGCTGGCCAGTAATTAAAGGCAGTTCGGGATCAAGTTTCCTCTTATATGGTCTTTCAACACGTACCGGCCATTCCTGCATCATGCCAATTTCTGCACCACCTTTCAAGGTGGCAACTACATCCTCGATTGTATACTCACCCTCAGGAACTATACTCTCAACTATCCCTTCTATATGGGGAGGTACCAAAATTTTGTGTTCGATATTCTTCGTTTCCATTACTATGCCAACCACATCACCCGGTTTTAGTGCATCATTCTTTTTAATCCTTGGGATAAAGTGCCATCTTTTATCCCGGACTAAAGCCTGCGCAGTAACTCCTCTTGCAATGAAGGCACCATGCTCTTCTCTAATACGAGTTAAGGGTCTCTGAATACCGTCAACAATTGCACCTAAAAGACCAGGACCTAACTCCACGACCAGAGGATTTTCTGTGGTGACTATACTCTCACCTACTCTTAGACCACCCGTATCCTCATAGATTTGAATGACTGCAGTATCTTCCTCCAGACGTATAATCTCACCAATTAATCCCTTTTCACCTACCTGAACAACATCGTACATCTTGGTACCAGCCATGCCTTTACCAATTACAACTGGACCAGTAACTCGTGAAATTACACCTTGTAGCATATCTCACCCCTGTCCTAACTTTATGTCAAATCCAATTGCTCTACGAATAAGACGAGCCAAATAATCTCTCCTCGGTTCACCCTCGGATAGCCTTTTTTTAGCGGGAAAGGCTATCACTACTGGACGATATATTTTTTCAATCTTCTGCCGCGTGCGCTCGTCGATAGCCGAAATGAACTCCTCATTTACGGCGATTATTCCGGAGCTATCCTCATTAATAAGCTCAATAATGCGTTTTTTGGCATCCGTGATATCCTCAACTTCTATGACGTCAACTCCCGAAAGCCTAAAACCATGTGCACTATCTGGATCTGTAACGACTACAAGTTTAAACAAAGACCAACGCCTCTCTTAAACGATCTTCCGGCATACCTACCGATTTGCCACGCACAATTATTCGAAGATTCACTACTTCGTTATATTTAGCAGTAATATAACCAATGATGATAGCAATACTTAAAGGGTCCGCCTTAAACAGATTTACGCCCTTTTCAACCATCATCTGCTCCAAATTACGCTCAAGAAGAGAAATACTTTCTATTTCCAGATACCGGTTAAGCCCTTTGTTTAGGACTTCATAATATGGTGTTCCTTCGAGTTTTAATACTATGTCTTCAATATTTTNNTATTTTTTTCCTGGCATAAAACCTTAAACTGTTTTGCATCGATCTCTTTTCCTCCAGGTAAAAAAAGGCTTTCCAGCTGTCCCTTATCCATATCTTCCCTGATACCCCTGAGAATTGTCATAATATTAACAAAATCTATTTCTCTCCTTATTACCTCCCTGACCAAACTAGTGCTAAGATCATTCTTTTTCAATGCTGATAGAGCATAATCAAAATAAGACCTATCAAGCTCTACCTCAAGCTCCACTAGACGACGAGATTTAGCAAATTTGGGAAAATTTGCAGTCAGTGGTCGAGCAAATGGGCTTTCCCATATTGCCAGGAGATCAATGCAAGCCTTAACATCCTTTGCCTTTACCAGCTCCAGGAGGAGTGCTTCGGAAAACTGGCCTGCTGGAATAAGACTCTCGAGAATCTCCTCCTCTTTGGCGCCTATATTCTTGCCCCGCATAATCGTTTTAATGTTATGAACATCCCATCTGCTGAGAAGAACCTTTACCAGTTCTTTTGCCCGACCCTCAACCAAACCCAGAACTTTATTAAAGGTGCTTGCTACATTTCTTCGGAAAGCTTCATCCATCGCCCTTACGTCCTTGTACTTGAGCATAGCTTCATCAATGTCACGTTTGTATAAGGTGCTCTCCAGCGCAGATATAACAGAGGAAATATCATCCATATCGATGAGCTTTTCATAAAAAGGGCGATCAAAAAGGAAGCTCTTCATCGCCCTTATGCGAGCATTTGAGTATCCGTAGTCTGTTGGCATAAGCATCAACTAAAAAGAATATTCATAATATCAGATTTGAGAAGTTTTTTTGCCTTCTCCAATCTAATTTCAAAAGTGTTGGTGAGTGAAATGCGGCCGTCTTCGCTGGTTATCTTTATCCCACCAGAAGAATTAAGACTTTTCACAAATTCGTGCTTTATATCCCTTTGGTCCAAAATCTGTCTGGCCACTTTCTCATCCTTCTTTTCTACACTCACCAGGATCTTGCTGTCCGGTATTTCTTCCAAAACCTCCTCGACCATACGTCCAAGGGATTTCTGGTAGTCGGGAGAACTCTTAAATTTTTGCACTCTTTTTTCTGCTTCCAGAAAAGTCTGCTGTATAAACTCTTCCTTTGCCTGAATTATCTCTCTCTTTACACCCAGTCTTGCCTCATTAATCAGCTTGTTTCTGTCCACCTGTATTACTGACTTAACCTTTTCGACCTCTTCTTTCCTGATTTCTTCAGCTTCCTCTTTAGCTTCTTCTACTATTTTTGCAGCCTGCACTTCCGCCTGGGATATTATTTCTCTGCATTGCCTTGCTCCCTCTTCTTTGAGAGCTTCCAGCATATCCTTAAGTGCCATTCAAATTCTTCCTTCCTCTTAGAGAACGAGAATCATAGCAGAGACAACAAAGCCCAAAACAACCATCAGCTCAGGCAAAGCCTCCAGGGCAATTATCATACCGGCAACCTCAGGCTTTTCTGCAATTGCACCTGCGCCTGCCGCACCAATCCTTGCCTGCGCAAACGCTGTTCCCCAGGCACTAAATCCTACAGCAACAGCTGCAGATATGGCCTTAAAACTAGCCATCATAGCTTGTGCCGATGTTACTGTTGTTACTGGTTCCGCCATACTACACACCTCCTGTTTTTTTAAAGGGTTTATATTCTTTTCCACCCGGCTCATAAAACTTATTGAAAAACTCAATGAAGTTAAGACGAAGAGCGTGGATGGAGGGACTAAAAGAAGCAACTACAATATTTATCACATGAAGGAGAGCAGCGATTATAATCCCTACGAGGACATTACCTAAACTACCAGCAAGTTTGTTAGCAACCCCGGCTAGAATTGCACCAGCAAGGCCGAGGGCCATAATACGGGCATAGGAGAAGATATTACCCATAACCCCAAATACTTCCATAAATCCCATAAAGCCTGCGCCGAATATAAGAAGGACTATCCCTACAATCATAACAACAAACCAAAGATTCATTAATTGATTTGGTAGCAACTCGACTGCACAGGCAATTACCAGAAAGATGGAGAAAAGTACTACCAGCATTCCCGCTTTTTCAATGGCATGCTTCTTGGCTCTGTGTTTGATGGCATTAAAGAGTCCCAGGAATAAGCCGAGAACTATGTGCCCTGCTCCTACAGCTAAGGTGAGATAAAGTAGGGGCATGATAAGATGTTCTCTGGCAAAAGGCAATTCTACGCCAAAGATACTGACCGGTATTATTATATCGAACTTAAACAAGAGATCTCCAAAGAACTCTCCGTACAAGAATCCAAAAAGAATAGCTGCAATAGCTCCTGCAGTCAACACATAGGTTGCTGTTTGCACAAAAAGGTTATTGCGAAAACGGCGTCTGAGAAGAAAAGCTGCTCCCAAAATAATCAGAGCATAACCAATATCTCCTACAATCATCCCAAAGAAAATAGGGAAGAATATGGCCAGAAAAGGTGTAGGATCTATAGTGCCATAGCGAGGCGGCGAGAAGAGGCGCATTACCATCTCAAAAGGCTTAACCAGAGCGGGATTCTCATACATAATGGGAGCCTCTTCCAGTTCATGAGGGTCAATTTCAAGTTCCGTCAGAACCACCCGTTCACCGAACTCTTCCTTCAATGCCTTCTGGCTCTTCTTTATATGCTTGGAGGGCATCCATCCGGTAACCACAAAGGTGTAGTCAGTCTGCCCAAATTTAGACACTACTTCAATTTCGTCCAGTCTATCTCCCAAAATCTCTTTAACCACTGTCAATCTGGTATACCAGCCTTGTGCTACACGAGCGATCTCTTTCCTGATATCCTCCAGCTGGGCTGGTATTTCCCGCTTACGCTGCCGAAGTGCTTCCAGCGCCTGGTCAAACGGCATTTCAGTAAATTCCTCCGGCAGACGAACTTCATTGACATTCTCCGCCCATAGGAAACTGTGAACGGGCTCAGAATAGGTCTTATTGAATACCAGAAGGGCTGCAGTCGTTTCCTCATCAACATCAGTAGAGACAATCTCAAACTGATTCTTGGTAATACGCGACATCTCGCTTCGGATAATGTCCAAAACACTCTTGTATTTTCTCTCAATCAAGAGTGCAACTGTCTCAAAACCTTCCAGCGCAACCAGGCGTTGTGCAAGAGGCTGAACCTTTCCAACTACTTTCTCGTATTTCTCGAGAGAAGCCAGCTCAATCTCCAAATCGCTCTTCTTAGTCGCTAAATCTTTGGTCTTCCCCTCTACATCCCCTATTAGTTTAGAGACGTCTTGAGATAGTTCCTCAGTACTTTCCCTCCATATCTGATCATAGACACGCTCTCTCTCCTGCTCGGATATCTGCTCATCTTTAGTGGGTCTGATAACCCCTAAGATAGAGTTTACTTTCACTAATAGGTTCCTCAGCTCGCTCCTTCTCTGCAAAACAGAGTCGTCTACATCCATTTTACGAACTAGCATTTCTCCTGGCGAAATATGCTTACCCATATCTTCAATATGAAGCGTGCCTATCCGGTGCAATAAACTAAGGATTTCGTAAAGATAACGTTTTGGGCCTATAATCTCAACTTTTGACATGGAGAGCAGCATTATAGTCTCCTTCCGTTGGGTAAGTGGTCAAGGAATTATTATTTCAATTATCTTCTTCAAAGCCTTTGGCATATTTTCCTTACATTTATTCTCAAGAAAACCGATTTCCTTTTTACTTGTGGAACGAATCTTTTGGGCTTCATTCTTGGCCTTTTCCATTTCTTCTTCGTATATTAGTTTTCCTTCCTCTAGACCTTTCTCCCTAGACTCTTCCTTAAGCTCCGTCGCTTTTCTCCTGGCATCAGCAACAATCTGCTCTGCTTTTTTCTTTGCCTCTAAAATGTTCCGGCTTATCTCCAGCTCTTTCTTCCTTATAATAAGCAAGGGGGAAGACTTCTCATCTTCTATGTACTGTGTTTCAAATTTAAGTTCTTCCAATTTTTGGTTTTCCATTATAAATTTCTCCCTCGATTTGTTATATTTTTCACATAGTTAAAAATAACCATACATACCAATTACTTCTACCTTTTCTAAAACCTTTGCCCATCTCTTATGCCTATCTTGAAAACAGCCAAACTAAATGAAAAATGTATCCCCTTTAGAGCAACAGTTCATATATTAATTTCACGCTTCCAAGAAACTTTCTGAGGTAGATTGGGCAGCTACGAAGCTTAATATTTCCTTAATATATAAATTCTTTACAGAACTCGCTTTTTCCTGCTATGTTGCGAAAATTGCTTACTATTACCTCAATTTTTCAAGTGTTTCTTAATTAAATTCTAATCTTGCTTAAAAATAATGTCAATCCTGATTCTTCTTAATCAATTCAGACATAAACTTTAGTGCCGATTTCTTATCCTTGATATTGCCCATCACCTCTGCTTCTTCCAGTTCGGCAAGAAGCTTCCCTATTTTTGGACCGGGTTTAAGCCCAAACTCTTCTATCAAATCGTTACCGGTTAAAAGTTTCCTTTTCTTCACGGGCTCCTTTCTTTTTCGAAAGAATTCACTCACCAGGTCTGAAACCAGTTCTTTGTGACTTTCTAAAGCTTGTCTGTCTGAAAGAGGCCCCTGTGCTGCCATGCGGTCTGCTAGGGAGAGCAAGCAAGTTCCGGCTGCTTCTTCACCCAAGTCTCTTAAAAAACGATATTCAGCTCTCTCCGTAAAAGAGTGAACTAAAAAACCAGGACGCATATGTTCCTTTATTGTCAAAGTAAGTATTTTGCAGAGCTTCCTGCTCAACTTCAATCTCTTACAAATATTTTCTGCAATCTCAGCGCTCAATTTGGGGTGCCCAAAGAAACGGATTCTTCCCTTCTCGTCGGTGAATCGAGACTTGGGCTTTCCCAAATCATGCAAAAGTGCTGAGAATTTTAGTATCGAAAGTCTGGCGATACGCTCTTGAATCTCCTCCTGCAGGTAGTTTGTCATCTCTTCTTGGTAGGAATTGAAATAGCTTGAAAGCTGGGAGGCAATACTTTCTATAATCTTTACGGTGAGTAAAGAATGGTTCCATACATCCAAATGGTGATAGCCATTCTGACTTACTCCCTTTAAATCCTCAACTTCTTCTAAAATTACCTTTAATAAACCCAATTTATCGGCTAGCTGCAGAATGGACGAAGATTCAGGTAGAGCAAATATATAGAATAGCTCGCTGCTTTGCCGCTCAGGGGCTGCTTTCTTTATCAAATTAGAATCTGTTTTGATTGCTTTAGCTGTCTCTTCTTCCAGCTTAAAACCAAGAGTGCCCAAAATTCGCAACGCTCGAAGAAGACGTACAGGGTCTTCTTTGAAAGAAGAGGGGATCGTGATTCGAACTAACGAATTTACTAGATCGTCCCAACCTCCTACCGTATCTATTAAGTCAGCCGGGAAGTATGCTTCTCTCCTTTGTATGAATTTCCCAAGATCCAGAGCAAGGGAATCTATGGTAAAATCTCGTCGTTTTAAATCGCTTACAATCTCATCTTGATAAGTAGAGATATCAATAGCCCTTCCCTCATCCTTAAGGACTACTCTGCTAATCAGGTGAACTTCATCCATGAGGAAAGAACTTCCTTTGAGACTAAGTGCCAGAGCCTGAGCATATGAGAGACTGTCCTCTTCAGTAAGCAGATCTATATCCAAACTGGCTTTTCCAATAAGAAGATCTCTAAGATAACCTCCGACCAAGTAGGTATCAGCACTTCTATCCTTTATAAAGGGAAGAATCTTGCTCCAGAGTGGGTCCTTTAAGACCAGTTCATCTAAGGTAATATGACCGAGAAGTTTCTTGTTTGCGTTCATATAAAGAAATAAATTATGAATTTCACCCTCACCCTGCCCATTTGACTTCGCTCAGGGCAGATCTCTCTCAAGGGAGAGGAGATAATGAGAGAAAAATCGAGATTGCTTCACTTCGTTCGCAATGACTAAGAATTTTGCTTATTACAGACTATGAGAATACTTCACTTATTTCGCATGTCTACCGATAGACAATGACATTCTAAGAAGACCGAGATTGCTTCCCCCGCCATAGGCGGGGTCGCAATGACAAATAGGATACAGGCTGCGATGACGAGAGAAAGAGCACAATTGATATTCTGCTCCATCCGTCATTGCGAGGGACTCCGATGTTAATCGGAGGAGCGTGGCAATCTTAATGTTTTTTATTATTAATTCAGGATTGCTAACTAGTTAACAATGTGCGCAAACCAAAGTTATTAAGTAAACACGTAATAGAGTAATTGAAATCCCACTTGTCCTATTTACTTCATTACGTTATTACTTTATCACAGATTACGAGATTGCTTAGTCGCTGCGCTCCTCGCAATGACCTCTTATTGCCTTCAGCTTGCACCTTCAGCCATGAGCCATGAGCCATGAGCTTTCAGCTTTGAGCCATGTATGAGTTTCAACTCAGTCTCTCTCCCAATTCACTCTGGCAAATTCTGAACCTGCAGGCCATTGTATCTGAAGTTGGCCGCTATAAGCCTTTTCAAACTCCTTGCCAATGCGTTCTGCAAGGCTCCGCTCAGTTGTCTGTATAATCATACCTTCTGGATTTCTCTCAATACTCAGGATTCTAGCCGCTATATTCTTATTTCTCTTCTTGCGGGCTACGCTCTTAATTAAATTTAGGGCTTCCTTGCTGTGCTCTCTAAGAAAATCGCCTCTAAGGTAGACTACTCCGTCCACTCTCCTTTTATCTATGCGTTCGCATCCGGGACATAGAAACTTTTCTGCCTTTGTTCTCTTAGGCCTTTGCATCTTAGGTGATACAGTCCATTTCTCCTCCCAAAATACTGCCTGGCATTTGGGGCAGATTTTTACTATGTTCACCTTATTCACTCCTTTGATATCTTCTATTTACAAGATACGACTGAGTTAATCTACTTCCTACTTAAAATTCATGTCTGGTCTGTTACGATACTGCTTGATGCAATAGCTTTATAAGTGTTTCGGGTAAACTGTCCCTATTTTCTTTTGTTACCTTAATAATTTTTGTGTCACTTCTTTTCCGCAGCGCTTCCGTAAAAAGATCCTTTTGAATTCCAATGGATGCCACTACCGTGTTAGAGCTTTCAAAAGCTTTTACCACTATGTTTTTAAACTTTTCGGACATAAGCTCCATCTTACCTATCTCGTCAATAAGTAATACTTTTGTATCCTTTTTAGCCAGCGCTTCTTCCAAGATTGACACGCCTAATCTCTCAAACTTAGAAACATCAACTCCATACTTGCCTACCCGATACCTGGTCGGCAGAGAGTAATGCGCAAATACCTCTTCTTTCCCCTCAAGGGTGATAATCTTAAACCCTTCTCTTCTCCCCCCTTTCTTTATTTCTTCCGTAAAGAAACCAGAAATTCCTGGCTTCCCTGATAGCTCCCTGATTAGTTTCTTTATCAGGGTGGTTTTACCGATTCTTGGTGGACCGCTCAACAGAAGATTCGATGACAAACTCCACCTCGACTTTCCCTGCTACCTCTGAAGCTTTTGATTCCGCAATTGCTCTATATTTACCGGGAGAGACCTGGTTTCCCGCTGAGTCTACTTGAGGCCATGTCACTTTCAAACTCACCTTTTCACCCTTGCCCAATGTTAGTTCTTCTATAGCCATAGTGAAAAGTCGACCCTTAGACCATCGCCACGTCTCACTACCTGCGGCATCTTTTATAATCAGGTCAAATTTCTGCCCGGATGTGAAAAAGAGAGTCGCTTTGTCATTTCCTACATTGGTAACAGATAAGGCAAAGGGTATGGCAGTTTTAAGTGGAAAGCGCGACTGAGATACGTTAATACTCAATTCAAAATTTCCCTCTCTCTTACTGGCATTCAATGGAATATCCTCTTCATTTGAGTTTTTAATGGTCCGGGAGTTACGAAAGATAAAAATTAAGGAAAGTAAAAGAACGGCAATCACTATATTAAGAA
>JABAOF010001963.1_pt5 | contig 32927 bp, 34 predicted proteins | sample 7062171 | NCBI WGS metagenome assembly JABAOF01 (sample SAMN14538628, study PRJNA623070) | marine sediment metagenome | biome: marine biome [ENVO:00000428]; feature: marine pelagic biome [ENVO:01000023]; material: deep marine sediment [ENVO:00002113] | place: India: Gulf of Khambhat ...
TTGGCCTCTCACCAATCCAGAGGAAGTTCCCTCTGAGGCTCTGTGTGCTCTGTGAGAAATTCTGGAGACGTTCACTGTGCTTGGATATTCTTGCCCAAGAAATCTTGATTCGCTCTCAGAGCTTCCCTTTCCACTTTCTCGTGAATTGCTCCCATAAGATCTTCATTAGAGGATTCTAAAGGAATTAGACACCGGCCCGTCCCTATTCCGGTTCCCTGAACGCTTATTTTTGGCCCCTGTCTGCTACAGTTCAAACTCTGCGAGAATTGGAGCATGATCTGAAGGTCTTTCAGATCGCCGAAGTCCAGCGTCTATCCACGCTCGTCGGCATTTCCGGGCGACCGGTTCCGTCGCCCAGACGTGATCAACCCGCCACCCCATCCCCCGTGCGGCGGCATTTGGGATCCTGTAGTCCCAAAAGGTATAGTGGCCGCCCTCGGCTACGTGAAGACGGAAGAGGTCAATCAAACCCCACCGCCTTACCTCCTCCAGAGCCTGGTGTTCCCCAGGATGAAAGCCAATTGATCCCAGAAGCCCCTCGGGATCATACACGTCGCGCGGATCAGGGGCGACGTTAAAGTCTCCCACCCAGATGAGAGGGGAATCAGGCCTGAAGTGCCGCTCGAGGAAACCGCGGATTCTCGAAAGCCATTCAAGCTTATACTGAAACCGGTCTGAGTCTGGCGAGGTCCCCTGGGGCACATAGGTGTTCAGTATTGCTGTATCGGAAATCTTCACAAGGATCAACCTTGCCTCATCCGGAGGACCCTCGTCATCGAGCCCTACCCTGAGGAATTCTTGCGGCCTCAGACTCAAGGTAGCCACTCCATTGAACCCCTTCTGGCCGCGAAAATAACAGACGTAACCTAACGACTCCAACGCCTCTCTTGGGAAGTCCTTATCTTCAACCTTTGTCTCTTGAAGGCAGACGATTTCTGGCTTCTCCTTCTCCAGCCAATTCAGAATTAGGGGAAGCCTCGCCCGAATTCCATTCACGTTGAAACTCGCAACTCGAAGCAACATGCTGTACACCAGGTTTCGGTGATCAGGGGTTTCCTCTCCCATCTAAAGGAATCCCTGAAAAACCACATTCCCCTTTTTGTCAAAATCTACAGCATAGAGAAATGGTGGTCTTACTCCACGGATCGCACCAAAGCGAAGATCGAAAAACTCGACCCTGTAGTTGCCATTCACCTCTCCTTTGTCTCTCGCCACCGGGAATCGTGCAAACCAGTAAAATGTTCTAACCCCCTCCAGTTTGAGAGCCTTATCAACCCAGTGCGAGTTATCGATTGCCTCGAGTTCGTCGTACGTGAGTCTTGAGACCGGCTCATAGCGGGGGAAGAGGCGACCCAGAAAACTGCCTTCACTGGCTTTCTCTCTCCTATCACTTCCTATGAGATTGACAAATCCTTGATATATCGTCCTATCCGCCTGAACATAGTTCGCCCATCTAAAGGGAGAGAGAGGTTGGGGCAGGGAAGCCACGTTCTTCGCCACCAAGCCTTTATCCCGGGCATAGTCTTTTGAAAGAGATAATGCCCATGAGTGATTGTAGGCACAAAGGGCAATATAAAGGGCGGCCAGTCCCACAGCGGCCCGTGCAAGGGTCTGTCTCCGTCTCTCCCAGATGAGAAGACCGATGAGGGGTAAGAGAAAAGTGGAAACCAAAAAGAGGTCAATAATAAAGACCCAATCCAAGGCAAATCGATAGTCTGAAAAAGGGCTCAAGATCATTGTCCCATACGAGGTGACGAGGTCTAGGAACGTATGGACCATCATCTCAACAACCCATATGAGGAAAAAGGTCCAAAACCGTTTCAATTTAGAGACCCTGACAAAGACCCAGGCAAAGAGAAGGGAAAAGGGAATAATCAAAAAGACAGAATTGAGAAGTTGGCGATGATATTTAAGAGAAAACTCAGTTCCGAGAAAACCCAGGACCAGATCAATATCAGGAAAAACCGATGCACACACTCCTGCGATCGTTCCCCATTTACCGGTGTCCCGGCCGATCCCGGTCTTGGCAATCATGTATCCGGCCAGGACGTGGGTGGTCGTATCCATGTCGTTTAATATAATTCGCCTTCCGAATGCTTTTCAAGGAAATCACATCGCTGTTATCGGTTTCCGGTGGTTTGTGGCGGGCCCTCAGGACTCGAGCGAATCCTCGATCAGGGATGAGGGTTTCGGCATACTCTCTGATACTCTCCTCAATTCACAGATTCCATTTCCCAATCACCAAATCACGGATAACAGACCGCTCTTGTATCAGTAGCCAGTAAGCATGGGGGGGCGAGCGCACTCATCACGCCTTTCAGATGGCATGTGGGGATAAACGAACCGAGTGAGGCTGGGGTCGAAAGCATCTCAACAGGAAAACACTGGTATGATATGAAAATGACGCGGAATCGGAGGTTCAGAGTCTCTTTGGTTCAGAGATTCTTCTCTCGACGAACTCTGAAAGGGAAGGAATTCTTGAGGGACCCTTTGGCTGTATTAGCTCCCCGAACAATTTGATCGCAGTACGCCGATCCTCCGGAGAACCGCACCCGAAGATGGCGTCGTTGGTCACGCTTTTGAAGACCCGCCCCAATCCCTTCCATCATGGCAGCGGTGAGTTTCGTCCATTCCAACCCAAACTGCTGAGGGCTTGGCAAAGCCAAGACAAGGTCGTGAATTTGCAGGCCGAGACATGTCGCTATGACCTTCTCTGCCAGTTCTCTCATCCTTCCATAATCAAAAGCCGCTGTTTCTCCCAGTCCTATGAGAAGGATCTTTTCCGCTTTAACCTTTTCGGTCGCAGGGATGAGTGTCGTTTCGAGCAACCGACCTGTCATGAAGCCCTGATCTAAACGAGAAGAAATCATGCCGTCCATGAGCCAGTCAACAAGCCTTGCCTCAGAGCGAAGGGGCCGCTCATCCTCGAAAAAAAACACCGCAATGAGTTCTGTAGGCTGTTGATCGATTGCCCGGGAAGAAACTATCAGTTCTACCATGAGGGGACGCTAGTTCATTGTGGATCTGAGATGTTGACGAATGCCATCGAGAACGCCGTTAATAAAGGCACCAGACTCTTCTGACCCAAACTTCTTGCCAATATCGATAGCTTCATTCATCGTTACTTTTGGTGGAATATCGGTGCAATAGAGAAGCTCGAAGACGGCGATCCGGAGAACATTCCTATCAATCTGATTCATCCGACTGATTTTCCAATGCTCCGCGTACTTTTCAATGAGGCGATTGATTTCATCAGAATGTTCAACCACTCCCCGGACTAGTCGTTCACAAAAATCCTTGGCCTCCTCGTCCGAGGCGAAATGATCCCACAAGAGATTGAGAGCCTCACCCACATCTCTCTGTGTTACGTCGATCTGATAAAGAACTTGGAGGGCGAATTCCCTCCCTCGTCTCCGAATTCCCAAGGCTAACCTGAAAAAGAGGCATCCCGCAGAAAGGCCCCTCTCGAGACTTGTCCACGGGGCGTGCCGTCACACGAGAATGGTCTTCCCCTGCTAGGACGTCTTGAAAAGATTGGCCATCTCGATGGCAGAGACAGCAGCCTCATACCCCTTGTTTCCCATCTTGGAACCTGCCCTTTCGATGGCTTGCTCCAGGTTGTCAGCTGTGATGACTCCAAAAGAAACCGGAATGCCCGACTCGAGCGATGCGTTAGCGATTCCCTTGGTGACCTCTGTCGCAATGTAGTCATGGTGTGAAGTGGCACCTCTGATGATTGCGCCGAGACAAATGATCGCATGGAATTTGGAGGATTCGACCATTTTTTTCGCAGCCAGAGGGACTTCGAATGAGCCGGGGACTTTCCACACCTCAATGTCTCGCTCCCCAGCGCCATTTCGAGTCAATGCATCGAGGGCCCCCTCAAGAAGACGATTGGTAATGAAGCTGTTGTATCGGCTCACCACGATTCCGAACTTCAGCCCTTTGGCAATAAGATTACCTTCGACGATCTTGGCCATTATGATTCTCCGTTCCTTCTGGCGTTGAGTAGGAGATCACTGCGATACGAGAAAAATGAGTTTCACCCGGATCCTGTCCCTGCGGGCCGCCAACCCTGTCAGGGAAGCAGATGTCTGCAGCCTGAAAATCGGCCCCTAGAAGAGCCCCGCACCCCCTCGTTTGCTGCCCGCGACTTAAATGCACGGTCACAAATGACGACTGGCAAGCGGCAGCAACCGGGAGAAGGGTATGAACAGCAAAAAGGCTTTTAGAAAGATCCCAAAGGGCCAATTGACAGACCATCACTCCAACGACTTTAGTGCCAACAAATGGCCCATTTTCTTCTTCTTCGTTTCCAGATATCTGATGTTCTCAGCCCGAACTGGCATCTCCAGAGGAACTCGCTCGACAACCTCCATGCCGTAACCTTGGAGACCGATAATCTTCTTGGGGTTGTTGGTCATGAGACGGATTTTCCGAAGGCCCAGGTCCACGAGAATCTGAGCGCCGAGTCCGTAATCTCTCAAATCAGTTTTGAATCCCAGCTCATGATTGGCCTCGACGGTATCGCATCCTTCATCTTGCTTGCAATAGGCCCGCAGCTTATTTACCAACCCGATGCCCCGTCCCTCCTGTCTCATATATAAAACAACTCCCTTGCCCTCCCTCTCCACCATGGCCATGGCAGCGTGGAGTTGATCACCACAATCACACCTCTTCGACCCAAAAACATCGCCCGTGAGACACTCAGAATGAACCCGAACGAGGACCTCATCTTCGGGGCAGATTTCACCCTTCACTAGGGCAATATGCTGGTAGTTGTTGACGTCATTCTCGTAGGCAATCGCCTTGAATTCCCCGCCGTGAACCGTTGGAATGGATGCAATAGCCACTCGATTTACAAGGGATTCCTTGGTTAGTCGATATTTGATTAGGTCAGCAATGGTGACAATCTTGAGGCTGTATTTCTTGGCGAGTTTCTCGAGGTCGGGCATCCGAGCCATTGTCCCGTCGTCCTTCATGATTTCACAGATCACCGCTGCCGGCCGAAGACAGGCCAGTCTTGCAAGATCTACGGAACCCTCTGTCTGTCCCGTTCGAACTAAGACTCCACCATTTCGTGCCTTGATGGGAAAGACGTGGCCTGGCATGACAATATCATCCGGACCTGTCGCAGGATCAATTGCCGTCCTGATCGTTGTCGCCCGGTCATAGGCAGATATCCCTGTGGTCACCCCATGTTTTGCCTCTATCGAAACGGTAAAGGAAGTTCCAAAACGGGAGGTATTGTTGTTGACCATCATAGGGATCTTAAGGGATTCAACCCTCTCCTCGGTCATGGCCAAGCAGACCAGACCGCGACCATGCTTTACCATGAAATTGATGACCTCTGGCGTGACCTTTTCAGCGGCCAGGGTCAGGTCACCCTCGTTCTCGCGGTCCTCGTCGTCCACGAGGATGATCATTTTACCCTTCCGAATGTCCTCAATCGCCTCCTCTATTGAACTCAACATAACCTTCTTCCCCATTCCGGGAGACCTAGCGAGGCTCCCCTTACTTGTGAATACAAAGAATTCGTCGCTTTTCTGAGGTACTAAATCTGAAGCACGAAACTCGACCTAAGTACGATTTCACGGGTATTCAGAAGATAAGATCTTTGACCTCAGCCGTTCGACCGTCTGCGAAGCTTGCCCATATATACTCGAGTTTGTTTTTTGCCACCGGCAGCAGATTCGGATTTCGAAATCATTGGACAAGTTTCTTCGCTCACATAGGACAGTTTCTTGTCCCTTCCTAGAAAAAGGCGTCTCCAAATCATTCTAGACAAATCCGCTTTTGATTAGCTTCTCAAGGGTGACGCCCTCCCCTCGGGGGGACAGCATTTTCTCTACATATTTTCCGATCACGTCTGTTTCGATGTTGACCCGACCACCCCGCTCCTTTAGTTTGAGGGTTGTCTTTTCAAGGGTGTATGGAATGATGTAGACCTGAAAAGAACTTTTCTTCACGGCGCTCACTGTGAGACTGATTCCGTCGACGGCCACAGAGCCCTTCTCCACCAGTGAACGGGAAAGAGCGGGAGAAACCTCGAACTGGAACTGGAATGAATCTCCTTCCCGGGTTTTCTTATTGATCGTGCCAGTTCCGTCAACATGCCCAGTGACAAGATGTCCGCCCAGGCGATCAGAAAGGCGAAGCGCTCTTTCCAGATTGACAGCGTCTCCTGGCCGTAAATCACCAAGAGTCGTCCGTCTGAGAGTCTCCCCAGAAACATCGGCCGTGAAAACTCCACCCTCCAGGAGAGACACGGTCAAGCAGATTCCGTCGACGCAGATACTATCACCCAGGCGTATGTCTGTCAAACCCCAGCCGCCATCGATCTGGATGGTCCCGTCCGTATTCCGCCGCTGGGTTGCAACCACACGTCCCAACTTTTCAATGATTCCAGTAAACATCGTTGGTCTTTGAAAAGCCTTCGACGATTAACCTGTTTCGCCCTGGGCGAGAAGGTCTTTCAATTCCTTCATAAACTGATTGATATCTTTGAACTCCCGGTAGACTGAAGCGAATCGCACGTAAGCAACCCCATCAAGATTGTAGAGTTCCTCCATGACCTTCTCGCCGACGACAGAGCTCTTCACCTCTCGCTCACCACTCTCAATGAGGCTCTGTTCTATGCGAGTAACAATTTTCTCCAGAATATCGACACTGATAGGCCGCTTTTCACAGGCTCTCTTGAGGCCACTGAATATCTTTTGACGATCAAAAGGCTCGCGGCGACTGTCTTTCTTTACAATCAACGGAAGGGTTTCCTCTCCCCTCTCCGAAGTCGTGAACCGTTTTTTACATTCCAAACACTCCCTGCGCCGTCGAATACTCTCTGCATCTTTACTTATCCGGGAATCTACAACCCGACTTTCGGTGTCGCCGCAGAAAGGGCATTTCATGGTTTTTCCCTTACCTCGCTGTATTTTACCAACTTTACCTTCGATCGCTCAATCAGTTCCAGGGAGAGATCATCGGCGTAGCCATCTAGATAGACCACGTCCATGATGCCGGCATTGATTATCATTTTTATACAGATTGAACACGGCAGGTTGGTACAGTAAACGGTCGCGCCCCCAATGCTCACTCCATGGTAGGCCGCCTGAATAATCGCGTTCTGCTCCGCATGAAGACCACGGCAGAGTTCGTGTCTCTCCCCAGAAGGGACGTCAAGCTGCTGTCTCAGGCAACCGACATCTGCGCAATGGTCCAGCCCAGCTGGTGCCCCATTGTAACCTGTGGCAAGAATCTTCTTATCTTTTACAAGAATGGCTCCTACCTGCCGACGTAAACAGGTCGACCGCCGAGCGACAAGCTTTGTAATCTCCATGAAGTATTCGTCCCAGGAGAGGCGAGATCCTGGCTCACTCATCGGCGTTGCTCTCCTCATCCTTTAGATTGGAAGTCTCGGCCTCCAGGACTGGTTGTTCCTCGTGTCAGGTTTTATCGTTTAATCTCTCTGTTGCCGGGACCCGGCGACTTATCGGCGAGAGACCCCTCGGCGAGCTATTCGTCAAAACGTTTGAATATCAATACGGCATTCGTGCCACCGAAGCCAAAGGCATTCGACAAGGCGATATCGACCTTGGCCTCTCTGGCTTTTTGAGGAACATAGTCAAGATCACACTCAGGGTCTGGGTTTTCAAGGTTAATCGTAGGTGGGACGATTCCGTCTCGTATGGCCAGGATTGAAAAGATGGCCTCCACGCTCCCTGCACCTCCCAACAGGTGCCCGGTCATCGATTTTGTGGCGCTTATGGGTACCTTCCGAGCCCATTCTTTAAGAACACGTTTGATCGCCTGCGTCTCAGTGATGTCGTTCAGCAGGGTTGAGGTCCCATGAGCATTGATGTGGTCAACCTGGTTTGGAGAGATTCGGGCGTCCGCTAGAGCCATCTCCATGCATCGTGCCGCCCCATCACCATCTGGAGCCGGAGCAGTAATGTGATAGGCATCTCCATTATAGCCGTACCCGATCAGTTCTCCATAAATCTGCGGAGCGCCCCTTTTCTTGGCATATTCAAGCTCCTCAAGAACAACAATGCCGGCCCCCTCGGCCACGACAAAACCGTCTCTATCTCTGTCAAAGGGACGGCTCGCCTTTTCGGGCTCTTCGTTTCTAAGGGAAAGGGCCTTCATGACGTTAAAACCGGCAACACACAGGGGCGTTAGATTCGCTTCTGTCCCTCCGGCGATAATAACATCGGCGTCACCATATTGGATCGCCCGCGCCGAATCCCCTATGCAGTGAGCACCGGTGGCACAAGCTGTGACGACACAGATATTCGGTCCCTTGGCACCAAAGCGCATGGCGATCTGACCCGAGGCAAGATTCGCGATCAGCATGGGAATGAAGAATGGTGTGATCCGGTTCGGACCACGCTCGAGAAGGACCTTATGATACCTTTCGATGGTGGGAAGTCCTCCCAGGCCGGTCCCAACAATGACTCCAACACGATTTCCATTCTTCTCATCAATCTCCAGCCGAGCATCTGCGACAGCCATCTCAGCTGCGGCGATTGCATAATGGATAAAGAGATCCATCTTTTTGACATCTTTCTTCGATACATAATCCTCTGGATTAAAATCCTTAATCTCCCCAGCTATCTGAGTCTGATGCTCACTGGCATCAAAGCGGGTAATCTTACCGACCCCCGAACGTCCCTCGCAGACGTTCTTCCAGGCAATCTCTACTGTGTTGCCCGTGGGGGCAACCATGCCCAATCCGGTCACGACAACTCTTCTCTTCAAGACGCGATCCCCTATCCACCTATAATTCTCAGCTTGGTCGGCAGGACAGAAGCATTATCATTTCTATCCGCCGTGTTTCACAACGAAAACGCGCTCTCTAGGAGGCTGCCTCCTGGCGGGCCTTTATGTAGGCAAAGGCATCTCCGACGGTAACGATTTTCTCAGCCTCCTCATCGGATATCTCAGTCCCATATTCTTCCTCTAGCGCCATAACGAGCTCAACGAGATCTAAGGAGTCGGCCCCCAAATCATCGACGAATTTTGCCTCAGGAACAACCTCATTCTCGCTAACGCCCAACTGCTGCACAATAATCTCCTTTACCCGCGCTTCAATGTCCATATAGTTCGCACCTCCTTTTTCTGAAATCCTCTATATCCTACTATCTCTCCTCAACACTTTCATAGACACGCCCTTATCTTTAACATAAAACGGGAAGATTCCCAATCCCTGTTTTCTTTTTTCAACGGAGGAATCCACAACTGGGCCCACGAGTGTGTCCATGTCAGAAACTACATATAGAGACCACCATTGACCTGAAGGACCTGCCCGGTCAAGTAATCGGAGGCACCTGTTACCAGGAAAAATACTGTATTAGCGACATCTTCTGGCGTTCCCAGCCGATCCAAGGGGATCAGCTTTTTCAACTCCTCCTTCACCTTCTCTGGAAGGGCCTGTGTCATTGGCGTATCGATATAGCCCGGCGCAACAGCATTGACATTTATTCCTCTCGAAGCAAACTCCCGGGCTACCGTCTTGGTAAATCCAATGAGTCCAGCCTTCGAAGCTGCATAGTTGGCCTGCCCCGCATTGCCCATTAAACCAACCACCGATGCTATGTTTACGATCTTGCCGCTTCGTTGCTTGGCCATATGGCGGATAGCGGCCTTCGTGCAATTGAAGGCACCTTTAAGATTGACATCGAGCACCAGATCCCAATCCTCTTCAGACATGCGAAGCATAAGCCCATCCCGAGTGATACCCGCATTGTTTATCAGTATGTCGATTCGACCCAAGGCCTCCAGGGTTTCCCGGACCATTCGCTCCCCATCCTCAAATCGAGCCACGTTGGCTTCTGTGGCAAGAGCCCGTCTCCCGATAGCCTCAATCTCCTGTGCGGTCGCCTGAGCCATCTCCAGGTTGATGTCTGATACCGCTACGTCGCTGCCGTTCCGTGCAAGCTTTAGGGCCACGGCCTTCCCGATTCCCTGAGCACCCCCTGTGACCAGAGCCACCTGTCCTGAAAGTTCCATGTTACGGAGCCTCTTCCATGATTGATTTCGTTCTGATCAGGCTTTCTCCATCTTCCACATTAGCTAGGTGGACCCCACCATCCATGCGCTTCATCAATCCAAGCAGCACCTTACCCGGTCCAATCTCGACAAACTTCCTAATAGCCTTGAAGAGCATCGTACGGGACGATTCCTCCCAGCGTACAGGAGCGCTGACCTGTTGTACCAAGAGCTCTCGGATCCGGTCCCGGGATGTATTCGGCTGGGCATCCACATTGGCCACAACCGGAATCTTGAGATCTCGGATGTCAATCTTTTTCAAAACCTTTTCAAGCCTTTCCCCTGCGGGCTCCATCAGGGGAGAATGAACAGGAGCACTCACAGGGAGGAGCATCGCCCGCTTAGCACCCTCCTCCTTGGCCAAATTGACGGCTCTCGTAACCGCCCCCGTATGGCCGGAAATAACGATCTGACCTGGGCAGTTGTAGTTGGCGGGAGTTAGGACCTCTCCTTGAGCAACCGTCTCACAGATTGAGCTCACGGTGTCCTCATCCAGTCCAAGAACGGCACCAACAGCGCCCTCTCCAACGGGAACTGCCTCCTGCATGAACTGGCCTCTGGCACGGACGACTCGGACAGCATCAGCAAAATCAAGGGCCCCTCCTGCGACCAGGGCTGAATATTCTCCCAAACTGTGGCCGGCCAATAGGGTCGGAACGAAACCAGTCTCCGACTCCAAAACCCTTAGAGCCGACACACTCACAGTCAAAATGGCAGGTTGGGTATTGACGGTCAACTTGAGTTCATCCTCAGGTCCTTCAAAGCAGAGTTTTGAGATTCTGAGTCCGAGAGCGTCGTCCGCTTCGTCAAAGGTTTCCTTTGCCACTTTGAAACCTTGGCATAGATCCTTACCCATCCCAACGTATTGAGACCCCTGTCCCGGGAAGATAAAGCCGATTTTGTCCATCCCTTACCCCCTATCAATGGGCTCGCCGATGACTCGCGTATTCCTTGCTCAATGCCAAGCCAATCACATTGCGCTGAATTTGATTGGTCCCCTCGAAGATCTGCAAAATCTTGGCGTCTCGCATCATCTTTTCGACCGGATAATCACGCATATACCCGTATCCCCCCAGGATCTGCACAGCATCCGTGGTAACCTGCATTGCTACGTCGCTGGCAAAAACCTTGGCCATCCCCGAGACTTTTGAGTAATCCTTTGGGTCGCTGTCGATAAATCGCGCAACAGAGTAGACCAGAGCCCGTGCTGCCTCTACCGAGGTTGCCATGTCGGCCAGAATATGCTGGATCGCCTGAAAAGAAATGATTTTCCGACCAAACTGTTCACGCTCCCGGGCATAATAAACGGCCTCATCCAATGCTGCCTGGGCCAGTCCGACTCCATGAGCCCCAACACCAGGCCGGGTTTTATCAAAAGTTTTCATTGTAATGATAAAGCCCATACCCTCCCGAGAGATGAGGTTCTCTTTGGGAACCCGACAATCCTGAAAAACCAGTTCCCGTGTCGCCGAGGCTCGGATCCCCATCTTCTTTTCTTTCTTGCCAAAACTGAATCCCGAGGTTTCTTTTTCGACAATAAACGCGCTGGCTCCCCGTGCCCCTTTGTTCCTGTCCGTCATAGCGATAATACTGTATATTTCAGCTTCACCGCCGTTGGTGATCCACTGTTTGGTTCCGTTCAGCACGTAGTCCTTCCCATCAACGACAGCCGTCGTTTGAATAGCTCCAGCGTCACTTCCAGCATTCGCCTCAGTCAGCCCAAAAGCAGCCAGTCGCTTTCCACTCGCAATATCCGGCAAGTACTTTTTCTTTTGCTCTTCATTCCCGTAAACTAGGATCGGATAGGCCCCCAGGCTGCTCCCAGCATAGCTAACGGCCACCCCGAGGCACCCCCTGGTCATCTCCTCCACGGCCAAGCAGTTCTCGAAAACGCCACCCCCGAACCCGCCGTATTCCTCAGGAACGCACACCCCGAAAAGACCTGAATCAGCGCAGACCTTCATGATCTCATTGGGGAACTCCTCTTTTTCGTCGAGTTCAGCTCTAATCGGAATCACCTTCTCCTGAGCGACCTTACGCGCCAAATCCCGAATCATAATCTGCTCTTCAGTAAGAAAATATTCCAAAAGCTCCTCCTCGCGGACCGGGTATCTTATCCGGCATATAGTAAGCTCGGTATTCTACCGTTTTCAACCGTCACAATCAACCCGTCTCTTCACGCCCTTTGGGACTGCTCCATACATAGCCGTAAGCCCTTGAATCCTGATCCATCTGGGTGATCAATGTCCCGCCCGTGCAAAATTCAAAGCACCAGCGACGCAATTAAAAAACGATCCGAGACCGATCCACGGGCCCCACGCAGCAGCATTTTAAACAGGGATGTCCCTAAACCTCTTAGATTCTTACATTAGGGGGACCGGGGCTGGTTGGGGCACGTGGTATTCGGATTTTGGAATCGTTGTCAATCTGGATTTTCGAGTTCAGGCGTTTTAGGATGTCCTTCACACTCAACACCCCATGATCTGCTTTTGCGATATGGGGCCTCACTTGCTGAAACCGATCTCGCGTCAGTGAATGATCTTCTCCTTTAGCTGATCGATGAATCGCATGACTTGGCGCTGGCCCAGTTTCATCAATTCCTGGTTCTTTGCCAAATCCTCCATCAGAAATCGATTGAACTGGCTTTCTGCCAGATTTTTTGCCAGTACAATGGCGTTGGTCATAGCCTTTGCCGTCGAGTTGCCATGGCAGATCACACAGGTCCCGTTGATACCGAGCAACGGCGCTCCACCATATTCCGAGTAGTCGACCCTCCGTGCAACGGCTTTGAAAGCACGCTTTAAGAGCAAAAACCCCAGCCTAGCCCTGACGCTTTTTTTGATCTCCTCCTCGAAGATCCGACCCAGAACCTCGGCAATACCCTCGCTCATCTTTAAGCCAACATTGCCAACAAACCCATCGCAGACAACCACATCGGCCGTACCGTTATAGATATCTCTCCCCTCGACGAAGCCGATGTAGTTCAAACCACATTTTTTCATGATTAGATGGGTTTCACGGGTTAGCTCATTCCCCTTGCTTTCTTCCGAGCCGTTGCTCAAAATCCCAACGCGACACCCATCTTTTTTCAACACTCGACTTGCAAAGACAGACCCCATTATCCCAAACTGAGCCAGGTGATAGGGTTTACAATCTACATTCCCTCCTGCATCAAGAAGAAGGGAGAAGTCCTTAACAGTTGGATGAAAGGTCACTATCGCAGGTCTATCTACCCCCTCCATCTTCTTCAAGACAAACATGGCCACTGCCATCGTGGCACCGGAATTTCCAGCACTTACCACGGCATCAGCCTCTCCTCGATTGACAAGATCAAAAGCAACTCGAATTGATGATTTCTTGATTCGCCTTACGGCGGCTGACGGGGAGTCACTCATGCCAACAACATCAGGCGCATGCCGCACGGTGATCAGGGATGAGACAGACTTCTTCTCCTCCAGGAGGGCATGAATTCGCTTTTCGTCTCCCACCAGAATCACCGGGACCTTCTTCTCTTTGGCAGCGAAAAGCGCCCCGGAGACGACCGCTTCAGGCGCGTGGTCGCCACCCATGGCATCAACTGCTATTGCCATCGAATCACCTGCGATCCTCAGGTCTCCTCAACCTCTAAGACCTGCTTTCCGTTGTAGGTACCGCAGTGATAACAGACCCGGTGCGGAAGTTTCGCCTCATTACACTGGGGACAGGAAGACGTAGAAACAACGAGTAGTTTCTGATGGCTTCTCCGTTTGTTCCTCCTCGATTTGGAATGCCTCCGCTTTGGGACAGCCATCTTATTCCTCTTTTCTATTTCCCAGCCAACTTCAGATTCTTCAGTGCGTCAAAGGCCGAAGGGTCGGCTTTTCTTTCACACGTGCAGTCACCTTCATTCAGGTTCTTTCCACATTGGGGACAGAGTCCCCTGCATTCATCCTGGCATAAAGTTCTGTAAGGAACGGCGAGAATGATCTGTTCTCGAATCAGTCCCGATAAATCGACTTCCTCCCCCGTGAAAAAGCCTGTTTTGAGATCCTCAGCCTCTAATTCAACATCTTCTTCCTGGACGACACCCTTCTCTGGAAACAGCGTCACATCGATCTGTGAGGTTAGGGGATAAGAGAAATCTTCAAGACACCGGCAGCACTGAAGCTCCAGCACCGTATGCAACCAGCCCTTAATCTGGACCGCATTCCCAAAGGCCTGAAGTCTAATCGCCGCTTCTAAGGCCTCTCTTATGTGAAACCCGAGGGCTGGTATCTCATGCAAATACCGGTCCCATTCTTCCTTTGGATCGGAAAAATGAAAATCCAGACCCTCGTCCGGAAGATCCTCAATCCTTACCTTATGCAACGCCTCTAACAATAGCTCCCTGTTTCGGGTTTTTCGGACCGACCGACGGAAATTTGAACGTATAAATATATAAGAAAAATCCCTTTTGTCAAGCGCCAATCGGCCAACCGCTGCATCAGTAAGATTCCGGTCCGAAGACCCTCATCACTGATGTGTCTATTATAACCGAAGATTATGGCAACTGCCTAGGGTCGGAATAATGTGAATTAAATTACTTGAATCTTACCATCCAATATGATAACTACGATCTAGCCTCTCTTCAAGAAGAAAGGGGGAGGACGGTGCACGAATGGGCGCTGGCATTAAAGATTTTTTTTCTCGGTTTTTCCGGGGTTTTTGCGACATTGGCCCTTCTGATGGTTTCCATCTACATTTCGGGAGCACTTGTTCGAACCATTACGGGAAGTTGATAGTCAGGACGGGAAACCATCCTTATGGAATTTTCGTTTCTCAACACGATAATCCTCAAGACCGGACTTGTCCACCTCTACTGGGGACATGTGGTCATGTGGCTTATCGGATTCGCCTTTATCTACCTTGCGATCAAGAAAGACTTTGAACCCCTTCTCTTGGTCCCCATCGGGTTTGGAATTTTCATAGTCAATCTTCCCCTGACTCCCCTCATGGGCTTAAATCAGGAGGGCCACCGGGAGATCATTAACATCTTCTTTCATTATGGTTTGGAATGGGAGGTTATTCCGCCCCTAATCTTTTTGGGCATAGGGGCGCTTACCGATTTCGGCCCTCTCATTGCCAATCCGAAGACACTCTTGCTCGGTGCAGCCGCCCAATTCGGCGTATATGTGACTTTTTTCGGAGCTATTCTTCTTGGCTTTGAGGTGCCTGAGGCAGCTTCTATTGGTATTATCGGCGGAGCAGACGGGCCGACAACCATCTATCTTACTGCAAAGTTGGCTCCCCATTTGCTCGGCGCCACGGCTATATCAGCTTACGCCTATATGGCCATGGTTCCCCTCATCCAACCCCCAATCATGAAACTACTCACCACCGAAAAAGAGCGCATGATTCGAATGAAGCAACTCCGTCCCGTGTCGAGACTAGAGAAGGTTTTATTTCCACTAATCGGCACCGGTATCATCTGCCTTATTGTTCCAGATTCAGCACCCCTCATGGCGATGCTTATGCTGGGGAATCTCTTCCGGGAATGTGGCGTTGTAGAACGTCTCAGTAAGACCGCTCAGAACGAACTTCTCAACATCGTCACCATTTTCCTTGGCGTTTCTGTGGGAGCCACTATGAAAGCCGAGAGTTTCCTCAGCCCGAAACCGGTTTTCATCTTCCTGCTAGGGCTCGTCGCTTTCGCCTTCAGCACGAGCGGCGGCTTGCTGCTCGCCAAATTCTTCAATCTCTTCCTCAGAGAGAAGATTAATCCCCTAATCGGATCTGCTGGAGTGAGTGCAGTCCCTATGGCCGCTCGGGTCTCCCAGCGAATCGGACAAGAGGCGGATCCCAAGAATTTCCTCCTCATGCATGCCATGGGGCCGAATGTTGCTGGCGTGATTGGAACAGCAACGGCTGCAGGCCTTTTTCTTGCCATACTCAGATAAGGCGACCTTTCGTATGGAGGGTTTTCCAATGACAGATCAAGAAAAGAATCCAGTCCAAGTTACCGATCTCACTCTCCGGGATGGCCATCAATCTCTCCTCGCAACCCGTATGCGAACAGATGATATGGTTCCCATCGCAGAGGCGATGGACAAAGCGGGATTCTATTCGGTCGAGGTTTGGGGAGGCGCGACCTTTGATGTTATGCATCGCTTTCTAGCGGAAGATCCATGGGAAAGGCCGCGAGTTTTGAAGAAACTCATGCCCAACACCCCTTTTCAGATGCTCTTGAGAGGGCAAAACCTGGTGGGCTATCGGAATTATCCTGATGACGTGGCCGAAGCCTTTATCGAAAAAGCAGCGGAGGTCGGTATTGACATCTTCAGAGTTTTTGACGCCGTCAATGATGAACGTAACTTCGAGACCCCTTTCAAAGTGATCAAGCGATGCGGAAAACACATTCAAGGATCGATCTGCTTTTCTCTCACCGAAAAGAAAATGGGCGGGCCAGTTTACAATCTCGACTATTATCTCAACAAAGCCCGTATCCTCGAGGAAATGGGTATCGATAGCCTATGTATCAAGGACATGGCCGGCCTCATCGCACCTTATGATGCATACGAGCTCATCAAAGCACTCAAAGAAACCGTTCGTGTTCCCATCCAGATTCACACGCACTTCACCAGCGGCATGGCCTGTATGACTTACATGAAGGCCATTGAGGCGGGCATTGATATCATTGACACCGCCCTCGCTCCCCTCGCCCTGCGAACCGCTGCACCGGCGCTAGAGCCCTTTGTCATGGCCCTTCACGGAACCGACAGGGACACTGGGCTCGACCTAGGCCACCTTTTGAAGTTAGATGAATACTTTGAGTCTATCGCACCAAAATACAGAGATTTCCTCAACACCACCAGGATGGCAGTGATCGATACGCAGGTTCTAAAACACCAGGTTCCCGGAGGGATGATATCCAATCTCGTCAACCAGCTAAGGGAACAGAAGGCCCTCCACCGCATCGATGAGGTCTATGCAGAATTGCCCAATACACGCGCTGATCTGGGGTATCCTCCCCTCGTCACGCCAACTTCCCAGATCGTCGGGGTCCAGGCGGTGCTCAACGTTTTAGCCGGGCGATACAATATGGTCTCCAATCAAACCAGGGACTACGTGCAGGGTCTTTACGGGAAGCCCCCTGTTCCGATCAAAGAAGAGGTACAAGAGAAGATTCTGAAAAAAGACGAAAAGCCTATTACATGCCGCCCTGCAGACACCATAGAGCCCGAATTGGAAAAGGCAAAAGCTGAAACCGAAGGCTTGGCGCGAGACATCTATGATGTCCTCATTTACGCCCTGTACCCCCACACGGGAAAACAGTTTCTCCGGTGGAAGTATGGTTTGGATCCCGTGCCTGACGCCATGAAACTAAAGACACTGGAGGACATCAAGAGAGAAGACGAGGCGACGGCTAAGGCCAAACAAGAAGTGGAGGACAAACGGATCAAAAAAACGTCCTCGACGTGACACCTCTGACAGTGCTTTGTGGCGAGACGGCGTGCCCATACGCATCTCCCAAGCAAGGATTTGCTGTTCCTTAGTGGGTAGTTGATAATCTCGGGAGGGAGTAGGCGGGCCAATCGTGCTGATATGATGGGGCAGGAAAAACTGAACCGATTTTTTTGTTGACATTGCACCAAAATTTTCGTATGATATATAATGTGAAAAAAATCACATAAAAGGAGGTGGATGACTTTCATGAAAAAGCTAGCTTTGCCCATCCTCATTGCTTTCAGTCTGACCTTTTTGACGATCGGGATGCTATCCGCTCAGTCAGATGTTTTGACTCTCGAATCTTCAAAGGGAAATATTACCTATCCCCACAAAAAGCATGCGGACGCGTTTAAATGCGTCGACTGTCACCACAAAACCGAGGCTGGGGGGACTCCAAAGGCCTGTCGCGAATGCCACAAAAAGGGTGCAGACGTTACGGCAATGAAGGCTTTTCACAGCAAGACTGCTCCTAACAGTTGCAGGGGCTGCCACGAGAAACAGGGGAAAGGACCAAAGTATACCCCGTGCAGTAACTGTCACGAGAAGTAGTCTGCCAAGACAGAATCTCTGAAATCCGCCCTTGTCAGCCTCAGGCCTGGGCGGATTTTTTGTTTCAGGATGCAGGCGTGGCGTGTTAAATTAAACCACGCCGACGTGGGCAAATTTGCAATCTCTTTTCGGGGGCGATCTATGACTCTCTATATCGGCGTAATCGGAGAGAGCGTCTGCGACGAGGAGACCCGTCGGATCGCTGAAAGAGTTGGACGGCGGCTTGCAGAAAATGGAGCGATCCTGGTCTGTGGTGGGATGGGTGGCGTTATGGAAGCGGCCTCTCGCGGCGCAACCCTGGCCAAGGGGGTGGTCTTGGGCATCATTCCAGGATCTTCAAGGAAAGAGGGAAACCCCTATCTCAGCGTTTCCGTCGTCACCGGAATGGGAGAGGGAAGGAATATCATCCTGGTTCGCTCATGTAACGCAATAATCGCTATTGGGGGAAGCTACGGCACCCTCTCGGAGATCGCCTTTGCCCACAAACTGGGTATTCCCGTTGTCGGAATAAACACGTGGACCCTGAAAAGACAAAGACGAATCGATCAAAGAATTATCGAGGTCCCTGATGCCGATGAAGCCGTCCGGAGAGCCCTTGAGCTCGCACAGAAAACCAGGGCAAGGATTCAGAATTCAGGGGCCTGAAGCCAGAATGACCGTGGGATATGTCTCACCGGCTGTGCGGCGAGTTGCGAAATGCGTCCCTGAGGAACTGCGATGAAAGCCGCGAGGGGGCAATGGTGACATGCCGAGAGATTCTGAAGCAGCTGAAATCCCTGGGAAATCCCGATGCTGTTAGACAGATGGCACGGTTTGGGATTAGCCCAGAGAGGCCCGTCGGAGTCAGTATTCCACAGCTCAGAAAGATGGCTAGGGGAATAGGTGTGAATCATTCCCTGGCCCGACAACTCTGGTCCTCAGGTATCCATGAAGCACGGATCCTCGCCAGTATGATCGAAAGCCCTGACATGGTGACGCCGGATCAGATGGATAGGTGGGCCAGGAGTTTTGACTCCTGGGACGTTTGTGATCAGTGTTGCAGCAATCTTTTTGACAAGACCGATTTTGCGTATGAGAAAGTGGTGGAATGGACATGGAGAGACGAAGAATTTTTCAAGAGGGCCGGATTCGTCCTCATGGCGTGTCTGGCAGTTCACGATAAAGAAGCAGAGGATATTGACCTTCTCAATTTCCTGCCGATAATAAAGCGAGAGGCGACTGATGAGAGGAATTTTGTCAAAAAGGCAGTCAATTGGGCCCTAAGACAAATCGGGAAACGTAATGTCATGCTGAATCAAAGGGCAGTCGAAACAGCAAGAGAGATCCAAAGAATAGACTCGAAAGCTGCCAAGTGGATCGCCTCTGATGCCCTCCGAGAGCTGAGCAGCGAACGGGTTAAGAGAAAACTTCGATCTTAAGTTTCTGCCCCTTCTTCACGCTCACCCTGTCTCAAATGGCTTTTCCAGCCTTATGCCATCCGAGGGCTCGCCTCGCATCCAAAACAAGACTGAACAGCGTCGGTACCAAAAATAATGTAAAGAGGGTCGAGACGATGAGTCCTCCAACGACGACACTGCCAAGCCCCCGATAGAGCTCAGAGCCTGCCCCTGGAAATAGCACCAGAGGGAGCATCCCAAAAACACTTGTACTTACGCTCATAAATATTGGGCGAACCCTGTTCGTCACCGCTTCATGGATCGCCTTTGTCGGCTCCATTTTTCCTTTTCTGATGTGGTTTAGGGACTGATGGACGATTAGTATGGCATTGTTGACGACGATACCTACAAGAAGGATGAATCCCAGCATGGTTAAGACATCGAGAGCTTGCGGTGCGATCAAGGCATTGAGCAGCCAGAGACCAACAAAACCCCCTGCCGCAGCCAGGGGAACACTGAACATAATGACCAGGGGATAGAGGAAACTTTCAAAAAGCGAAGCCATCAGGAGGTAGGTGATGATCACGGCCAGCAAGAAATACCATTGCAGGGCTTCCCGCGTTAGTGAGAGTTTGTCGGCGGTGCCAGCTAGTTTGATGCTGTACAAGCCACCGATGTCCCCCGAACTTCTCAGGGGTGCGACGAGCTGGCTTTCGATTTTATCCATCGCCGCCTCAAGAGGTATGGTTTCGGGCGGGATGACACGGACGATAATCGATCTCTCTCTCTCCACATGGTTGATCTGCTGAGGACCGGAGACGAGGCGAATGTCAGCAACAGAGCCGAGGGTAACCTGCTTTCCTCCCGGCGTTTGAATCAATAGGTTTTCTAAGTCCTGGATTCTTTGCACCCTTTGAGGACCACCCAAAAGTGTGAGATCGATTTCCTCCCCCTCCTGCCAATAGTCGCTTGACTTGACGCCGTCGAGAATCGCATCGATTGAGATTCCCAGCTCACTTGTCCTCAGGTTCAGGCTCGACGTCTTTTCCCGATCGGGTATGATCTGAATCTCCGGATTTCCCAGATCCAGGCTGGGGATTGGACGGAGCTGAGAGCCTGGTAGCAATCCCGCGACCTGACCAAAAATTCTCTGCCCCAATCCGACCAACCGCACCAAATCTGGGCCTGTTATTTCGATATCGATTGATCTGCCCTCCCCCACCCGTTCAAAGAGGCTAGCCTGTTGGACGATTGGAATGATTCCGGGAACCTTTCCGAGGGTTTGAAATATGGCTGGAAGAAGCTCTCGAACCCTCGACTCGTCTGACCCAACAGCGCCCAGGAAGGCCTGGTTGCGCAGTGCGACGAAAAAGAAGTGTTTGATTTTTGCCCCATCGGAGTGAGAACCCCTTTCATCCCAATAGGGCGACAACTCACCTTCGATTGTTCGGCCCATGGCAATCATCTCTTCAAGATTGTAGCCCGGCGGTGGAAGAATAATTCCGAATAGAAGATTACGGTTCCCCTGGGGAAGATACTCGGTTTTTGGCATCAAGAACCACGCCATTCCAAAGGCTGCGGCGACCATGACGAATACGAGACCTACTCTCAGAAAAGTCTTTTCATAAATCCAGAGAAAAAAACCACCAAAGCCCTTGGCGACTGTTCTCCCCAAGGTTCCGAGCCCCAACAGATTAGACAGGGAGAAAACCCCCTTCATAGGGACTGTTTCATCGCTGACAACGACCAGCGCCTTTGGGACGGACAGGATTCTTGCCGACAGAGAGGGGATCACCGTAATGGATACGATCAGACTCAGGGCGACTGCACAGCTGACCGCCACAGCGATGTCTTTGAAGAGCTGTCCCGCTTCTTCTTGAACAAAGATCACGGGCAAAAAGACAGCGATCGTCGTGAGCGTGCTAGCGAAAAGGGCTCCAAAAACCTCCGAAACCCCGCGGTAAGCGGCCTTGTGTGCCTCTTCCCCCATCTGGCGATGGCGGTAAATGTTCTCGAGGGAGACGATGGAGTTGTCCACAACCATTCCCACGGCAAAGGCCAAGCCGGCAAGACTGATCACGTTGATGTTTCGACCGAGGAGTGACATCATAAGAAAAGTTCCAACCACACTGATAGGAATGGCAAGTGCGATAACAAAGGTGCTGGATGCACTTCTCAGAAACAGAAGGAGAACAATAACTGCGAGGCTCCCACCGATATAGATATTCTGTCTTACCAGGCCAATCGCACTGTATATGTACTCCGTTTCATCATAGACTTGCTCTAGGGAGAGGTTCTTGCCAGGGAGAACATCTATTTTCAGTTTCTCAACCGCTTCTTTTACCTCTTTCATCACAGTGAGGATATTGGCACCCACGTCTCGAACCACGTTCATGGCCATGGCAGGTTGACCTTTCTGCCGGACCTTGGCCGGTGGCTTCTGGTAGCCCAGACGCACTTCGGCCACGTCACGAACATAAACCGGAGCGCCATCCTCTCTCCGGATGATGACGTTTTCGACATCTTCAGGGGTCTGGTATTGGCCCAGGGTTCTTACAAGGTATCGCCTTTTGCCCTCGTCAAAATCCCCTGCACTGATATTCTGATTCTCTAGGTCAAGTGCCCGAACGGTCTCCTGGATCGTGATATTTCTCGCTGCCAGGGCATCCGGGTCGATGATGACCTGCATTTCTCGCTCTTGACCCCCGAATACATTGACGGCTGCCACTCCAGAAATACGCTCCAACCGTGGTCTAATATGGTTTTCAATAAAGTCCCGTTCAAAAGAAACCTCCTCCAAATCTCCTGATCGCTTCTTGAAGGTGAACCAGGCAATAGCATCCTGTTCTGATCCTGAAGAGATGATGATGGGTTCGTCGGCTTCGTCAGGATATTCGCGGACCTGTTGTAGTTTGTTGGACACCTTGAGTAAAGCGGCATCCTCATCCGTTCCCTGGTGAAATTTCAGGATCACGCGGCCCCTGGAATCGAAACTTTCGCTTCGCATCTCAACGAGCCCCTGGACCCCTTTCAGCTGTTCCTCCTGCTCGGCGATGATCTCTTTCTCGACTTCCTCCGGGCTGGCGCCGGGCCACCAGGTTTGAACAGTGATTTCGATCTCTTTAACTTCGGGGGTCAGCTGGACAGGAACGCGGAAAAGGGCGATGAAGCCAAAAAGACCGATGAGGATTACCCCAACGGCCACAGTCACCGGAAATTTTATTGACGATTCAATGAGTTTCATGTTTGTCGATCGTCTGAAAGAACCCGAACCGGTTGTCCGTCGCGGAGCCGTTCATTCCCACGGGTTACAACAGGATCGCCGGCCGAAATCCTCCCGACGACCTCCGCTTTATTCCCGTGGTAGCTTCCGACGCGCACTCTCACTTCCTTGGCCGCCCCATCCAAAACGACGAAGACAACGGTCTCTCTACCCCGGTTCACAAGAGCATCCTTTGGAACCATCAGGGCAGTCCGGGAATGGCCAGTGGCAAAGGTGACCCTGGCCAGCATGCCGCTTTTGAGCTTGAACTCTCGGTTCCCCACCTCAAACTTAACCGGAAAAACTCTCGCCTCCGCATCCCCTTCCGAAATAATCGCATCGATCTTTGCCTGGTACGTCTCCTCACCAAGCGCATCGGCTGTCACGCTGGCCGCCTGACCAACCTTCAGCCTAACGATATATCTTTCGGGAACAGAGACCATCACATGGACTCTGCTCAGATCAATCAGTGTGACAACAGACCCTCCTTTGTCCACCCATTGACCCACTTCGGTATGCTTCTTGATAACTTCGCCGGAAAAAGGCGCATAGATCTGGGTTTTTTCGAGAAAATCTTTCAGACGGGCAATTTCGGCTTCGTGTTGGTTCAATTTCTTTAAGAGGGCTTGAGTTTCGAAACGGTCATCCGTAACCTCTTTCTCGGCAATGAATCCTTTTGCCACCAGGTCTTCGGATCTCTTCAGATCGGCCTTCGCCTGAAGATACCTCTGCTCGGTCTCCTTTAGGGCGGCCTCTGCTTCCTTGAGTCGTAACCGGTAAATCGAGGCGCCCAGTTCGGCGACTTTCTCTCCCTTCCTCACAAAATCCCCTTCCTCCACGAGGACTCTCTCAACGAGCCCCTCCACTTCAGCAGCCAAGACGCTCTTTGTCCTGGGGAAGACCGTGCCGGTAAGGGTTACCTTTTTTTCAACTACCTCGTTCGTGACAGGAGAAACCTCCACGGGAGCATCGGGGCGCCCGTTTTGGGCAAACAGAGATGGAGAAAGTAAGAGAAAAACGGAAACGACGACAATCGGAACAGAATTTTTCATCATCAGAGAACGACCACCAAAGAAGCTTATCAGAGAAAGTATAACCTATCACGAAAGAAAATCCATCTCTTTTTGGCGACATGATACGCCCGTCGGTGACTGCCTGGTTCAGGCGTTTCCACATTATCGGTTGGTATTCCCAATTGGACACCTCCACGTTTACTCGAGCAGTTGCCGCAGGAGCCTGCACACAACAGCCAGAAAATCATTGACAAGCTTGGATTCTCATGTCAAAGTCGTTTCAAATGTCCCATCAGAGCCTCGTTGGGAGTTGAACAGAAATTCGGATTCTTTCGAGAAGGCGTCTGTTGCCGGGTGACCAACCCTTAGATTATCCCGGCGTTCAGAGAATACAAATGAGTATTCCTTTTACAAAATCAACAGCTTACGAAGCTCGTTATCCGGGAGTGGCCTTTGGGTTGACTCTGATCTCTAGATGCCAGAACTTCCTCAATCCTCCGGGATTTGATCAACGCAAGAGAAAGCTTCTCAGAAGGATGAGGAAAAGAGAAACTCTCGCAGAGATCTCACAACGAATCGATACGTATGAGCGGTTCTTCAAGAATTTTGGCTATGAGTGCCCCTTGCCAAAACATCTCAAGAGAACTATCCACAGCGGATTCCCAAGATACAATTTGATGGTCGATGCCCACTTTATGGCGGAGATGTGCGCCGGTATTCTGGTCGCCGTAGCGGATTATGACCGATTGGATGGCGCACTGAATCTCGATCTGGCCGCCGAGGGGGAGGTTTGTGACGGTATGGGGAACCGCAAGATCCTAACCAAAGAGGGAGAGATAGTCTTACGAGACGAAAAGGATATCGTCTGTGTCCTCTGCCAGGGTGCCGATGAGAAGACCCGCGTCAATGAAAAGACTCGTCAGGTTTTCTTTTATACCTATGCTGTCCCAGGCATCGATGGGGAGTATCTCAAGGCTGGCCTAACGATCGCTGCTGAGGCCGTTTCCGAGTTCGGAGATGGCACCATCGAGTCAATCGAGGTTTATTGATCTTTTTTCCAAACTCCAGCTGCACCACTGCCCGGTTCTACCCCAGACCGATCCACAAGCAGTCTATACCATCGAGGATCATATGAATTAACAGGCCGACGCCGACAATCCGCAGTCCGGGAAAGGCTAGAATCACGATATACACACCGATGGCAAGGTAGGAGTGGAGTGGATGAAAACCGACACCGCACCGGTTCGGATCGTAGACCGGGGTGGTGAGGAGATGATCGAGGTCGACGAGGATCGTCAGAGCCATGACGAGCCACGCCCGCTTCCAACGATCCTTGAATCCCAACCACGCAACGAGGCCAGGAACGAGGAGATGGAGAGTCAAGTGAACGATTGAACGGGTCATTTTCAGACCTTTGTTTCTACCGAAAACGGACTGCTTTATCAACACAGACAAACGATCGGTCCTGACAAAGCACGGAGAGTTCAAGATCTTTCATGGCAACAGGTGACATGCCTACAAAGTAGGAGACGGTTAGGATCGGCTCGCACAATTAATTGTTTACCAAATCTTGCTATTAAAGTTGACAAATGGAAGCGATCTGATATTTTTGCCTTAGGCAGACCGACTGATAAGGACTGTGCCGAGCGGACAGACAAGAATAGCCAACCAGCAGGTGCAGCCCTCTGGTGCAAGGAGGGATCATGAACACCGTCTATGATCTGTTGAGATTTATCCATGTTCTGAGCTTTGTATTTATGTCAGTGCCTTTGTTTAATCTCATCGTGGTCAACGAACGGGCCGTGCTCGGGTCATCCTTCAATTACCATGCTGACCGTTATATGGAAAATATCATCAGGAGAGGGGCCCAGCGGTGTTTTGTATTCCAGGGAACTGTATTCGTCACAGGAATACTCCTTTTAATATTCGGCCCTCTGGGTATTTCGAACGTCTGGACGAGTTGGATTATGGCCCTTAAGACCATCTTTCTCTTTACGATGACAGCATTGCTTTCCTATGTTCATTTCAAGGTCCAGCCCACGATCGAATCTTTTATCGCAGATCTCGGCCCTGACTCCCAGGCACCCGATGATATTGTATCCCAAATGAAGCCTTTCCGCGTCCGTCGAAAGCGGCTGGCGACATTCTGTCTTTTCCTCGTAATCACGATCATCATACTAGGGGTGCAAGTCAACGACACGTATAATCCGATTACAACGCTCGTACTGATTGGACTGGCAGGTCTTTTTGCATTGCGGGCGAGCAAGACACTAATTCGTTTCGGATGGATCTAACCTTCTCATCGAGTCTATCTCAGACTCGATGCCCCCCCCCATTGGAAGGCAGGCAGGATCAGTCATTTGTTCCTGCCTCTGTTTCAAAAAGAAATTGGGCAAAACCTGGGAGGCGTGTGACATTTCGGTCCGGCTCAATGTATAATAAATGGAAGAAAATAGACCGGGAAAAACAGACTGCTGTCGAACTGTTCCGCTTCGGGAGGAATCACATGATGAGAAGTCGACTTTCACGGTGTCTCAGCGCTGCCATATGCTTGGTTAGTATCGGTCTCTTCCTCGCAGATGCACGTGGTGCTGAAGTTCCCAGAATGTCACCAGACGAGCTCAGGATGATGCTCGGCAATCCAGAGGTCGTGATCATCGACGTCCGCATCGGTGAGTCGTGGGAAAACAGCCCAAAAAAGATCAAGGGTGCGATTCGGGAGGACCCGAACAATGTGGAATCCTGGGCCGACAAGTATCGCAGGGATATGACAGTGGTGCTTTACTGAACCTGACCAGACGAGGCGCTTAGTGCCCGGGCGGCACAAAAACTCATGGAAAAAGGATTTACTAAAGTCTACGCCCTCAAGGGAGGCTGGCATCTCTGGTTTGCAGCAGGTCATCCTACCGAGTTTAAGTGATTCTCCATCAGGGCAGCCGCAGTTTCCTTTCTGTCAAACCCATGCGACCAGAGATTCCCTAACTCTTCGAAAACACTGATAAAAAAGGCAGGCCATTTTGGCCTGCCTTTTCATGTTTGACACAGTATAGAACCGAATGCTACCTACGTACCGCGCGCTCTACGTTGGAGATGAAACACCCACCGCCACCACCGCCGCCGCCGACAGGGGTAGCGCCACCACCGGGGGGTGCGCCTGGGCCGCCCTGGTCAATGATCATATTATCGTCCCCAAGGACGTCGTCTCCCCGCTCGCCGTCAACGAAACGGAGAGTGGCAATGTTTCCATTGATCTCTGCCCCCGTTGGTTCTCCGGGCGGATCATCGAACAGGAATTCGTACCAGTGATCTGACGCGTCTGTTGGAGTCGGGCCGTACTTGTAATAGGTTGTGGTGGCCCCAGGCAGATAGAGTTTCACCGTCGTTTCGTTCGGAGCAGCTGCGGCGTTTTTTACGGTGAACCCGAAGAACCCGTAGGGAAACAGGACACCGGCTGGACCGCCAGGAGGCGGAGGAACAGTGGTAAAATCGGCCAATGTGGCTCCGGCCGGGGCCTCGACTTCCAAAGTCACATAGTTCTGCCCGTCATAACTATACGTAGAAACCACATTTTGTTGCGCACTGTCTGCGATTAAGTCATCGTTTCCGTCGTAATCGGGAACAGTACCATCACCCCCCTGCTCTTCCTTGTCAGACACGCCGTCTGCATCACCATCCGGCTCGAAGGCTGCCGTGACCGTTTTGTCAGCATTCATGGCAATGATCGCAGGATTGGAATGACCACTCAGATCGCCACCGGTGTTCCACTCGAAAAACGCACTACCCGTGGCCGGGTCAGCTGTCAACAGCACGGTGGTGCCGTCCCGGTAGACGCCACCAGCCGGATTCACAGTACCTGTCCCCGCACCCCCATCTGTATGGACAGTGAGGTTATATGAGTCGCCGCAATATGACATCCCGGCATTGTAATGTTCCGAGATCTCTGCTGGGGTAAGCACCCGATTGTATATGGCCACCTCGTCCAGTGTGCCCTCAAACCGATGGCGATTTGAATTGTTTTTTCTCTCCAAGTACCCAATGTTAAGCTTGGCCGTTGCCGACTCAAATCCGGCATTATAGGTAATAGAAACAATTGCATTCGAGCTATCTATCGCACCATCAACATAAATCCGGTTTTCGCCCGTGGCGGCATCCCTCACTGCCACGACATGATGCCACGCGCCGTCCCTCAGGTCATGTGCGCCCCGTACGTCCCCTGCTTCGGCCTCTCCATCGCCGTTGGTAGCTATCAAGGTAAATTGAGCCCTGCCGTCCCTCCGCAATCCAGTCCACCAATGCAATTTGCTCGGGTCAATAGTGTCATCCCTCCCCACGACGACTTCAGCACTTGAGACGGGACTCAGAAGACCTGCTTTCACCCAATACTCGATAGAGAAGCTTTCGTTCATGCCCCAATCGAAGGAAACATCAGGCTCGACGTCAATCCCAGTAGTGCTGCCGTCAAAACCCTGTGCCCCGTTGACCTTCCCTTCTGAGACCGAGGTTGGACTAGCGTTACCCACCCCATCATTGCCATTAACAAAGTCTTCGTAAGTATCCCCACTCGTCTCATCCAATATCCAGTAGGATATCATGCCCTCCGGGCACTCGGCATTGGCCGGGGTCGTCGTCAGAAAAACGAGACCTGACACAGACAAAATCAAAACAAATAAGCAGACTCTCAATTTGCAAAGCATCGTTTTGACCTCCTTAGCTCTGAATTCATTAAATTTCGTCAAAGGCACATATGTAACCCCCTCTAGGGAGAAAATCCGAGCTATTGTTGACACAAAAGCAGTTCTTTTCGAGCAGAAAACATGCCAGACGGCCCATTCTAACAAATTATATTTAATTTCAAATATTTAGCGACACGACACACGAAATCAGACAGAGATCACTGTATACGGAATTTCACAAAATGGGAAGGGGATTTCCGTTTTATTCGCAAACTCGGAAGCGGATCCTCACTATCTATTCATCCCGCCATCGTCTAAAACGCATAGAATCGCGACACGCTGACTGCAATTTTGACTTTACCTACTGACCCCGTAGGCGATGCTGGAGAGGAATCACCCACCGCCCCCGCCACCTCCGCTGACCGTGCCTCCTCCAGTTGGGGGAGGAGGATCTTCAGGTGGTACCGACAAGAAATCGTCCACCGCCACCAGCCAAGCATTTGCCATCTTGCTATAACCGGTATCGTTGGGATGGACGCTATCTGCCAAATCGTCCGGGTAGGTCAGAGCGGTCTCCATATCGACGATGACGATCGCGTCACCTGCCACGACGCGCGCCGCCACCATGGCATCAACCGCATCGTTGAATGCGATTGTCTGTCCGTTTTTGGTGTCTCCTCGTAAGATAATCCGCGCCAGGAATACAGCGATGTGAGTCCCATTGTCAGCTTCGTACTGGTCAATATTATCGAGAATCGCTTCAACTTCATTTACATCTTCATCGCCACCAGATATGTCATTCGTTCCGATATGCAGTAGGACAATATCTGCTGGATTGGTTCCGAGCCAGGTGTATACATTGTCCCTGATCTCGTCTGCATGCCAACCGCTGTGACCTTCGTGGTCCTGATCGAAATCTGTCGGGATCCCACCGTTCAGGCTGCCAACGAAATTTACATCGTAGCCCGCACCAATCAGTGATAGATAGAGTGAGCGGCGATACCCGGTACTATCTGAACTGCCCGAGCCCTTAGTGATCGAGTCGCCAAGCGGCATGATCTTGATTTCCCCATAAGCCGGACCTGCGATGATTAAAGCGAGGCCCACCGCGAAAGATGTAAACAGACGAATCAGAGAACCGTGGCCAGGCATTTTTCCCCTTCCGATTTGATAAAGATGTAGGGTTCAATCCTAGCAGTTTACCGAAGTATGTCAAGGAAAAATTTAAGGGGATTCATTACTTTTCAACAACTTACATTTTTTTACATCAATTGACATTTCGAAAAGAACAGGATCAGATGCTCACCATCTCCTAAATAGGAACAGACGGCCAGGCTGGCGGAACCATGAGGCGATCCCGCCTTTCTCAGTGTGAATGACCCTACCTCACAAAAATACAGTATTTTACAGATAATAATACCGGCTTTACCCCATTTATTTGGAACATTCTCCAAGTGTATTGTCCAAGGATAATACCAATCTGCTAAGGAGACCTATGAGAAAAGGTTCCAGAAGGTGACGATATAGAGTCTCCTACGGCGCCAATAGACCTGTTCCGGAAGCACAGTTATTCTCTGGGTCCACCTCAGCGGGAAAATCACCGGCAACCGCGCTCCGAGGAGAGGAACTATGCCAATCTATGGGGCGTGGTCATTCTCGCTGACAGATCAGGGAATCAAAAACATAAAGGATACACCTCGTCGCGGGAAAAATGGCATAACAGGGCTGAATAAGATTGGGTCTAGCCAGTTCCGAACCATCACAAGTGCAGTGGCCAACAGATTCAGGAAATTAGTTGATGAAAAACAAGTTTTTCACATCGTTCCTCATAGTTTTTCTTCTCGGGTATTTTGCCAAAGACGCCAGCTCTGTGACCAGGTTAGGCATCCACGTGACTCAGGAAGAACTCGGCATCTGGAAGAAACGTGCAATCGATGGTCCCTATAAGAATGAGTGGGATACGATTGTCGGTCGTGCGGACGAATTCGTGGCCGATCCTGAGCCGCGCTGGAGAGGCCAAACCACAGATACATGTTACGATTCCGAAGTAAATCCTAAACTGAACAGGAAACGTGACCGAGGCCTAAGGGATGCCGGTTTTGTTTACATGGTGACTGGGAAGAAAAAGTATAGGGATGCAGTGCAAACAGCGCTTTTGGCGCAGGCAATAGAACCTGGAACCGATTTCTCAAACAGGGCGAGGTGGTGTGTCCCAGGCAGTGGAGATATCGATTTCGCGGGCTGGATCAGAAGATTGACCTATGGCTATGATTATGTACGCTCCAGCCTTTCTTCCCAAGACCGGAAAATGTTGGATACGTGGTTTCGAGATGCAGGATACTTTTGGAAAGATGTAATTAACGAGATCGTGACAAACCGCTTTCCCGATAGACTTGATAATAACTATTCCACATGTGGTGGGAGTCCAACCTTCTGCCCGGGAAAGGACCGCGGGTTGACCCACTATGGCGGGCCTATGACGAAGAACTTCCATCTAGGTTGGAATAATCAAGGCAATTCTCTTGCAGCCTGTTTTGCTGCGATTGGGGTGATGCTGAACGATCATACCCTGAAGTCGCATGCAAAAAGATATGTAAAAGAGTGGTTAAAGTATGGTGTTTTCCCGGGTGGAGTGGTCTTTGATCAGATGCGTTGGAATACGGCAGATGACATAGAGTCTGGTTACAATTATGAGGGCACTGCAATTGGATCAATTATTACGATTGTGGACCATCTCGCCCGGGCTGGAGACGCAGAACTCTATGAGTATTCCACGAACGATGGTATGTACGGCTCAGAGGGGAGGGCCAAAAGCCTTCTGGGAGTAATGCAGCATTTTGCAGGACTTACAAACGGCTACATCCTCGAATACGGAGCCACTTCCTCGACCTCTGACCCCGACTTGCTCATAGCCCCTTCAGGTCCCACCCAAAATAGCGTAACGTACGTTTACCTGGCTCCAGCAAACATCTATTACAACGATCCAGACGTCACAGAAGCATACACAGCCCCCCTGCCTGACTCTTACATGACCGGTGGTTACGATCCTCTTGGAGGAGATTGGGGTTCCTACCCTTCCATAAGGTTCATGTTCGGTCAGATGGAAGGAGTTGTCTGGCCATATTCCGATGAAAGCCCAACCGCTTTTTGTGATGACAAAAGCGGAAATTGTCCTCCTTCCACTGGCTCTCTGGCAAACAGCGACAACATGACAGCCACCTCCCAAAACTTCCGCTCTGACCACCCTCCTGAACACCTCTGGGACGGCTGCATTGACCAAAGTCCTGAGTGTACAACAGGTGGTATAATACCGTCCTTCTGGATCGAATTCGACTTTGGTCGGTTCTATGACCTGACAGAAGCAGCGCTCTTCGGAGATGCTTATGATAGCTGGATTTCAGAAACATGGACCCTACAGTACAAAGAAAACCAATCAGATGCATGGATAGAGGCTTTTTCAGACCAAAACGCTTTTGCAAACGACTGGATAACACAAGACCTTACTGGAATCACTGCTCGCTATGTGAGAGTTGAGGTTTTCGGTAACCAAGATTACCCCGCCACACAGGCAAGGGAATTGGAGATATACGGGATAATCCACTAGCAATGAGTTGACACGTCCGGCATAATCGCAACCAGGCGATACTCCCATCGCAAAATTGAAAGTCTGAAGGCCCACTGCCCTAACTTCTCAATCCTCAGTACAGACCTTTCCCTTGCGTTTGTTCCAGAATTCTAGTTGTCAAAGACATCATTCCACGGCCTCGGGCGGATCAAATGGCGCCCAGGTCATCTCCGGACGGAAGACAAAGGAAAATCCAAAGACAGGCCCACAGGTGAGAAATAGAGGTGCAAAAGGCCCAGAAAAGAAAAAAAGAGGGGCCATCCTGTAAGGTGACCCCTCGAAATTACTTAGTAGCGAGGGTAGGATTTGAACCTACGACCTTTGGGTTGTGAGCCCGAGCGGAAACTGAAATTAAGTATTTGCAAATAAGAGGTTTTTGAACTTTAGAAAACTCAAAAGTATCCAAAATGGGTCCGCTGAACGGTACCTACTTGAACCAATTCTGGCAAACTTTGATGGCCCGTAGTAATTGATTGGACACCGTACCTGTGATTGTTTGAAGCGGAAATCAATCAAATGCCTAGTGATGAGATTTGCGTATAGTATGCCGTCTTCAAAAGTCAAGAACTGGTGAGCACGGTTTAGGAACCGGCCAGGTTTTCGCCCAAGTGGACCTGAGATAGGGACACTTCCCAGCCACTTCGATAGTGGAACAGACGTACCTAGAATCATTCGCGAGCCTGCGATCAACCTGATAGCTCGGAACCACCATAGGTCACGACGCCTTTCCTTTGACACACAGGCTCACTCTCATTTACACGCACCCAAACAGAAAGCGAGTTCTCATCCCTTGAATCAGATTGGTGGTAAATCCTATCAAACGCAGGCAAGAAGCTTCTGCTCAAAATAAGGAGATATTCGACAACCCGCTTTTACGGTCCTCTCGCAATGGAGGATCGACGTGTCAGGAATGGCACG
>JABAOF010000171.1_pt2 | contig 32847 bp, 35 predicted proteins | sample 7062171 | NCBI WGS metagenome assembly JABAOF01 (sample SAMN14538628, study PRJNA623070) | marine sediment metagenome | biome: marine biome [ENVO:00000428]; feature: marine pelagic biome [ENVO:01000023]; material: deep marine sediment [ENVO:00002113] | place: India: Gulf of Khambhat ...
TCTTTCATTTTTTCTTTCTTGACAAGGCTGTTAGGTAGCACCATATAACCCTGTGGAGTTTTCTCGGTCAATATTTTTCTCACAGATTCAATTGACACGCCGATTCTATTGGCAAATTCCTCAAAACCAACAATGGGTTCGGTAAATCTTACTGGAAGCTGCTCCAAAAGCTGTGTATGCTTCTTTTTGACCTTCTGGTATACTTCTTCCAAGTAACGGATAATAGGCGCCAACGGGATTTTGTCCCGATAATAGACAGTGTCGATTTTCGCGCTTTTTCCCAGCGTTTCCAGCTTTCGACACGCTAAGCCCTTATCTACCACGATGAGCATAGTCTCTTCAATATTCTTCAGTTTCTCAATTTTCCTCTCTAAATACTCAGGTGTCCAGAACCCAACAACTTCCATAAACACCTTTATTCCATCTCTTTCAAAGGAGAAATCGGGAATGATAACGTATCTCCCTGCAGGGATTGGTTCTGGCTCCCTTCTCAAATGCCATCCTGAATCTAATCCCTCAAATCGCGTTGCGAAGCTTCTCTCCACTGTGCTATCATACGGCGCTTCGAAAGCCCCAGGTTTCTTCAACACCTCCCCATGGCGTCGGCTTTCGATCTTGAAATCGCAAATCTCGTTCGTGTACTTCCATAAGATCTTCGCCTGCACCATCCACTCTTCTGCAGCAATGATAGCTGGCAAAAGCTTCGCTAAAGCTGTTCCATACCTCCTCATCAACCTAAAAAGACTTGCAGGTCCATCGATCTTAACCGAGAATCCTTGTCTTCTCGAAACCTCATATATCAAACCCAGCTTCTTCACTGAATAGAAAATCTGCTGCCAATTTCCCGAGGCTGTAAAGCTCATCTCTGTTGAGTTGAAAAGAAGAGTCTGCGTCAAGCTCAAATTGTAGTCTCTAATCAGTTCATCAGCAGGCAACGGTCTGGATTCTGTCAAAACCAATTCGCTATCCAGATCAGCATACATGACCTCCTCAATCAATTCGGCTGAAATCTTCATCTCCTCTGACACAGACTCTACAATCCTGCTCTTCTCCTCAACAGTTGTGGGCAACCCAATTCTTCCAGCCGCTTGAAAAAGCCTTCTCCTCACCTCAACCGGATCAACCTCAACATCACACCTGAAATCACTTCTCCTCTGCAACAAGACAGACAGACCTCTGACAAAACGATAGTCATAACCGAGGCTCTCCGTCTCTTCTACGGACGCCTCTAAGACTCTCTTCTTCTGCCCTCTATGCTGCTGAAACATCTTAACAAGTTTCGCAGCCAAGTCCAGATTCCCATCAGACAAACTAGCGAACATTGGCCATATCCTGCCTTTTCTCCTACGCACCAACAGAAGTTCACTTGGAAGCAATTCCTCAGTCCTCGCTAACTTTCTTTCTCTTTCGCCTTCTCCTTCGACTTATCTGCACCTCCACAGTCTCCTTTGAAACGATCTCCATCAAACTGGCCCGTTTTCCTTCCACCTTCCTCAATAGTCGCCCTAACCTTTGGATGTACTCCCTCGTGCTACCTGTCCCACTTAAAACAAGACCCAAGGAAGCATCTGGGACGTCTACACCCTCATCCAAGACCTGTGAAGTAACAATCGCCTGGTAATCACCACTTCTGAATTTTCTCAGAATCTCCCGCCGCTCTTTCCTCGGCGTCTGGTAAGTCACGGCTGGAATCATGAACCTACGGCTAATCCGATACACCAGTTCATTATGCAATGTGAAGATCAAGGTTTTCTCCCCTCGATGGTCCTCCAGCAAGCCTGTCAATGTCTCCAATTTAGATTCAGAATTTAATGCAATCTTCAAGGCACGGTTCCTTGCCAACAACGCTTTGCGCGCCCTCGGATCCCGTCCAGTCCTCATGATGAACCTGTGAAAATCCGTAGCACTCCTCAGGGCGATTCCTTTCTCTCTCAAATAGTTCCGAAAAACATTCATTTCACGATAGTAGACTTTCTGTTCTTCCGGAGTCAAATCCACATAGATCTTTTCGTGGTCGTAAGGCGCAAGATGCTTACCTGCTAAGTCCTCAACAGCCTTTGTATAGACTGGATCACCTACTAGTCGTGACAGAAGCGCATGCCTTCCATCACTACGCTCATAAGTAGCCGTGAGACCCATCCTGTAAGGCGCAATATACATCTCTCCAATCTGCATAAAACTCGGTGAGGGCAGATGATGAACTTCATCAAAAACCAAAAGCATGAACTTGTTGCCCAGGAACTCAGCCTGCAAATAGGCCGAGTCATAAGTGGAGACTGTCACCATCTTTATTCGATTCTCTCCGCCACCTACAGCACCAGCCTCAACACCTAAATGGTCACCTACCCGCTTCCTCCACTGATCCAGAAGATCCAAAGTGGGAACTAAAATTAAAGATTGCTTCTTCAACAATCCTATTGCTTTCAAAGCAATGAAAGTCTTTCCGGCAGCCGTCGGCAAGACCATTACACCTTTCATTCCTGCCTGCCGCCACCTCTTCAGCCCCTCCAACTGGTAGGACCGCAACTCCACGCTTGACTCAACATGTTCTAACGGAGGAAGATCCTGAACATCATCCCGAAATGGAATGCGGCTCTCTTTCAAATAATCTAAAACGTCCTGATAGTGCAACGCCTTCGTCCTATAGCAACCTATTCGAGGATCCCACTTTCCATAAGGAGTTCCTACTTTTCCTTGCAGCAAAAGGGTGCCCTTGTCAAATCTCAAATGGATCATGATGACGGTCTTTCATCCTTTGACTATTAACTGTATCCACAACACAAAAAGATTCTTGGTATATCTATCAAGCTTGGTTTGCATCCGCGCTAAAACTGGAACCAGAAGAATTCTATTGGTTCACTTGGCTTCGAAGCCTTTCAATAATGCGTCAATACCTCTTCCAGTGCTTTCCCCAGAATATCCGCCTTCCAACACGAAAAATGTGTGTTTCTTCAACAACCCTATCCTTCTTCCTATCTCTCCATACCCTTCGTTGGTCAAGCCTAAGGAGGCCAAGTCACCTGCGTGAGTGTCAAACCCAGCGGAGACTGCTACAGCCTCTGTAAAACTCAGATCAACCTTTTCCAGAGCCTGATCCAGAGCTTCTAGAAAGACACTGTTCCCACAGTCAGCTCTCAATGGGAAGTTCAAGTAATTATCTTCAGAAATATACCCTGTGCCTGGGTAGTGGGGAAACCTGTGTAACCCTATGTATGTTACAGCCTTGTCTCCTGTGAAGATCTCTTGTGTTCCGTTACCATGATGTACATCAATGTCAAGAACAATCGTCGGCTTATCTAGAATCCTCACAGCAATTGCTACGTTGTTCAGATAACAGAATCCCTTCGTCATTGCTCCCAGCGCTGCCCCTCGTACTCCTGCGTGATGGCCGGGAGGTCTCATCAAAGAGAATCCGCCGACTTCAGCTGCCAAAATGGCTCCTCCAGCAGAAAGGCATGCATACTTGTAAATCTCTTCGTAGGCCGGAGTGTCAGCATCTGTGACGACGCCTTCCTTAAGCTTCTCCACATAACCCGCTTCATGCACCCTAAGAATGTCTTTCTCGGAAGCTGGCTCAGGTCTGAGAAACCCGTAACCCCGATCCTTCAAAATCTCGTAGGCCTTTCGAACCCGATCAGGTCCCTCTATATGCCAAGTTCCATACTCCAAACACTTCTCAGAAAAGATTATGCTAGTTCTCATCCCCATCCCAGAACCCATACAGAAGAAAGAATATATCGTTTTGCTCCCCATTCTCAACCGAAATAGGATATCAACTTTAAAGTGTAGATAGTTCCAGATAAATGGAAGAGAACTTCATGCTTTCCAAAAACCCTTTTGCCGACTTTCGGAGCGAATGCAAAACATGCCTACGAAGAGTCATCCAAGATCTCTTCCCGGACATGCAAGTCGAGCGTCTAGCGTTCGAAAAGCCCGCCAATCCAGAGTTCGGGCAACTTGCCTCTTCTCTATGCTTTGAGCTCGCCAAGCAACTAGGCCAGAAACCCATCGCTATAGCCGAACAATTGGTGGAGGCTCTAGACCGATCTCAGTTCTCTTTAATTGAAAGGGTCGAGACCGCAGGAGGGGGCTACATAAACTTTTATGTTGACTTTCCAAAATTCTCGGCAATGACTTTGGACTCTGTCAGACATCTTGACGACGAATACGGCTTCGTGAAAACCGACAGCACCAGCAAAATAATCGTAGAACACACCAGCGCTAACCCACTCCACCCAATGCACATTGGACAAGCCCGAAATCCCATGCTGGGAGACGCCATAGCTCGAATCTTGGAGGCCAGAGGCCACACCGTCTATCGCCACTTCTATGTCGATGATATCGGTCGCCAATCGGCCGTGCTAGCCTACGGCTACAAGAAGCTTGGAAAACCGAAACCCGACGCGAAGCCTGACCACTTCTTGGGCACAATATACACTATCACAAGCTGCATAGTAGAGATCAACCGCTTGAAAGACAAGGTTAAACAAGCCAAAGAAGTCTCAGCTTCTGAAGAGATTCTGAAATTTACACAGGAACTGGACGACTGGGTATCAGTCGCTGCTGAGCTAAGAGAAAAATATCCGGAGCTTTTTGAGAGACTCTTGGAAGAGATAGGTGAAGACGAAGATTCTGAAAGACTGATAAACCAGCTTAACAAGAGCTACGAGGCCGGGAATGAGAAGGCTAGAGGGCTCATAAGAGGAGTAAGTGAACTATGCCTTCAAGGCTTCAAGGAGACCTTGAGCCGCATGGAAGTACACTATGATTCATGGGATTGGGAAAGCGAGCTAATGTGGAACGGTCGAGTTGAGCAGGTTCTTGATAGATTGAAGAAAACACCATACGTTTCTCCAATTGGAGGTGTTCTAGAATTTGATGCAGAGAAGGTGGTTAAGGAGTTCGATTTGAAAGAAGAACTCGGTCTGAGGGAGCAATATCAAGTTCCTTCTTTGACGCTTATTCGTTCCGATGGTACAACCCTTTATCCTACTCGGGACATTGCCTACACTCTTTGGAAGTTTGAACAGGCTGAGAAAGTCATCAATGTGGTTGGCATGGATCAGAAGTTGCCTCAATTGCAACTGAAGATCGCTTTACACGCATTGGGCTATAGCAACTATGCGCAGAATCTCGTTCACTTCGCCTACAACCTTGTAAACTTGCCAGGATACAGGATGTCGTCTCGAAGAGGACGTTACATTACACTTGACGAAACTATAAACGAAGCAGTAAAACGAGCTTTCGAAGAGGTTTCGAAACGCTCTCCTCATCTGACCAAAGAAGAGAAGGAAAGGATTGCAGATCTTGTGGGAATGGGAGCAGTACGATACGCTCTGGTGGAAGTTGACCCCTCTAAACCAGTGCTGTTCACATGGGAAAGAGTGCTCAATTTTGAGACAAACAGTGCACCATATATACAATACTCTCATGCAAGGGCCTGCAGTATCCTGAAGAAAGCTGCAAGAAAACCTGAGAAACCTGTCTATAAACTTCTGAAAGAGGAGTTGGAGCAGGAGATAACTCTGATCCTAGCGAGTTTCCCAGACGTCTTCGTTGAAGCCGCAAGGTTCCTCAAACCTAACATAGTGGCTGACTTCGTCAACAATCTGGCAGACAGATTCAACACGTTCTATAATGCCTTGCCTGTCATAAAGGCCGAATCACAAGGACTCAGTGATGCCCGAATCGCCCTAGTCGACGCTGTGAGAATAGTTTTGAGAAACTGCCTTAGCCTGATTGGTATAGTAGCTCCTGAACGAATGTAAGAATCTAGGGTACCGCTTTTACTATAGCTACAGCCGTGCTTGTTCCAATCCTGTTGGCTCCCGCTTCGATCATAGATGATGCATCATAATAAGTTCTTATGCCGCCAGCTGCCTTTACGCCAAAATGGCTGCCAACTGTCTGTCTAATCAACCTCACATCTTCGACCGTAGCTCCGTTGCCAAAGAATCCAGTCGAAGTCTTCACGAAATCTGCTCCAGCTTCTTTGACGATCCTGGAGGCAACAACCTTCTCCTCTTGTGTCAAGTAATCTGTCTCGATTATTACCTTGACAATTACGTGTTGTGATAGTCGCTTAGCGTCGACTACAGTTGCTATGTCCTGTTTCACCATCTCATAATCTGCAGATTTCAAAGCACTCAGGTTGATAACCATGTCCAACTCCTCTGCTCCTTTCTCCACGGTTCTTACAGCCTCTAGACCCTTTATCTCCTTTAAGGTAGATCCGAAGGGAAATCCAATCGTGGAGCAAACCTTCACATTTGATTCTTTCAGAAGTTTTGCGGCAAGGTTGACATACACTGAATTGACGCATACACATCCGAAACCATATTCAACAGCTTCCGCACACAGTGTTTCAATATCCTTTTCAGTCGCTGTAGCCTTGACGTTCGTCGAATCTATCATCCTAGCCAGCTCATCTCTTGAAAGAATCATTCCTATCTCCCGAAAGACACATCAATCTCTGAATCCCATTCTACTTTTGACATGATCAATCATCTTGTGGCTACACTATCTTTTAGACTTCACAGATATCTATTCTCTTCTCTTTTGTCTAAAAGCTAGGTCGTTCAGGGCTGTTCTAGAATGAGTTTGACGCGCTTTCTTCTTGGGAGATCTTTAATGTCTTATCTCTGTGTTCATAACCGAGTTCTGCGAACAGGGTGGAAAGCCATCTCGGACATCTTTCTCTTATTTGAATAGTTCTTGCGCCATGGAACTCCGCCAAGTCAACTATTCTCTGTCCAACTTTCATCCAGATATCTCTCTCTACGTCGAGGTGAACTGCGAGTTCCTTGATTATGAACTTCTGGTTAGGCCTGTCCATTTTTACGTCGATAAATCCTAGAAAGTCTGTGTTGTACAGTATGGACATCTGCCAACGCATTCCCTTCTTCTGAAAGTACTCCATGGAAAACGAATAACTGAACACTTTATCCAGCCACTTCCTGTCCCTTATTAGATTATCCATTGGAGATAGAAGCGCCACATTTCCTCTGCTGTCAATTCCTTCGCCAAATCTATTGAAGTCCTGTACTGTCATCCAGTTCAAATCTTTCATCTTCTCAACTCTCAACGCCAAGATAGCATCATCATTTTCAAGTTCGCTTAGAATTCGTCGTGTTTCTTTGACTCTATAACCTGTCCAATATGCTATGTGCCTTGAGGAGGAGATTCCGAACGCTGAAATGGTTCTCATGACCAACCATTTCTGCGCTTCTTCTTCGTCGACAGCTTGCAGATCGAGATCGGGATGGAGTGTTCTGAGTATGCTATAGTAGGGCATGCGGAAGGTGCCCTTTTCTCGTTTCGCGATGGCTATTTCTCCCATGTAAAATAGCGCTCTGAGTCTGTTATAGGAGACATCCTTTGAGCTTATTGCATCCTTGTTCTTGATCTCTTTCAGTGTCTTCTGAATCTCCTTGGTGGATAGCTTGTCTATCGCCCTTTGAATCCATCCTTGTCGAAACACGGTTTGAACTGCTTGATAGTAGTATGGCAAATCTTCGACTGGTACTATATGCAAAGCCTGTCTCATCAAAACGAACTCTATCAATCTCTTTTCATCATACAATGCCTTATCCAAGAGTTTGCTTTTGAACTCTGAAATACGATTCCATAGTGTGAGGTAATGGGCTTGCTCGACCACTGGAAGAGGATCATACTGAACCCCCCCTAACCTCTTCACAACGTCAACAACCTCTTGGATAGTAGAGCACGAAATAGGCTGCACTAGCATCTGCTTGTCAAGGATAAGTTGTCTAGCCGTCCGAAGCTGAATGTCATTCATTCCGCAACACCCGGCAACAATCAAACGAGTCGGATTTCATTGATGTTTAGATATTCTGATTATTATTGCTGGGGTAGAAGTTTCTCCATGTTTTTTGACTTTATCAAGCGCTGTGATGTATTTCGGTTCAACCTTTTGTCTGCGCTTTATGGTCAGACGGGATACATCTAGATAGAAGATTGGCGGTGTTGCGCTCAGGTTATAATCAACAGTCTCGACACTGGCTTCTCGCAGATCTGCTTCCTCCAACATTGTTAGGAGTTCTTCCTCTGTGTAGTAGAAAGCCTCACCTGTAGTATTTTCGCATTTGCATTTGAACATGGCTAGATGTGCTTCCTGGGCCTTGTTCTTAACGATAGGTATGTTTTCCACTATTATCGTCTCACCTTTTGAGGTCACGACCCTGTTCATCTCCTGTAAAGCGTATTGGATGACTCGTCTATCTTGCAAATTGCGGATACAATGGACAGCTACAGCCTTTTGTACAGATCTTTCTTTCAGTGGAATAAGTCTGGCGTCAGACTTTATTCCTTGGATCTTACGGCCAAGTTTCAATTCGAATACAGATTCTTGAAAACTCCTCCACCACCCTTGACGCCTCATCCCGTCCATGCCATCTAGTCCTAAAACAACTCTTGAGCATCGCGCAGCCGCGAAGGTGAAATAACCTCGTCCACAACCAACGTCTAATACTACATCATCTTTTCCCAGCCCCATATCCTGCGCTAGACCCATTCTTTCCATACCGATGTCAGAGCTCAAGTAAACATCCCACCAAGAAATGTTGAACTCCTTAAAGAGGTGCCCTAGAATTCTGCCGCACTGTTTGTAGGCTTGCATGAACTGTTTTGGTTTGGCTCCGTATAGATCGTCGAACCCTATGAAGTCCTCCAGTTGAACGTCGAATTTCTCAGCAAGTCTCGGAGCAGCCTGCAAGCCCAAGAGCTGCAGATTGGTTCCCATAACTACGTCCACTATTATCTCCACGTTCTATTTAATTAAAGGTATTTCAGTAGATACCCTAAAGGTTTGGGACTTGGAGCTTGGCTTGATTGAAAGAGATATCGTGGAAACGTTTCGGCTACCATGTTGTATATGATAGAGACATTTTCGATGCCATCGACTTCGCAAGTAGACATGGCTTCGGCTATATTGTTCCAGATCTGATGATACCGCGTTTCTTCCCGGAACGCTTCAGCACCTCGAAGAGGCGCCGGATTCGAGAAGTCCTACAATCAGAAGACGTAGGTATTTCATTTCATGGTCCATCTGACTACCTGAACGTGGGAAGTCTATATCCGGATGTTCGACGAGCAGTGATGCATCGGATGAAAATGTGCTTGGATCTTGCGCGTGATGTGGATGCAGAAAGATTCACTATTCACGTCCATTCTCCATTTGATTTTGTGTTTGCAGGGACAAAAGGTAACTATTTGGAGAAACACTGGATGATTTACAAGAATGCGATGAGACAGGGGCTGCTGGAAATCGCTGAACATGCTCAAGATTACATAGCTTTATGCGTCGAGAATGATCGTCTAAGCAGCATGGTCATGGAAGTCTTGGAGGAAATCCTGCCTACTGGAAAGATCTTTTTGACATGGGATATACCGAAGACTCACAACGGTCGTGGAGAGCCAATCAAAGAAGTAGAAAACTTTCTAGTCCGACACCTACAAGAAGTCAAAGAATGTCATCTTCATGGTCAAGAGCTAGGGAAACCCTCGCACGATATGATAGGCGTAGGAAAAATCGATTTCGCTCATTATCTGAGAATTCTCGTCCCTGAAGACGTTTACTTCACTGTGGAAGTCCGTCCTAGAGAAGAAGCCTTAAGAAGCATGAAAATCCTGAAAGTTAAGCTGAGAAAGATTGGCTGGCGGATATCGCCTTCTGAATGAGGATGCTGGACGCTATTTATCTAGCAGGAGATGGTTCAGGCAATATTATGCTACTCAGATGACCTGATCTCAGAGAGATTTGGTTTGACGAGTAGCTGTTCCGAAGTTGCGGTTTGCACCGGTTCTCTCAATTGTCTGATTCGGGTGTCTACTGCCATGTACAGCTTGTCTCTAATGTTGTATGTATCGGGGCTGAAATCGCTGATCCTCTTTGCCAGTTCAGAGTCTCCTATAACTTCTCTTATCCAGTTCTCGAAGTCCCTTCTCTTCAAATGAAATACCAATGAAGCCCACTCAATGATCTTCAATTTGTCACGAAAATCAGGGAGACTCGCAGAGAAATGCTTCGTCGGCGTCCCTATTTCCTTGTAGAAGTAGAAAGCTTTTTCCGTGGGAACTGTCCTCAGAATCTTGTTGATCTCAGGGTCTGACACCTCTTTGTCGGTAGCTTTCGGGGAATGAGAGTTCTGTTTCTCCTCTTTATTGAGCAACATTCTGATCGATAGCGTTTCGAATTCTGGTATAGATATGCTTTGTGAATTTTTAATTCATATAGTTGATTTACCAAGCGGATGCACTTCCACCATATGGGAAAGGATGGAGAACTGTGGCGGATGGTTTATTAAAGCTGTGTAAATCGTGCGCGCTGAATGGCACAGTTGCTTTGGCGCTATGGTGATGAAGTGGATAAACGTGGGGTGCTCGCTTGAGTTGCTGTATTCAGAAAAGTCTCAAAATGCGGAATCTATTGCCCTTGCGCTTTATAGGTATCCCAGTTGTTTACTATTTCTTGCATAAGTTCAGGTTGGATGTCATAGAAAGTGTGTATTTTTCCTTCTGGAAAGAACAATCGTATCATGAACGCTCTTCCCAATCTGTCCATTCTTGACATGCTTACTTCCGGTTTCTTTGGGAGTAGATTTTGATACTTGTCGTAGAATTTTTCAATTGCAGGGATAATACATTTCGTGACAATTTCCCTGTTCGTCCCATAATGGGGAAAGCCTAATTCAAATGAATAGTCAATTATGTCTCTCTTGCCTGAATAGTTGACAATTGTGCTGTCCAGCACTTTTCGATTAGGCATCTCTGTAATGCAGTAGGTTGGCGTGTAGATCTTCGTATAGTTGATTGTTATCTCCTCTACTTCTCCTTCTACATCTCCTATCTTCACGTAGTCGTTCACCATGAAGGGTCTGGAAATCATAATATACAGCCCAGCCAGAAAGTTCCCAACAGTCTGTGTAGAAGCAAACCCGATGGCAGCGCCTGTCAAAGCGGACACCCCTACGAACCATTCGGTGGGCATGCCGAAAATCGAAAGCAGTGCAATTAGACCCGCTGCAGTAATGACAATTCTACTAGTCAACTTCAAAATATTCTCTGCATGTCCTTCCAGCTTTATCCTCTTCGAATATTTCACAATCGCCCTTCGGGCTACTTTGTCAGCGATCAATATGGCGATTAGTATGATCACACCTGTGACAATAAGCCATAGGGTCTCTACGGTTAAAATGACTTCAAGCATGGCTACTCTCCTACGTTTCTGAAACTCTGGAAATAGAATCGTAATCGACAGCTGTGTATATGAGTTTCGGAAGCCAATAAGATGGCTGGTAATCTACTACCACATTTTGTATGTGCGCAAACCTGAAACCCTGCTTGAACACTCTCAGAACTCAAGTCTATTGTCTAACGTATATCTTTTCTATGCGTTAGGTGGAAACTGTGGTTCTCTCAGGTCTGCTTTGTGACTGAGAAGTTGCCTGAGAACTCGAACTTTTCCAAAGCTTCTGATTCTTCTGTGGATTTGAAGATTATCTTCTGCGGGATTCCATCCTTTATATAAGTGATGTAACGCATCTCTTTCCCTAGACCGTATCTCTCTAGATCCTCGATTGATTTTTTTATCTTTTCGAGCTTTTCAATCTTGCCTTTTAATTCCTCTACTGCTTCAAAAAGGATTTCCGCCTCGCCAAAACTGTCAGAGCAAAGCATTATTTCTTTGAACTGTTTCCACTCTATTGAAGAACCGGGTTTTTCTTTCTTCTTGCTGCCTTTTCTTCCTCCAGCCTTTAATGCTTTCTGCAGCTCTGCGGCTTTCTTGCTCCATTCCTCACTCCTGGAGGACTTTGGGTTCCTAAGCAGAGTTCCAAGCCATTCACTGTAGTCTTCTGATAGAATTCTAAGCTGATTTGTCTCCTCATCTAAGGCTTCTCGGATCTCCTTGAGCGAATAGAAGGTTCTGATCTCCGTCGAAAAGTCGCTCAAACCAGGTTACTCCACACCCTCACTGTTCATAACCTTATGACTCGGTGCTCCTTCGTGGACCTGTTTCTGTTCTTTGGAAGGTTTCGGTTCACTTCTGTTCCCTGTTATGGTTCCCGCAATGCTCTTCAATTCACTCCTCAACTTCCTGAAGAAGCCGATTCTTCTGTCTGCTCTCTTTCTATGGAGAACCACCATTTCGGCGAGCTTGGGCATTAACACGGATAAAATCGTCATAACTGCTCTGGGTGGATATTCCGCCAGGAAAGCTGAGTGCAGTATGGCTCCACTGTCGGAGAAGAGTGTGAGAAATCCTTTTTCGTTCAGAACAATCCTTTTCACTTCCTTCTTGACCGGAAGTCTCTCCGTCGGAATATCAAAGGAGATCCTGAGTTTTCCCATGATGAATCTGATTGATATGCAGAGATCACTCATCAACTTGTTCTCCTCCTTCAAAACCTCCTGAAGCCGCACCGTTTCTTCATTTATACTTCTCAAGAGTTCTTTTAGGCTGTCCTCTATTTCAAGTTCAGCTTCTTCACTTCCCGTTTCCATAAAGAAGACTTTGCTATTTGAAATGTCGTTCGGAGTGGAGAAGTTTACTCTCTCCGATGTTTCCTGTCTGTCATCTTGTGCTATCATTGGAGTGTCTGGCTCTCCTTCTGCTTTTGCATTCTCCATAAAGATTGTCCCCTAAAGATCCTGCGGCAATCTGTGTACTAACCATTTCTGAGCGATAATTAGGCTTAGTATGTGGCCTATTGTTACGCACTAGTCTCAATAGTCATAATGTGGGCTGTGTGGTTTTACGATCAAGAAAGCCATGAACAAGTAGAAGAGGCTTCCAAGAAGCTGTCGCGACAATTCGGGTGCTTGCCAGAACCAGCTTGTAGCCCCAGCGAAATGTAGTCCAGCTACAAACCAAGCGAATGTAACGTCTACAAAGCTTTCAGCTATTGCGCCAATTCTGTATGGGAGTCTGACGATATGGGAATCCAAGCTTAAGCTCATGTAGATCGGCAGATTGGCCATCAGAACGAACAATGTTAGGCCGAGCGGAATGCCCAAGCTCTCCATGAACACTCTAACATATACATTAGCCTCTTCATGGGAAGTGTGGCAAAGGACAAGCGTCACAATGTAATCAAAGAGTACGAAAGAGAAGACCAAAGTGATTCTTTTTAACCAGTGATTATTTTTCGGAAAGAAGAAATGCCTCAGCCTGAATTTCCCACGCCCGTAGTCCACTTCTCCTTCCCCTGCCTCTGTCAACTATGATTTAGGATTTGAAAGCTTTAAACCTTAACTCCATCAACAGATGAATGTGATCAATTCGCCGTCATGAAAAAGCATTTCGCGACCGCTTAAGAATCGCCTATCCTCCCTTCTCTACTCCAACCAAATTAAGACAAACGTCGGCCTACGAACTGGTGTTTAGATCTGTCTCTCTTGGTACTCTGAATCCATATTCTGAATTCAGAAGTATAAAATACCGCGCAAACCGAATCGGGTTCTGAATCATATCTACTCAGAGGAGTAAGGCTGAAAAAAAGGGGTTATCATGGAATTATCCGTTGAAAAACCCGAAAGCATCGTCAAGCTTTATGATGAAAACACCGGGTTGTGGAAATTCGTTAAGATGGATAAGGGTCCCGCAAAGTACGTTAAGATTATTGAGAAAAATCTCAGGCGGCTTGGGCTTTCGAAGAACGAGGTTAAGGTCTTTCTTTATCTGGCAAGGACAGGCGAACATAAGGCTAGTGAGATTTCTGAGGCNNTGAGATTTCTGAGGCCCTGTCTCTACACAGGACTGAAACGTATAGAATCCTGCGTGATCTAGAGAAGAAGGGACTGGTATTGTCTGTCTTTGAGAAGCCCCTTAAATTCATTGCAACTCCTTTTGATAAGGCGCTGGATGTTTTGGTAGACGCTAAGAAAATGAAGCTCAATCTTCTTGAAAAGAAGAAGGACGGATTGGTCAGCATTTGGCTCTCCCTTCCTCAACCGGAGATGGAACCGCGAAGGAAAGAAGTGTTTCAGGTTTTGGAAGGAGAAGAACAGATCAGTTCCAAAGCAGAAGAGATACTTGACAACGTGAAGAAGGAGGCTTTCATATTTATATCAGAGCACACGATAGCCAGTTTCTATCATTCCGGAATCTTGGACAAACTCGAAAAGATGTCGAGAAGCAACGTAGAAGTGAAACTTCTCACTAACTACTCTCCGAAAAGCTGCTTCTTCATAGAGAAGATTAAGCTGAAAAAAGCCAAGTACTCTGTCTCAGAAATAGACGATGAACTGCCAACCTTTGTGTTGGTCGACGATGCGCAAATACTTCTGTTGATCAGAAAAGACGGTGGAAACAAAAAGGTGGCAGCGTTGTGGACGAACTACGTAGCCTTTATAAGAGCTCTCAAAGCTCTCTTTCTTGAGTTGTGGAACAAGGAAAACTAGGTCCATATCATTTTGTTCTGACCCTGATCTCCTGCCACGCGGATTTGACTAGTAGTCTGGCGTCTTTCTCAATTGCCATCAAGAATCCCCAGTATATGATTCCCGCTATTCCTGTCAAGATCAATGTCATGTGGATTCTCTTCGGATGGTCTACAAACACTAGAAAAGCTGACATTACGACAGAAGCAAGTACGTATTTTCCGAGGCTTCTCCAAGGGATGTCTACCTTGATCATCTTTCGCACTACTGCCCAAAGAACAAAGAACGTGACTAGCCGTGTGACCGTGTTGATCACGCTTATAGAGATAGCCGCTTGCAGGGGATCACCTTGCACATAGTTCGTCAGTACATAGAAGGATGTAGGTAGAGCTATAGCGGAGTGTAAATATGGCAAAGAGAACAAGATGAAGAGCCGGCTCCTGACAAGCTCCTTGAAGGATATCCTTGCTCCTTCGTCAACGCTCTCAACTCCAAAGAGTATGGATTGGAAAAGCGTGGAGATTGTTATGACGAGACCATCTACTGCTAACACGACTAGGACAGGCCAAGCATCTTGGTATATGCTCTTCATAATTACAATGTAAGAGTCTGACAACGCGATTGCGCCAGCAGTCATTGGAATTGCGAACATCAACACCATTTTCAAAGATGTTGCTATGTCCTCACGTTTCTTCTCGGCGATGAGTCTAGGATATAATGCGAAAGCTAGGAATGAGGAGTATGTTATTACGCTTGCGACCTGTCTTGCTAGGCCGTGTCGGCCTCTTGCTCCTTCTCCTCCATAGACAAAGAGCATTATGAGAATGAAAGTAACAATCTGGTTTCCTATGACATGGTATATGTTTGCCAAGGAACCTTTGATCCATTCTTTAACGTACTGCCATCTTATGTGTTGCTTCATTTCAGCTGCAAAAAGTCTGAAATAGTACCCTATTTGCACGGTATAGGCTGTTATGAGGCTAATCAGTGCTCCTACGAGTGGCTGCTGAAATTGTATGATGAACACATAGCCCAAAGCAACTTTGCAGATCTCGGCGATCAACAATCCATATCCAACGACTTGCGGCTTTCTCGCTCTGAGACACCATTGTAACGCATTTAGAGAATAGAGCTCTACTATCTGCACGCCGACGACGAAGTATAGAAGAAGGTATTCTTGGCTAATGTTCAGGGATGATGTTATGAAAGGGACTAGTGAAATGTAGATCGCTGTGGCTATGGCTGATATTAACAGGTTTGCAATGATTCCTGTTTTGACTGCTCCTTCCTTTTCTCTTGCGACGAATCTCATGGTCCAGAAGGGTATGGCTGTGGCCAATAGCGTGAAATATGCGAGTATATCATTTAGATTGAACCAAAGGTCGTACTCAGATTTCGTTGTGGAACGAGCTATCATAAGTTGGAAGAGCAGACCAGTTGCCACGCTAAGCATTTTGGCCGCAAAGATTATGAAACCCGAATACTGCAGCTTGATCTCGTTCTTTGCCAAGGCTTCGCCTCAATTGGGTTTTGGTGATATAGTTCAAGGTGGTATATTTCTGATTCGATTCTACCGCAAAGGTAAAGCAAGTGAATGCTTGTGGGTCTGTTTGGATTTACCAATATGTGCAATTGGTATGCTGCAACGCGCATGCGCAAGTATCTGATTCTACGTTGTATTGATTTCCTCTTCTAGTTAGTCTTGTAAGCCGTCATTTCGACTCTTTATGAGGTTATAAAATTCAAATCCTGTCTTGGCAGTGACTAGGAAGGTTCTACAATTGTCGACCAATTGCAGTATTATCTTCTTCCGTGCTTCGATGTATCTGTTGAATTCGATATTTCTTATGAAGTAATATCCAAGCATAGTTCCCGTAGGGTATGGGAAAAGTGGACACGCGGACTCCGTCATAATGCTGATTTTCTCTGCGATGTCTTGTTTGTCTATCTCTCTGATTTCATTCTTATTTCTAATTGATAGGAAGAATATTTTTCTTGGAATTCCTGCTTCGGCTATTGGTGGATAGATCGTCTTTCTCGTTTTTATTCTCCTCAGAAGAGGAACGGTTTCAAAAGGTCTGGACAACACTTTTCTGACAGGCATAGGATAGGAAAAGACATTTTGTCCATCGGTTATGACCTTGTCATCGCCTAAGAAATCATATCCATCCTTCAAGAATGAAAGAGCTGTTGTAGTTTTTCCAGTGTCACTGAATGCTGGAAAAATGATGCACTCGTTGTTACGGGCCACTGCCGACGCATGTATGAATGAAAAGCCTTTGTCCAGAAGCTTCATTTGAAGAAAAGCCAGAAAGTAAGATAGAGGATTCCTGAAAAAATCGTATGCACGGTTAAACCTGAGAATTATTCTTCTGCCTATTTCTTTTATTTCAAGATGTGCGTCAAGGAAGAACAGGCATTTGTGGACGAATATGTTTTCATTGTAAAATAGTCTCAATCCCAAGGGATTTAGGTCGGATAGGTTTACTTCTGGTTTGCTATCACGGTATATTTCCATGTCTGCATATTTCACACTTCGCTTTAGAAAGCAAGGGGGTGCAACTGAAAAATTGCTTTTCAGTCTAATCAAATTGTGGATGTTATAGTTTAAATCCATCCTGTCTTAGGTCTCCGCGCAAGTCTCTTTCAACTGTTTTTATCCATATAAATCTTCAAATCGATTTCAGGAAATCATGATCAATGCGTGCTCATCTCTGACTTTCTTCGCTGGATCTGCCAGATTTGCTTTGTCCACATAGAATTACGGATGTGTCTGGAGCCGCGTTTTATGCAAGTTGCTAGCTTCCCCTTTCTCAGCCTTTTGCACGTACACGTGTTAATGGAAATGCTTTCCATCTAAAGGATGGCAAAAGGACTGAAAATTNNGAAAATTGAGCGGGCAGTCTGACTTCTCTGACTTCTTCGGTGTCAGATATTTGCGTCTGTAGAGTATCATTGTATAGTTCAGAAATGCATTTTCAATACGGTTCAGCCGTGGAATGTGTCAGCAATATTTCTTTTGCATGAGAAGAAATATGAAAAGGGCGCGCTCACCTACTGCCCCTACAATTTGAGAGTGTCAAGCGTCTTCAATTGCAAAGGATTTTCAAGAATCATTTCGCTCAAGAGTCTGCATAGATTGACTGAAAGACTTTATAATCATAATACGTAACGAGGTTGTGAAGCGAAAAGCAAAAATCTCAAGAATTGATGAACACAAAAGGGAGGTAAGCAAGAGTGAATAACACTTGTTCTATCCATTCATCTTTCAAACATGGCAAGAACCTCAAGGTTGGGGAATTTGCAGTCATAGAGGAGGATGTTGAAGTCGGCGATAATGTGTCTGTTGGGCATCATTCGATACTAGGCGGAGACGTGAAGGTAGGCAACAAGGTCAAAATCGGAAACTTCTGCTACCTGAAGAGTGGAACTAGATTTGCAGATGGAATCGATTTCGCAGATTACTGTAAGACTACTGGCATCTGTTATGTGGGAAACAACGTGAATGTAAGAACTGGTTCATGTATATCCAAATCGGTTATCGTCGAAGACAAAGCTTTCATAGGAGCCGGAATAATGAGTAGCCATACTAAACATGTCTACCATCAAAGACCGGAGATGCCGAGGAAACAGTTGATTACGAGGATAGGCTACGGCGCAGTCATAGACAGCCACACAAGTATGAGTGCAGGAGTAAATATCGGGGACAATGTAATGGTGGGCTATGGCTCTGTTGTGACGGGTGACCTATTAGACTTAGGTATCTACTTTGGAAACCCTGCCAAATTCTTCAAGGAGGTTCCAGCGAACATGGTAATACCAAAACCGATGGACTACAAAGAACATAAGTTTCCTAAAGAAATGCTCAAAAATTACCTACCGTACTACTAAGTGAACGAATATGGACATGCAAGCTGGGGCTCACATTTTTTCAGATCATGTTGTCATGGGAGAAAACTGTACGATAAGTGTAGGGGCAATAATAGGCGTTGAAGGTCTAGCGCTAAAACGAAGACTCGATAACACATTTGAGCTACGCGAACACAAAGGAAGGGTGGTTCTGAAAGACCGAGTCCATGTTGGAGCCAGCACAATAATTCAAAGAGGAGTCACTGGGGATACGGTCGTAGGAGAGGGGACACATATAGGTCCAATGTGTAACATAGGACATGATGTGCAAATCGGTAAGAATTGCAGAATAACGGGTATGAATCAGATAAGTGGTTACACTACAATTGGAGACAATGTATACATGGCGCCAGGCTGCAACATTTTGAATAGACTGAGAATCGGATCCGGAGCATATATAGGAATAGGTTCTCTGGTCATGCATGATGTGCCGGAAAACGCAGTGGTTTATGGCAGACCAGCTAAACCTAAAGGTGAACGACAATAAGCAAAGATATAGTAATAGTTCATGATTTTGACGAACCGTTGTTCACAAGGAAAACCTGCTTCAGAAGGGCCTTCTGGCTCGTAGTCTATGCTTTGCTAGGATGGGCAGAATGGATTAGGGATAGAATGCCAGAGTGGCTGATGTATGAGAAATATAGTCAAGCGAAGGCTTTGGCTTTACTAGATAAAAAGTTGGGTGTCAATGCGGTTTTTGCTTTTACGGAGAAAGTAAACAGAGCTTTTCCGACATTGAAAAACGAAATAGAAAAACAAGGTTTCGAGGTTGTTGATCATTGGCATCTAGAGGCGCCAAGAAAAGGTTATAATGACTGGCAAGCACGAGGCGCATGGAGCGGGAAATTAGCTGATTCGTCAAGGCACTACATGAACTATGACCGACATTACATCTTGGGAGAGAAGGTTGCTCCTGACGATGGAACGTTCGTGTGTTGGCATGTTGACCATCTGTCATTTAACATGTATTTCTATCTGGAGTTCCTGGAATCACTGGCTGGCGTAGGAAGATGAAAGCGACCTCTAACAATTTCGGTCACAACTATTGTTTGCTATTGACGAGTTTTCTCCTTACAGCTGAGACTAAACCGGTATTGGAAGTGGCAAGACACGCATGAAAATCATAATGTTCAATGATTGTTCCCACGTTGGCGAGTCTCTAGTCGTCTATTTGCCAGAAAGTTTTCACGTTATCCACTTGAAAAGAAGCAGAGATTTGCTCAGTAAAACTCTCGGCGTTTTATGGAAAACCTTGACAGCTAAAGGTGACGTCTATCATGTTCATTACTTGCTTCAAGATTGTTGGTTATCTTTGAAATTCGGGAAACGACCTATTATAGGGCATGCGCATGGGAGTGATGTGCGGGACAGTCTAGATCATTTCGCTTGGGGTAAGCTTGTGCGTGCCAATTTAGAAGGATGCGACAAGATTGTTGTAAGTACGCCGAACTTGCTTGAGAAGGCGACCGAATACAATGAAAACACGGAATATATTCCGAATTTGGTTGATGAAAATGTCTTCTATCCGAAAGCTAGGAGAAAAGCAACCAACAGGATTAGGGTGTTGGTTGCAGCAGCCAGTGATTGGAGAGTCAAAGGAACTGATAAGATAGTAAGGGCTCTGAAGATAATCGAAGACGAAGTAGAAGCCAGCATGATTAGTTATGGAGTTGACGCGGCCAAAACTCTTTCACTCGCGAAGCGCCTTGGCTTGCACATCAACATGCTTCGTCGTGTTCCTCATAAAGAAATGTCTAGGTATTACTGGAATGCTGACACGGTCATTGCGGCAATTGGTATAGGGGGAACTTTGGGAGTGGTCGCTCTGGAAGCTATTTCTTGTGGTAGACCTACAATAACTCGGGTTTCATCTAGCTTTGAGGGTTACGAGGCTTTTCCGCTTCTTGATGTGTCTGAACCCGAAGAAATCGCAGAAGCCATTTTATATTCGAGACGTGACGATCTCTGGGAAAAAGAGTATGCGTACTATAAGTCTAACCATGATCCTCATAAGATTACGAAAAGGTTTATGAAAATCTACAGTGAACTAGTCGATGGGAAAAAATGTGATTGATTTTAGAGTTAGGCTCAGAACACCTGAGGCTTTGAAAGCTTGGGTTCCCAAGCCAATACCACAATTTGAGAAATATGTCGAATTTTACAAAATGGAGCCTCGGTTGACCTTTCAGACTCCTGAGGAAACTATAGAAGAAATGAAACAGGTTGGAATAACGAGAGCGGTCTTGTGTTCAGGCAGTGCTGAAGCAAATGATTTCATTCTCAAGGCGTGTGAAGACTACAGCGACACGTTCATCGGAGTAGCAGGAGCCAAACTGGAAAAAGGTGTAATGAACGCGTATAGGGAGCTAAAAGAGTCTTTGAAAAAAGGTTTGGTGGGCTTTAATTTCGGTGGGCTCATGCAGAATCCTCCAATGGCTATAGATGACAAAAGGCTCTACCCTCTATATGCTCTGTGTGCTGATCACGATGTCTGTGTCGTTGTTCACTCATCACTGCACTATTATGCAGGAGCAAAGCTTCATTTGAACCATCCTTTTAGGATAGACAACATTGCTGTTGATTTCCCTAGGTTGCGAATCGTAATGTCTCATGCTGGGAATGGATTTGGAGATCTGCCTTTAATATTAGCCCAGAGGCATTCAAACATCTATCTAGAAGTAAGCGCACTCCGCCCTAAGCATCTGCCTCAAACATACTTAACTGCGATGAACAAATATCTTAGTGACAAGTTCATTTTCGGAAGTGATTATCCTCTTCTACCTTTTACGATAGTAGAGAAATGGAAAGATTTCGTTGAAGAAGAAAATCACGGAAAATTCTTCCATCAAAATGCAGTCAATGCTCTTTATGGTCGATGAACGCAATGAAGGCTAAAGACATAGCATCCTTTCTCAATGCCAAGATTGTCGGCGATCCAGCGAAGCAGATTCAAAGACCTGGATATCTGCATACCGCAAGATCTGACGAACTGGCATACTGCTATCTGAAGAATGACGAGAGAGATCTGGAGGCTATAGGTAAGACGGACGCAGGGATAGTGATATGCCAAGACTGGTTAGAGAATAAGCTTGAGTCAATTGAAACGAAGCCGACAATAATACTTAGTGAGGCACCAAAATACGATTTTGCCAGAGTTCTGCAAGAGTTTTTCAAGAAGAGGACTTCTGAGATATCTCCGGGCTGTTACATCGGTAAGAACGTCCAAATCGGCGAGAAGGTTGACATTCATCCAAACGCAGTGATATACGACAACACTAAGCTGGGGAATAGGGTGACTGTAAGGGCTAACGCCGTATTAGGTGCAGAGGGATTGGATTATGGCAGAAACCAGAGAGGAGAACTGAAAAGAATTCCGCATATGAGTGAACTCATCATCGAGGATGATGTTGACATAGGAAGTAACACGACGATTCAAAAGGGAATATTAAGGCCTACCATAATAGGGCAGGATACAAAGATTGGTCCAAATTGCGACATTGGGCATGAAGTGAAAGTCGGCAAGCATTGTATAATAACCGGCATGACCCTTGTAGCTGGAGCAACCGAGATTGGAGACTACACTTTTATAGCGCCCCATTCAACCATACAAAACAGTCTCAAGATAGGAGCCAGAGTATTCGTCGGTATTGGGAGCTTGGTGGTTCGGGATGTCCCTGACGGAGTAACTGTGGTTGGAAGACCTGCTGTGCAGATCGAGAAATTCAGGGAACATCGAAGACGTCTGAGAAAACTGCTGGGAGAGGATCGATGAGAAAAAAAGTTGCTGTGATAGGTCTAGACGGTATGGCTTGGCACATCTTGGATAGGCTTTTCAGGTGCGAAGTTATGCCGAATCTGCAGGCAATAACTGAGAAGTCGGTGAAGGGAACGTTGCCGTCGACGATTCCTCCTGAATCGGGTCCTGCATGGACAAGCATAGCAACAGGTGTAAATCCGGGAAAACACGGGATCTTCGGCTTTACGAGACCAACGAAGAGTTATGATAGCATAGAGATCATGAGTTCATCTGATGTCAAGTACTTAAGAATACACGAAATGGTTGCAATACAAGGGTTAAGAAGCGTATGCGTGAACCAGCTTCTTACCTATCCTATAAAGGATATCCAGGGTTCATCTGTCGTAACCGATTGGTTGTCCCCCGAAATCCAGTATTCCGCAGAAATAGCAACCTATGCGAGGAATTTCAGAGGACCGACGCTGGGAAAACCGTTTCCCCTTCTGAACAAAGATTGGGACGCTGAATACGCTGATGTATCGAGTCGTGTAGATACAGTCAATGCACTTCTGCAGAAAGTCAACTGGGACCTGTTCTGGGTAGTGTACAGCGAACCAGATCATTTGTTCCACAGATACTATGACTTGGTGATGAAAGAAGACAAAAGGCTATTGCAGTTACTTGCAAAAATAGATGAGACTTTTGGAATTGTGAAGGATCTAGCTGATCTAGTCATGATACCCTCTGATCATGGGTTCCGAAAATACCATTACGGTGCCTACGTCAATGGGTTTCTCGAAAAGCATGGACTCATAGAAACAGTGTCACGACAAACCATCCAGGACATCTCGTGTCAAAGACAGATTGATAGGCCAAGAATGCAGTTCAACTTGCCAAGGAATCTGTATGGTCTTTTTTCTGGGTTACCTTCACAGATTGAATTGGCATTGTCAAAGATTTATAGACATCTGCTGAAAGCGAACATCAGAGCAAGAATAACAACACATGTGGACCCCAAGACATCCAAAGCGTTTGCACATGGGTTTGGAGTATATGTCAAGAAGAAGGAATTGGTTGAACTTGCACTCTCAGTCTTGAGGAAGGCTCACTTTATCGACAGTGTGTGGAAAAGAGAGGAATTGTACAAGGGAAAATGTTTGGAAGATATGCCTGACTTGATTGTAGTGCCTGCCTTCGGCAAGGGATTTGCTTTTCGGGGAGACGTTGTCGCGCCCAAGTCGGTTGTGAGGAGAGACTTTTCTGCCCATCATCCTAATGGTATTTTGATAATCTACAACGATGATGTACTTCCTTCTTGGATTCGTGGAATAAGCGTATACGACATAGTGCCAACGATCCTAGACTTCCTTGACCTGGAAATTCCTAAAACCACCGATGGAAAAGTTATAGATCTGCATACAAGATCGTGACGGCCGTACTTTAGTATTGAATTTTGGTCTATGGCAATCGATCTTTCAATCCATGTATCCGAGGGCTCTTAGTCGAGCTTTTATTTTTTCCTCATCATTTTTGCTGAAAGCTTCTTCTTTTTCCTCTTTCTCGCCAAGCGAGTTCCTTAAAACATATACGATGTAGCTCGAAACTGAGGTGAAACCAGTTTCCTTTGCCAGCTGCTCAATCCTTCTATATAGAGATGTCGGGATTGCCACATCTGTGAGTTTGCGTTCCGAAGATTTCTTATTTGTCATTTCTCGTCGCCTCTTCTAGGCCTCAGAAGATGTTGCGTCCTATGATATATATCCTAATGCTCTTAGTCTCCTTTGCATGTCTTTAGATTCCAGATCTGGCAGGTTCTTCCTGATCAAATATATGATGTATTCTGTTGTACTCCTATAACCACTTTCTCGCAATGTTTCTGTAAGTCTATCATACAAGGGCTTGGGAATAGGAATGTTCGTGTATTCAACCATAACCTCACCGCAAATAGATACTGCTTCTAGATATTTATATTTCACTTATTAGAGACGTATACTTAAGGTACTGCAGATTGACCCGTCAACGAAACAAGACTTATACTCAACCTTCACAACATTTATATATCGCTTTCCGGTGATTGAGACCTCCGATGCAGGTGTGTTGTATCGATATGCATCTTCAAGATTTGGAGAAAAGAAGTATATCATTAATTCGTGAGGCAAAAGCTCAATTCAAGAACCCTGCGGTTTTGTGGAGTACCGGAAAAGACTCTACAGCTACGGTTTGGCTGTGCAAGAAGGCCTTCTTTGGAAAAGTGCCTTTTCCCGCAATTCACATTGACACAAGCTACAAGTTTCCCGAAATCTATGAGTTCAGAGATAAAGTCGCGAAAGACTGGAACCTTGACCTGATTGTAGCGAGGAACGAGAGTGCTCTGAAAGGAGAAATGTCTCCAGAAAAAGGGAGACTGGAATGTTGTACACAGCTGAAGACAGAGGCACTGAAAGATTTGATAAAAGAAAGAGAATTCGATGCTCTGATTCTGGCAATACGTAGAGATGAACATGGAATCCGAGCAAAAGAAAGATATTACTCCCCACGAGATGAAAACTTCTGCTGGAACTACAAGGACCAACAAGCAGAACTCTGGGACCTCTTCGTCAAACCATCCGAAGATTTCACTCACATGCGTGTCCATCCTATCCTGCACTGGACAGAATTTGACGTATGGAGATACGTTGTGCAAGAAAAGCTACCTGCAAACCCCCTGTACTTTGCGAAAGACGGCAAGAGATACAGAAGCTTAGGGTGCATGCCCTGCACAGTCACAGTACCGTCGACTGCGAGCACAATAGAAGAAATCGTTCAAGAGATAGAGACTTCCAAAGTTCCAGAAAGAGCTGGAAGGGCGCAGGACAAGGAAAAAGCCTACATGATGCAGAAACTACGAAGCTTAGGCTATATGTAGGTAGAAATCATGATAATACTGGCCATGGATGCCTTAGACATAAATCTAGTAGAGAAATTCAACTGCGAAAGCCTGAAACAAGACGAATATGGCCAGACCGATCTGTCAGAATTTGATCAGTTGAGAACTGTGGTCCTATGGGCATCTTTTCTAATGGGTAAAAACATGGAAAAGGAGATCCCAGTAGAAGGTCAATGGAAATTCACAGCGTCTTTTGATGAGACATTCCTGAAGTTTTTTGAAACGTATGAAATGATAGACGTGCCGTCATTTTCATTTAAGCAGGAAGACCATGCAGAGATCAGAAAGCTTCTGAAAAGCTACTTCGAGAATCAAGCACCTGTAGAAGAGTATGACACAGTTGTCTGGAGAAATCATGAAGAGAGCAAAAAGGACTTCTTCGATGCTCTTGGAAAATTTGATCTCGTTATGGGATATTTCGATCTTGCCGACGCCGTAGGACATCTGAGCTTTGGAGTCGACAAGAAAATGCATAGAGTATACCACGAACTCGACGAGTTGGTCAAAGAGACCAAAAAATCGAATGACGTGATCCTCATAATTTCAGATCACGGAATGAAAGCCGTGGGAAGATATGGTGACCACAGACGAAACGGCTTCTACTCACTCAACCAGAGAATCGGGCTAGACAAACCCAGAATCACAAGTTTCTACTTCAACATTGAGAGGATAGCGAAAAATGAGTGTTCCTAGAATAAATCTCGTAATTGTAGGTCACAAAGATCATGGAAAATCCACTCTAATCGGCAGACTTCTCTATGATTCAAAGGCTATCCAACAACAGAAATTGGACGAAATCAGGACAGAACTGAAGCAAACAGGAAGAGGAAGGTTTCGATTCGCCTTCCTGCTGGACAGTCTAGAAGAAGAACGGAGAGGCGGATTGACCATGGATATCATGCAAACACCCTTCAAATCCAGGAAATACCTGTACACGATAATAGACTGTCCTGGCCACAGGGAGTTCATCAAGAAGATGCTTACTGGCGTATCCCAAGCTGATGCGGCAGTACTTGTGGTTTCTGCGAGAGAAGGAATTCAAGATCAAACTCGACAGCACACGTTCTTGATCAGAACGTTAGGGATTCGGCAACTTGTCATTGCCATCAACAAAATGGATTTAGCGGAATACAAGGAGAATCGGTTTCGAAAAACATGTGAGGAACTAGAGCCAATCCTCACAAATCTGGGCTATAAGAATATACCAATGATTCCTGTATCTGCCATAAGAGGCGACAATGTTTACAACAAGTCGCCTAGAATCAAATGGTACAAAGGCCCAACTCTGATCGAAACACTAGATGAAAACATAACTCCAAGCAAACTTCCAGCGAATAAGCCTCTGAGAGGAGTTGTTCAAGACATTTATTTTCACGTGAACAACCAGAACATAATCGCCTGCAAAATCGAAACAGGAATACTTAAGCAGGGGCAAACCGTCGTCTTCAGTCCATCAGGACAGAAAGGAAACCTTAACAAAATTCTGTCGTTCGGGACTCAAATAGAAAAGGCTGAACCGGGAGATTCAGTTGGCCTCGTTGTAGATGGAGCCGGAGATGTAAAGAGGGGCGAAGTGTTAAGCCATTCTGACGATCAACCGAAGATTGTGAAAAGCTTCACTGCAGAAATAATATTACTGTCAGACCTTAGGATCATGAACGGTGACGAATTGATCATTCGCTACGGGACAGCAGAAAGAAAATGCAGAGTTATAAGGATATTAAGCGAAATCGACCCAGTCAAACTGACCGTCAGCTCCGTGTACCCTGAAGTTCTAGACAAGGAAGGTGTAGGCGAAGCAGAGTTTCTGACGCTTGAACCCACATGTATAGAAGAATACTCGGATTTCCCTGAACTTGGAAGATTCGTTATTGAAGGAAAGAAAGGAACGGCTGCAGCCGGAATCGTTCTAAAGATCAACTGACCTCAAAGTCAAAGGGAAGAAACATCCAGCGTGAGAGCCGTTACTTTATCTCAACGGAAAAATGCGTGTGCTTAAGAACTTGTCAAGCCAGCTTTACCTTTCAAAGCCAGATCGCTTTCGAGAACTCTCACTCTCGCTTTGACCTTTTCAGCCTCCATTCTAATGTCTCCGTCCATGATTTCTACCTTGCGTTTCTCATTTGACTCAAGAATCAACCTCAAGAACTCAGAGTCATAACTCTCCAACAATAACTCAGTGTTGGGAATAAGACAGTGACCGCCGATAACATCAGGATAATGTATTGGCTTGTTGAAACGTACGCGATGCACATCTTCAATCATATCCACGGTTTCGTTGAAATCCGCTTTGAAACGTCTTGAGATACGATGCATCTCTTGGAAACAAGCAATCATCCAAGCCCTGTATGTTGTCTCAAACAACTTCGCCAACTCTGTCTCTACTGGGCCTCGCAAGACTTTCACTTTCAATCCGAGTTTCTCGAAATGCTCTCGAGCAGCATCTGCAGCTTCCTTTGGCGTTCCACCAACATATTTACACCAGAACTGAATATCTTTCTTCATGGTTTCCTGCGATTTGTGCATCCCACGTACTGGAGAGTGAACCACAGATGACTTTGACAGTTCATAGACCTGTCCAGTTGTCCCGGGAGGGACTGTGCTTTCAACTATAGTAAGACCTGGCTTGAACTTCTTCATATATTCCAAAGTTGTCTGTACGAATTTTTCCTGTTCAACACAAGGATAACAGATATGCAATACATCGACCTTATTAGGAACTTCAGCTTGCCCAACTATTCTGTGCATCTTCTGTTGATCGGTATCAAAACCGTAGACTGAAAAATCCTGATGTTCTTTGAACAGTTCGAAAAGGGCGCCACCTACTTCGCCTAATCCTACAATAAGCACTTCCTCTGTCAAAGTGCATTTCACCGGGACTACCAGAATTGTCGGGTTGCATATATATTTAGACTTAACTCCCACGAGTTTGCGATGGAGTCTTAGCTTCGTGAAAGTTTCGTAGAATCTGCGCAATGACATCCACGGGATCTTCAAGTTTTGCGAGCAGGTGCTTCACGTTCTTTCTTCTACCTACAAGTTCCTCTGCAAGCTTTACTGCACTGGATGGATCTGTTTCATGGATCGGAAAGCCTTTCTTTCTCAGAAACTCGTTAACATGATAACCTGGGTACATTTTTATCACTATTGAAGGGGTGCCTTGCAGCGCTGCTTCTCGGGTGATTGTTCCTCCAGCGCCGACAAACAGATCTGCCTGTGCAACTAGACTGGCAGAGTCAACGAAACTTTTCGGAACTATCAAGTCTCTAATCTCTTTTCGTTCATATCTTGTGAGAAACACAACCTTCCCAAGCCGCGTAAGCTTCTTGGCCAGCGTGAGCATATCCATCCCTTTCTTGGCATACACAGCCTTTGTCTCAATTTGTCTAACCACAACCAATGGTTTCTCATATTCATATTCTGTCTTTGATAGGTTCTTAATCCATGCAAGTTCATCCACTCCATTAAAACTTGATATTCTTGCCTCAGCATTATACTTCCGTACAATCTCTTTCGGAATCGCCCTAGACATAACAACATCGTTGACAAGTGGCAAAGTAAGCCGGGTCACTGCCTTCGCGTGTGGAGTATCAAATGTGCAAATGCAGGGGGTTCCCAAGCCGAAAGCTACTCTGCACAGATCTACGGAGCCATGTGAGATTGCAACGTCTGGCATATCTTTCTTGAGAATCTTGGAAAACGAAAGCTGACGTCTTGCGCTTTCCTCAAGTCTAGACAAAAGAGACTGAGGATCGTATCGTCCAACTACTACGACTTTCTCATTCAAATAATCTGCAAGAGGTACTGTGTCAGGGTGTTTCCTAATCGTAATAAAGAATGTGTGGCCCAGAGCCCGAAGGCGTTTCCCAATTGCCACGCCATATCTGACGTGCTTGCCTGTGCAAGCGTCATACCAGACTTTCATCCGTTACCCTCAGGAATTGACATCCGGCTTTCTTGGCGGCGTGAAGATCTGAATCTGTATTGCCAACAAACAGAATGTTTGGAAGAGTCGAGCCAAGATTCTCTGCAGCGATCTTAAGCTGCTCCACTCTGTCAAGACAGACTTCTCGGGTGGCTAGAAAGTCGAAGGACAAGTTCAACCGTTCTAGGACGGTCAGCACTAGAGCTCTGCCTTGCATAGTCACAAGCGCTTTCGGTTTCTCCGAAAATTCCCTGTAGATGGCAATTCCTCTCTTGTTCGAAGTCATCTTGGCCAAAGCCTCAAATTCAGCCTTATCCCACACTTCAAAGATTTCCTTCTTTTTGTCTTCATCCAACCTAGAAATAGTTAATGTCAATGGACGCACCTCTCCAGTCTTCGCGATCCTGCCAAATTCCTCGAAAAGCAGGTCATAATTGATCGGCAGGTAGACCAGCGTGCCATCAAGGTCGAAGATCACGGCTTTGATCAACTGTACATTTCTCCCAGAACTTTGCCATCTTTGACAAGTTTCGCCGGCGCGTCAATGTGACGTATCCAGTAAATGTTTTCCGGTAGAATGTTGTATCTTGAAATGCTTGGGACGCGTTCGCCAAAGGCGATTTCAGTGTAAAGATATGGGATGTTTCCATGATGATCCTTCCGCAATACTTTGCTTGCGTATGAGAAGAAAAAAGAGGTGGTGAACATTCTTCCAGCGTTGATTTCGGTTACACAGGGCACCCCTTCCTTGTTCTCTTTCAAGTCAACACAAGCAATTCCGTTGAAATTTGCGTCAATGGACAGAACAGCGTCTGTTCCAATCCTATTCACTTCTTCGTCGTGTATTGTTCTCTGAATTGAAGGCGTCCCTGTGATGCCCGAGGGTGCAAGGTGAGGATAAATATAATGCAGGCGTTCCCGCGCCATGGAAGTGACGAGTTCACCTTGCTTCCATAAACTATGAAACCCTATGTTCCTGCCCGGCAAATGCTCTTGGGCAATGAATTCCCAATCTACTTCCCGTGACCTCCAATATTCGATCCATGAAAATGCCGTTTCCGCGGTGAATGCCGGTGTGCTTCCTCTTCCTCCTGCCCCGTGCCGGGCTCTGATCCACATGGGGCTTCCGAATTCATGAAAGAACCTGTGAATATCGGTTAGATCCTGCACTTCTCGAAGCTTAGCGGCTGGGACACCATGTTTCTGCCACAGTTTTGTCGATTCGAACTTGTCTTGGCATAACCTTATTGTCCGCTTAGAAGGAAGCAGAACTTTCGCGTCTAGCTCTTCTCGTCTCTCGGAGACTATCTTGACTTCAGAGTCTGGTTGGGCATGGACAAACTCAACCTTTTCTTTCTTCACGATATCATTAAGCTTATCAATGTACCTGCTGTCTTTTGCTTCTGGAACCAGATACCTCTTTTTTGTGGGAGCCAAATGAAGGAAGTACTTGTTGGCTTCTGTACCAACGGTAAATATCTCTTCAGGACCAATCTTAAGAGACTTGGTAAAATTTACACCAGCAGGTCCTCCTGCTCCCGTAATCAAAATTCTCTTCACTTGACCACCTTGGCAACTTGTGTTGGATTAGGCCTTCTGAGCTGCATTTTTCGTCTGCAATATAAAACGGCAGTTTTATATTTATTCCTACATACCCAAGATCTGTGCAAAGAAGGTTCTCCAGAAGAAAGGGGCCGGTAGTCTAGCTCGGTTAGGACACCTGCAGTCTAAAGGCAGGCCTAAAACAGCCTTTACGAGGCTGAGGTCGAGAGTTCAAGTCTCTCCCGGCCCACCAGAACGGTTCAAACCATCAGCAACTCCGCAGCATCTCTACCAGTTTCAAGCGTCCACTAATTCGTTCTAAAGTTGTTTCTGTATAATGGATTCAGATCTTGTCTTCATAACCTAATTATTCATGTTAATGAAGAAGAAGGTCAGGTGAGATAAGCTTGGCCTTATCGACAGAATATGAGAATCTTCAAAAGAGGAAGTCAGAACTTGAAAAAGAGTTGCAGTCGCTGACAGACAGGGAGAAGAATCTGGAAGAGAGCGTAAAGACTCTGGAAGTCAAAATCGAAGTTAGGAAATTGGAAGAACAGACCAAAGCTAGACGTGAAGCCTTGGAAACACTGGAATCAAAAGTAAGCGAGCTAGAAAAACAACTGATGGAGCCTCACACTGCAGAAATCAAGGAAGAAGAAGAGAAGCCGCCGACTGAAGAAGCAGTTCATGATGAGCAAGAGGAACAAGAAGAGGGAGTGATGGTTACTGTGGCACCTGACGAAAACCAAGAAACCACACACCCTAGAGAACATCGCAGAGAAGAAAAGAAGAAACGCCTCTTCTTCTAGTCAGAAAAACTCAGCAACCTTTCCTCATTGTTCTGCAGCATCGGTCATAGTAAACCTGATTAGGGACCTGTCAGATCCAACTCTATTCGGTCACAGCGACCAATTCTTTACGTTGACGTCTGACCGTCTGATTCTGACATCCAGCTTTGGACCCATACTTTCCGTGGAACTTGTGCTAAGACAATAATCTTATGCACATGGTTCTCTTTCTATTTAACTCTATGTGAGTCACGCAGTATCTTAATCTCCGCCAGATTGTTCAGAATTTGCGCGACACCTAGTTAAGAGATAAATATCTGCCAAGATCTATCGTACTCCTGAGTTGATGTTTTGTTTCCTTTGAAAGATGTAAACAGAGCTTTGGCGACTCCGCATGTCAACAGGATGTTAATAATGATTAACATTCTGATTTCAGTAGTAATGTTTCTTTCCAGTTATTTCGGAGTGATAGGTGGAGGCTTCACTGGTGATGTATATGACAGGTTTGCCATGGTGCCTCAAGATGTTATTGATGGTGGCAAGGTCTACACGCTTTTTACTTCCATGTTCTTGCACGCTGGATTCTTCCATCTTTTTGGGAACATGTTATACCTCTATATTTTTGGCGACAATGTTGAGGGTGCTTTTGGACACATGAGCTACTTAGTCTTCTACGTCGTCTGTGGAATTGCTGCGGGTCTAGCGCACATATTGAGCATAGCGAGTCCGGATCTTTATTCTATCCCGGTTGTAGGAGCTTCCGGAGCCATCTCAGGTATTCTAGGAGCCTATCTTGTGTTATATCCTAAAGCCCGGATTCTGACTGTGATTCTTTATGGTCTTCCCATAGTCGTTCCAGTACCTGCAATCCTTTTTCTAGGATTCTGGTTCTTCATGCAGTGGCTCTTAGGCGTCTATGATATCATTGTCATTAATACATCAGGCGGAGTTGCCTACTGGGCGCACGTCGGAGGATTCATTGCAGGAGTAATCCTTGCCTTAATCTTCGGGTTAAGAAGAAAAAGAAGTCGAGAAGCACGTTTCCGCCTGTAGAATCTGAAATGGGGTCTGTCCGTCATGAGTTCTTCATCTGCTCAACTTCAGACTGGGACGGCTACATCATCCCCCAGTTAACACATAGCACTGGATCAAATAAACTTTCATATCTGCTTCCACCCCATCTTTTTGTGCAGTGTTTTTATGGTTCCTGAAATCCTTAGGACATGTATAGCTGCGGGTTTGCCTCCGATCTCTGTTATTGTAGCCAAAGCGGCACGCGTCAAATCAATACTCTCTTGAGTTGTGCGCAGGATGGCAATTCCTTTCTCTGCATCATACGTGACTAGATATAAATTCATCTTGCTGGCTCCATACTCTCCATAGAGCCGTACAGCTGCGCTTCGAATAGTGCGCATGAACTCTTCGGAACTGAATTCTTCATCAGAATCTATTTCCAGCGCCAGATACCTTCGTCTTCTTCTGTTCAGCAGTCTCTTCCACTCCGAATCAATTTAATTCCTGGGGCTACGAAAGCAGGCTTGAGCTTTTCCCTGTTCCTTCTAACTATGGTTTCAGGATTCTTTGAAACAGCTGCTACAGCTGCGTCTCTGTTCAAGTCAAA
>JABAOF010000787.1_pt4 | contig 32847 bp, 20 predicted proteins | sample 7062171 | NCBI WGS metagenome assembly JABAOF01 (sample SAMN14538628, study PRJNA623070) | marine sediment metagenome | biome: marine biome [ENVO:00000428]; feature: marine pelagic biome [ENVO:01000023]; material: deep marine sediment [ENVO:00002113] | place: India: Gulf of Khambhat ...
AAGGAGAATGTCTCTGGGAATCACTTTTACCTCGCCCACGGATATGGGGTCTTTCGAGCCAAACCCGAGGTCCACCAGAAATCGGAGTTTTTTCTCAAACTCTCGAGGCAGGGCGAGCTTGAAACTCACCTCCTTGACGCCCTTGTCTTTGAAAGAGACCGGAATCGTGGCTACCTCAGAGTGAAGCGTGGCAAAGGTGGTCTGCTTCCCGACCGGCTCGGGAAAATCGACTTCTTCTGGCCGAGAAAAAGGTTTCAGTTCAACCCAGTCCCCGTTCTCGAAGATGTATGGATTCATGACGAATTCATCGAGAAGTGTCTCCAAGGCATAGGGAATCCCGAGGGGGCTATTCGTTTTGGTGAAATTCACGATGCCGTCTCGAATCCTGACGTATTCCAGTGTATCCAGCCGGTCGTAGGCGTATCTCGCCATGACATTGACAATGCCTGGAGCGCTCCCCATGCCAAGTATTGCTGTGAGCCCGGCCCTCTTAAAATCATGATCGAGGAACATCTGTTTCCTCGACACGTGAAAGAGGCCACCCATATCGACATAATGGGCCCTTACCTCGAGGCAGGCGCTCATGACTTCCACGTTATGGTAGTACACGGTTCCATTAATGACCGCATCAGATCCCTTTATCACTTTCACCAGGTTTTCGTGATCCGTAACGTCCACTCTGGTCATGGAGATCTTCTTTGACTTGAGGGATTCTTTGAGTACCTCAAGGGCCTTGAGGTTTATGTCTGCAAGAGTCAAGTTTTCCACGTCTCTGGATTCCACCAGATCCAACACAGCGCTTCGGGCCATGGCGCCTGCGGCACCCAAAACAGTTATCCTCATTTAGCCAGAACCTCCTCCTGTTGACCTTTTCCATTGCCATCTTTCTGCAGTCCACAGAGAAGACTTCAATTCGCACAGAAACAGACCCACCAGCACAGCACTAAATCACATAACCGAGTCCCTCGGTATGGAGCAGAAGCATTCGATTGGGTTCTTATTTATTCGGGAAAAATAGCTCTAATGGATCGCTACTACCCCCTCCCTGCCGCCACTATCATGTTCCATCTGGGGTTTACTATGCCACTCGTATGTTGTCAAGCTAGATCGTTCAGATAGGTGGTGGCATGGATGAGTGGACATTAGATGAGTTCAGATGAAGACAAACGGAATTGGGAATGAAATCCTGACCTCGATTCTCTTGAGGCAAGAAGCCCACAATTAGAACCACAATTGTAAGATTCAGACTGAGGTACGCATGGCAAAGAGGGGAGCCTGTGTTCGGTGAGTTTTCTGAGAGCCTTTCAAAGCGACTTTTGGCAGTCCTATTGAATTTCAGATTGGTATTCTTCAAGTGGGAGAGACATGGCTGAGTTGTCCAGTACAGGCTTGGTCGCATCCGGCATAGCCCCGTACAAATAGCGAATCTCTGCTTCTCCGACCAATGGGCGCTCGAGAACAATCCTGATCGTTTGTGGGTCGTGGCGATAAAGCTCTGCGATAGGCACCGGGGTCCCGTTTGCCAGCACTTCCCACCCCGAAATTCCTGAAAGGGGTGTGACATCCGTCCCACCCCTATGTTTAATTCTTATGTCTAACGCGCGGTCGTTGATACGTCTCACCTCGGCCACCTCAGGTCCTCGGTAGTATTTCTCTTGCCCTAGGATGTAGAGAACCGTTTGGGCGACTCTCCGACCCATAGTCATATACGCCTGGGGTGTCAGGTGCTGCTTGCCGCGATTCTCAAGATCAAGGGTCGTTGCCGCCAGATAGGATTCGGCGAAGTTCTCGGCGACATACTTCTGGGCGTTACGAATCGCTTGATGCGGTTTGTCTCTGCCCCCAGGCCGTTTAATCATCATGACGACAAGAAAAGGCAAATGTGCACGATTCGAGCCGTTCTCCACATCCGCTCTGACCTGATTTGTGATAAAGCTCTCGAGGGAGGTCCTATATTCGTCCTCGGTTACCGTTCCTCGCGCGGCATCTGCTTCGCCCTGTATCCAGACAACAAATTCCACCGCCCCTTCTGCTTTAGATACCCCCGCAAGAAAGCGATTATAGATTGAACCCCGTGCCGTATCTTCCCAGTAGCCGGTTCCCCAATCTGCTTCTTCTCTCAATCCCGAGCCGTTTTTGGAATAATCCAGCAACCCAACCGGGATGTTGAGCCGTTCTATTATCATGTTCCCAAAAGCTATAGCTGCATTGCCTCTCCCGCCTAAATCTGCCCAGCCTTTAGCCGTATGCTTCCGAAGAAGAGAATGTGCCTTCAGGGCCGTACCTGTATAGAACCACTCCTTCATATTGGACTGGCCAAGGCAGGCAACCAGCATTCCCACGCCCCATTTATTGGACCCATTGCTTGCAACCCTGTGGTTCTTGCTGTCACGTACCTGTACGTTGTACCATCCGCCTTGAGGCACATCAGGAAGGGTCCCGAGAAAAATTCCATTTTGGGGCGAAACGTCAATCACAGTCCACGGAACGATCTCTTCAAGCGTCCCGTCCCGGACAACCCTCGCCTCTATCGTATTCAGCGGGCCGCTCCAGGTCCCGGACACGATAATGTCTGCGCTCCGACCTCGTCGCTGGAAAATGCGTCCTTCCTCAAAGTCGGTCACCGTGAGCGATGATTCATGTGAAGGCCGCCCTTCTGTCTCCCATGAATCGCCCCTGTCGGATTGGGCGGTGTTAACGACTCCCTCGCTAGAGACCGCTGGAACATCAACGTCAGTTTTCGACCCAGATAGGATTTCCTCTGATTCCGGGACCGAAAGGACATTTTCGACTTCTCGGGGCGTGACGGCGAAAGCGGACCTTTCCTGCCACGGTCTCTCGATGTCCGATCGGCTCAGAAATCCGAGTATCTCAGCCGAGCGCAGGAGGAATCGGCCGGCCCTATCACCTGGATGAATGTGCAGAGATAGTGATTCTTGAAAAGGAAGCGGCAGATAGACTTCCGTGAGTCCCGGCTTGAGAGATTTTGTGACGACGTGAGGGAGGCCGTTCGTGTAACTTAATTTCATGAGGTCCGGTTGTGATGCTTCAACGGATAGCTTCAGCACCCTGAAGATTTTACGATCAGAACCGGGCAAGGATGGGATTTCAAACACGGACCGGACACCCAATGATTTTATTTCCAACCCCTCTGTCTTAGGGTCCAATGAAATGTGAGAACCCGGGACCACCTTCTGCAGATCGAGCGAGCGTCTTTCGGGGATATGGGCTTCGGCTTCGAATACCGAGAAGATTCTGTCGAGTTCGATCTCTGTCAAGCCTATCTCAGATTCGGCTTCCTCAATCATTAGGAAATCGTAGGCCGGCAGGTTTTCTCTGTGCTTTGTTGACGGTATCTGGTCAGCCCGGATTACATCGAGCTGTCTAAACATATGAACCACGTAAGGGAGGAGATTCTTCATGAAAGCATCGCCGTAGACAATTCCAAGCGGAAGGTCCTGTCGATCAGAACCGACGAAGTGCTCGACAGGCTCAGCCTCATCAGGGGGAGATAACCCCATCAGTTGCCCTTTGAGATCTCCAGTGCCGGCAATACTGATCAAATTGTAATCCGGCGGAGGTTCCTCTAAACTGTCCTGAAACATCTGCCGGCGGATACGGTCGGCGGCCACCAGCGCACCCAACCAATTCCAATACGTGCTCGTCTTATCGTACAGCAGGACATCGCCTTTTTTCTCCTCCTTCAACTCTTGGTCAAGTCTCACGAAACTCCGTAGTGGTTGGGCAGCAATGTTTTCGAGGAACAGATCGTACCGGCTGCGATCACACAAATCACTTTGGGGCACAAAACCAACGAACTCGGGATAAATGGTAGATTTGTTCGGAGCGACAATGTAAAAGAACCGGCGCCCTGAGGCCTGAGTAATTTTCTCAATAGCGTGAAGCTCTAAAATCAACCGCCCGACATCCATCTGGTCGTCACAGGCTTCTTTTCTGTAATCCTGAATCGACGTGCGACTATAGAGCCATCCATTCCTCCCGATGTGGATATCCGGTGAATCCGTTGTACGGAACACGTAATAGTCCAGCCAGTTCTTGGCTAAAGTCAGCGGGCTTCGCAGGTTAAAGCTGTCATTGAAATATTGATCGAATGCCAGGTAGTACGCTTTCTTGAGAAGAGCTCGACCGTAAACCTGGGGAGGCTCTAGTCCGCGGCGATCTATATTCATGCCGAAATCCAAGCCGAGAACCCAAGCCACAGCCGGGACGATCAAAAGGGCGACAAATGTCAGCGAAAAGATCTTTCTCATACGACGCTAGAACCGGTAGTAAATAAATGGGCTGCTCGAGCCCCCCACAATAAGGGCTGTACAGTAAATGAGTACCAGCACGATCATTATAGCGCCCACCAGTACCGGGATGGGGTCTTTTCTGTTGATGAGACTGTTTACCCCCGAAAACGCACTGGGCAGGAAGAACACCGTCACGGCTGTCATCACAAAGAGGACATTTTGGTAGTTCAATGCCCGGCTCAATTCATAGGAAAGGGGCTGATTGGAAACCGTAAACATGACCCTCAGAAATCCAATTGCATAGGAGATGCCTTCGGAGCGGAAAAACACCCAACCGACTGAGACGATCAACAGCGTTATCACTCGGCGCACAAAACGGTACTTCTCCGGGGGGATGTCACGAATGCCGGTGAGGCGTTCCAAAATCATGAACACACCGTGGTAAAACCCCCAAAGAACAAATGTCCAGTTTGCTCCATGCCACAGTCCAGACAGGACGGAAACGACCGCCACGTTAAGGTACGTTCTCGTCGTCCCTCGCCGGTTGCCGCCTAGCGGAATATAGAGGTAGTCCTTAAACCAACGACTCAGGGTTATGTGCCACCGCTGCCAGAAATCCGTGATACTGATTGCAGAATAGGGGCGCCTAAAGTTCTCTGGAAATTCAAAACCAAACAGCATGCCCAGGCCTATCGCCATGTCAGAGTATGCGGAGAAGTCGAAATAGATCTGGAGAGTGTAGACAATCGACCCAAGCCAAGCAATTTTCGTATCAAGCGCCTCGATGTCGAGGCCAAAAATGAGGTCAGCGATCTCGCCGCAGGCGTTGGCGATCATTACTTTTTTTGCCAACCCCCAACAGAAGCGCACGACACCTTTGTAGAAGAAATCCCACGATTCCATACGTTCCTTAAGTTGACTGCCCACATCGCTGTACCGGACGATCGGTCCCGCGATTAACTTTGGAAACATGGCGATGTAAAGGGCGAAATCGCTGAAGTTTCCGAGGGCGCGGCTTTTTCCACGGTAGACGTCGATGATATAGCTGACTTTTTGGAAGGTGAAAAACGAAATCCCTATTGGCAGAATCACTTCCTTCCATGCTAGGGGAGAAAATCTGAATGCAACAAGAACACCATTCAACTCTCCGACGAAAAAATTAGCGTATTTGAAATAGACCAGAAGCCCGATGTTAAGAAGCAGGGAGAGGCCTAACCACAGGCGTTTGTGCTGGATATTCCGATCGACCAGAAGGCCGAGCACATAGTCCGCCGCCGTGGATAGGAAAAGGACCAGGAGAAAACCTGCTGCACCGTAAAGATAGAAGAGGTAGCTGAAAAAAAGAAGGATTGTGTTACGCAGCCCTTTTTGTAGCAGCAACTGCCGCGAATAATAGCAAATAATCACGACAGGAAGAAAGACGAAGAGAAAGAAGGTACTTGAGAAAACCATAGAGAAACAATGCCAAATCTCTAGGAATAGTGTAAGAATCTGTTCCGAGACCATCTGGCCGTTTCCTGGCCAGATGATCCGAGTAATACCCTCTTAGTTAGGCAAGAAAAATAGGGCAGACTTGCAAAAGGGAAGCAAAAAACTAGCCAAGCGTACGTCCTTCACGCATTTGTCAGCGGTGTCTTGATCGGTCTATCGGTCTTATCGTGCACCAATCGTCTTTCCATGTCACAAACATGAATTCCCTTATGAAGAGATTCACCCGTGAAGGGCTTCATAGTAGATACGGGGGGCTCGAAAGGGCTGAATGGATGTCCGACCACTTCAAGGAATGGCTGCCAAGACCACCGTGATATTATCCTCGCCGCCCGCAACTTTGGCCATCTCAATCAGCTTTTCCACCTTCCGGTGAAGATCGATATCGGACCGCAGGATGTCTCGGATCTCCTCATCCTGAACCATATCGGTTAAGCCGTCTGAACAGAGGAGGAACAAATCCCCTGAAACAGTTTTCCCTCGAAGCACATCAAGGGCAAGCTCCTCTTTCAGGCCGACGGCACGGAGGATGACATTGCGCAGTGGATGGTGCTTTAGATTTTCCGAGGAGATCAGGCCCTGGCCGACCTGCTGTTGGACGAGAGTGTGATCTTCTGTCAGCTGCTCCAGCTGTCCCCTCGTGAAGCGGTATGTCCGGCTGTCCCCTATATGACCGAGAACAAAGCCCTCATCACAAAACGCCAAGAGCTCGGCCGTACAGCCCATTCCTTCGTGACTCGGATTCTGGACTACATGCTCCAGGATCTTTTCATTTGCGGAGCTAAAGGCTTTCTGAACCCGATATCGAATTGCCTCCTCGGACCGATCGGTATTCCTTGAGAAAACTTCCAAAGTTGTTTCAGCAAAAATTTTGCTGGCGATTTCACCCGCCGCAGCACCGCCGATGCCGTCGGCTGCAAGACAGAAATCTAGCTCATGGCTTATGACGAATGCATCCTCATTATTTTGACGTTTAAGACCGACATCCGTCTTGCCGGAAAAAATCTTCTGGGTCATGTCGACCCCCTCAGGTTAGGGTCTACTTTGTATTTGAGGATTTGCCGGTCTCCTTGAAACTCTTCTTCATGAAATCTGCAAGGTCCGAAGCGTCCAACGTTATTTTAAGTTCCCTTCTAAATGCCGCCAGATCAGCATATAGAGCTGAAGCGTCGTGGTATCTTAAATCTCTTCTCTTCTCTAAACATTTCATGACAATGCGGTTCAGTCCTTCCGGAATCTGGGGCATCGCATTCGCTAACGGATCAATTTCCATTTTTGGAATCGCCCGAATTGCTTCGATATCGCTACTAAACCGATATACTCTCTTCCCAGTGAGTGCTTCATAAAAGACCAGCCCCAAGGCATAAATATCAGCTCTATGATCGACTGTTTCCCCCAGTGCCTGTTCTGGAGACAAATAGGCCAGCTTACCCTTAATCACACCCGCTTGGGTTAGACTCGGTTCAGACCGCGCCTTGGAAATTCCAAAATCACTTATCTTCACTTCACCCTGATAAGAGATTAGCAAGTTCTGTGGGCTAATGTCTCGATGGACAATATTGAAGGGTTCTCCGGTGTTGTCATCCCGCTTCTTATGAGAGTAATCCAAGCCCTTGCAGATCTCCGAAATAATGAAGACGGCATGGTCCACAAGCAGACCTTGATCGTGAGCTGAGATGATTTCTCCCAAATTCTTGCCATCGATATATTCCATTGCAATAAAATAGGCGTTTTCAATTTTTCCGTAATCGAAGATCTGGACAATATTCGGGTGCTGCAACAAGGCTGCCAACCGGGCCTCCCGGGTGAACATCTTGATGAAATCCGGATTCTCCACAAGGTGAGGTAGTATCCGCTTAACAGCCACTTTTCGTCGAAAACCATCCTGACGAACATAATCTGCCAGAAACAGTTCGGCCATTCCTCCCCGCGCCACCTTGCGACGCAAAAAATAAGGGCCGATCCGCTTCGTGCTCTCGATATCCTGTCTAACCTTCAAAGACCTGGCCGTCGCAACGCGATTCAACCAAAATAGAACGACGGCCAGCAGGATAGTCGCCAGGATTGCCCCCGATAAGTATATGAACCTCAACCGATCTAAGGTTCGACTGAGATGCGTAGCGGATAGAGCGATGTATACCTTTCCGATCTCCACACCTGAAAAAGTTATGTTTCTAGAAAAGCCGACAACCTCTGTTTTGTCAGGCGAGAGTCCCGCTGTTATCCTGATTTCGTCAATCGTATCGATCGGTCTCTGATTCTGCAATGACTCAAACTTGCGGTTTATCATCTCGCTGTCGGTGTGAGTGAGTATAGTATCTTCATGATCGGTTATCGCAGCAAAGTTCAGATCTTCCATTTCCTGGAATTCTTTGACTGCCACATTGAGAGCCAAGACATCTTTTTCTAACACAAAAGGGCCGCTTTTCGTCGCAAGACTCTGGGCAGCCGACAATCCTTGCTGATAGAATGCATCGTTCGTGCGCGTCGCCTCGAATTGATAGACAAAATAGCCGGCAACGATGGCAACGAACCAGACCACCAGAGAAACAACCAATTGTTTTCGGCTATACACGATGAGTCTTAATTTCGATATACCCTGCATGATTTTCGTGAATTTAATGAAGGTGCTCATCGAGAATTCCTTTACTTTGACTAACGTCATGGTACCGATTTCGCCGACAGACATGGAACACCTCCTTACCCTCCAGGTTTATGTGGCCAGTTTCCTTATGATCTCGGTGCACCGGAATACGACCTGGCGTTTAATCCATGAGAGATCTTCCCTCTTGGCGAGTTCAGACAACTTAATACCCTTCGAGCCTGAAGGTTCCCCACGACCCGACTCATACTTTGAGGCCTCGATTATCAGAAGCCTATCGAGGTCTCGACGATTGAATACCCTGTAGGACAGCGCTTTCTGCATTCCACACAATGGGCAGGTGACGCGAGATTTCTCCGAGATTGAAGCCACCACGGAACTCGCTCGATTGAAATCTTGGAACTTTCCAACTATAGATCTGACACTTTGGAAATTTACGAAGATAATTACAGACAATAAAATCAGGGCGCTTGAGACAGCTACGATTATGAATTTTTTTCTTATTTTAAAGGCCTCGGTGGCTGATAGACCAACAAGAATTCCTCCGATTTTCGTTCCGCCATAGGTTACTTCTGATGCGAAGTTGAGAATTTTCGAATAGGTGGCGAATTCACCTTCCCAAATCGCCACCTTCTCAATCGGACGCGCCGCTCCTGTCATCTCGGTTAAGAGATGCTCAGCACCTGTGAAAGCCACAACTTGATTTTCATGATCAACGACCGATGTATAAATGACGCCCGACCTCTTGGCGGCATCGAACAGCACCCTCTGAATTGTCTGAACATCTTTTTCTAAGAGCGGCAGGCTGACAAGTTTAGAAGACTCAAGCGTGATTTGGATTCCTGATTCTCTAATCCTGCCTTTTATCCGATCAATCTGGATAGTGATGATTGAGTAAGTGACGAGCATTGCTATCAGCCAGAGGACCAGGGTAAGGATCGATGGGTGGGTGTTTAGACCTGTCCCCTTTCGCTGGCTAGAATCCATGTAGAATTTCCCTCCTGAAGTTTATGGGATCACGGTCCATTTGTTTTCGCCGGTTGCACGGGTACGGGTGGATCTATCTGGAAAAGTCCGGCAGGAGTTTTGGATTACCCATGAATAGATTATTATGGTAAGAACGCAATGTCAAGGAAATTAACTACTTGAATTTTTTACCATTTGTCTATTACAGTGCACGCAACCATCAGGTTAACGGATGAGAGTGGTGCATGTTACCGATTCCGCTAATGTTCCTCAGGAACAACAGGATCTCCTTGGAAAACTGGGGAAACGCCTCCTTCAAAACTGCTTGAAAAAGGGGAGATTCTGTGGTAAAAAGAAAACGCCAATATGTATCCGTCATGAATCAAGCGATACGCTCGAACGCGTGCTGGTCAACAGGTTCTGATATTGCGACCCATCATATGTCTCGGAGAATTAACGTGCGTCGTCACCGTATTGGCCAAAGTCGCGTAAAGTGCATTTCCACGATCTCGAAATCTCTATTATTCCAAATACTCATAGCTACCATTACGGTGGTCTTTTACTCCTGTGCACCACGTCGTGCGGTCATCCAGACTCCAGAGAAAGGTCTTTTTCGCTCCGAAGACTACATTGTCTATAGGCTGCAGAAGAATGAAACACCTCCTGAATTGGCTGAAAGGTTTCTGGGGGGAAGGGAAAAGGCATGGATGATTGAGGAAGCCAATGGAGGAGGTCACTTCAGTAAGGGAAATGCCGTTGTTATTCCTTTGAAAGAGAAAAACAAGGGAGGACTGAGCGCTGAGGGGTTTCAGACCGTACCGATACTCACCTATCATCGGTTTGCCGAAGATTGCGATTCTCCTCTGTGTGCACCCACACGGGTCTTTGAGCTTCAGATGAGGTATCTGAAGGAAAACGGGTATCACGTCGTTACCCCTGGAGAACTCCTCGCTTTTCTGGAGTATCGTCACGGACTTCCGAGAAGATCCGTGTTGATCACCATGGATGATGGGTATCGTTCTGTCTATGCCATTGCCTATCCGATCCTCAAGAAATACGGATTCACAGCGACGCTATTCATCTATACGAGTTTTGTCGGTGTTTCCAGAATGGCCATCACTTGGGACCAGCTCAGAGAGATGAAAGCGAACGGCTTCGCAATCGGTTCGCACACCATACTTCACAGCGATCTCACCACGCCAAAGGAGGGGGAAACCGAGCTTGAATTTATTGCCAGGGTTGAAGAAGAGATCCAGGGTTCCAAGAAGATCATAGATCAGAAACTGGGGCAGGATACCTATATCCTGGCTTATCCGTTCGGCTATTACGATCAAAGATCAATCAATATTGCCCGACAGGCGGGATACAAGATCGCCATGTCTGTCAGAAGAGGGGGTAATCCCTTTTTTGCAAACCCCATGTCTTTGAGAAGGGATCAGATCTTGAAAAGAGACCTGCAAACCTTCCTCTCTAGACTTAAAACTATTAATCATCTTTCACTAAAGTGAGAAAGCCATGAAAAACAAAACAGGAATCATCGGTGTTGTCCTTTTGGTGGCCCTGGTCGTTGGGTGCGCGAAACCCGCCACCAAACGTCCGGCAGATCTGGCCAAGCAATATATGGCACAAGCACAGAAGTACGAAGCAGAAGGCGATCTCGTTGCCGCCTTGGAGCAATACAGACTTGCACTCACGGTGAATCCCGAAGACCAATTGGCCAAGGGAAAAAGTACAAAGATCGGGGAAGAAGTCCGCAGATTGGCTGAGGAGCACTATCAGGCCGGTCTAACATTCCATCGAAAGGGTCAATACGGGCCAGCACGCAAGGAGTTTCTGACTGCCCTGAGATATAACCCAGAAAACGCGGAAGCAAAAGACATGCTGACAGCTGCCAGCAAAGAGATAGAGCAAGTCAAAAGGTACATAGTTCATACCATTCGGCCGGATGAGAGTCTCTCAACATTGGCCGGACGTTACTATGGAGATTATCGGAAGTTTCATCTTATTGCGCAGTACAACGAACTGGAGGATGCCACAAAGGTTAGGGCCGGCCAGGAGATCAAGATCCCTGTCATCGAAGGAATGCCGATTATGGCAGATCCAGCAGTGATTCGGACTGATACTGGCGAACCCCTTGAGTCGATGCCTGGCGAAATCGTGACTGTCAAAAGTTACGTCACTCACACCGTTCAGCCGGGAGAGAGTCTTTCAAAACTGGCACAAATGTATTACGGCGATTACAAAAAGTTCGACCTCATTGCCGAATTTAATAGCCTAGAAGACGCAACCGGTGTAAAGGTAGGACAGGAGATTAAGATCCCTGAAGTCGAAGGAGTCCCATTTTGGGCGGAGGGAAAGGCTAAAGTGACGAAAGAGGCCAAGATACCGGAAAGTCTCACGGTAATTGAAGAAATCCCTGAGAAAGAAACAAAGGAAGAAGGCCTCATCGAGGAGCAAATAACGATAAAAGATCAGATAGCTCAATACCGGGAGCTTGGTATTGAACTTTTCAAAAACAAGGAATACGCTGGGGCGATCGCCGAATTTCACAAAGTTTTGAACGTACGGCAGGAGGATTCTGTCACACGCGAATACCTGGCAAAGTCTCATTTTGAACAGGGATTGGTTTTATTTACCAAAGAGGATTATCTGGCTGCCAGAGATGAATTCGAAGTGACGCTGCAATATGATAAGGATTGTGATAAGTGCACAGAAAATATCCAAAAATGCGAGAAGATGTATAAGGACGTTCACTACAATAAAGGGCTATCATACTTTCGAGATGAAGATTTAACGGATGCCATTCGAGAATGGGAACTGGTCTACGCATTAGACCCAAGCTACAAAGATGTAGACAAGAATCTCACAAAGGCGAGAACCCTCTTAGAACGTCTGGAAAGCATAAAACGAAGCAAAACTAAGGGCAGCCAAGAGTAACGGATTTCACCTCTCTCTTTTCTAACCGCCTCACTTCACTTAGGCCCAGTGAAATATGACAGATAAGCCTGCTATTGTCGTCCAGCTTGTGCATATCGAAGGCCCTCTGAAAGGTGAGATTCAGGAATTTCTGGAGCCGGAGATATCCATCGGCCGTCATTCCTCCTGCCATGTTCAGTTCCCAAAGGACCTCGCCATCATCTCTCGCAAACATGCCCGCATTATCAGAGAGGGCAATCGGTTCAAATTAACCGACCAGAGCACAAACGGCACCTTCCTAAACGGAAAGCGAGTGACTGAGGCCTATCTCAAATCCGGGGATGTACTGATCTTTGCGGAAGGCGGGCCCAAGGCAAGCTTTCTGGCCCGGATCGAAGAGGGCGTGCAAGCGTTTGAAAAAGTCACCCAACCGAGTGCTCCAGGGAAACCGGAAATGGAACCGGCGAAGAAAATACCACCAACTGCCCCCGCACCCGAACCGGGCGCTGAACCCGTAGCCTCGATAGAAAAAGTCCAAGTTCCCCTCGTCATTCAGTATGGCCCCACACTTCGCTCATTTAAGGAAGTCCCGGTGACGATCGGAAAAAACCCGAGCTGCGATTTCAACCTGGACCATCCGGAAATCCTTGACCGGCACGCCCAGGTTTTTTTTGATCAGAATCAATACTGGGTGAAGGATCTGACCGGCCGGAGCTTGATTTCCATCAATGGTCGACCCGTTGGCATTCAGGCACCGTTAGATCCCGATAGCCTGCTGTCACTCGGCCCCGAGGGGCCAACATTTCGGTTCTTGGGCGGGGGTCGTCTCGCAGAACATGAAGAACCTGCGCCAGAAGGCTGACCCGTTCGATTTCCATGTGCCCTCCGTAAAAGGTTTCCAGGTTAGTGATGTCTTCATTGCTCATCGACTCATCATGTATTTGCTTAACAAACTAGCTGGGGTTGAACTATGCTTACCCCGTCAGCCGAATTGACCGTTTGAGGGGCTTTGCAAATATCTCGAATTCCGGAGTGCTCATGAAAGTTCCTTTTGTTCCTCTCAAGATTCTGGCGTTGGCGCCCTTTCTCGGCCCGGATTGCCCTGTCTGGAGGAAAAGGCCTCTGGGCGTCGACCCCGCAAATGTGGATCAGGTGATCGAAGAGATCGGGCCGACCTGTACCGTGCCCATACCGGGTGATCTGTATCCGGAGGGAACTCTTGAAATTACCTTGAGAAGATTGAAAGATTTCCATCCCGACAGCCTGGTTCAGAACAATGCCGTTTTAAGAAACCTCTGGGAGGCGAAGACATGGATAGGCGAGGCCCGGAGAAAAAGTCTTTCTCCCCACGAGATCAATGCCCGCCTTGCACAATGGCCGAATCTCCCCCCGATCAGAATTGAAACCGCCCCGAAGAGACCACGAGAGGCCCCGCGTGAGCCCCTGGACAAGATCCTCGATATGGTAACCCTTCCAGAGAAGGAGTCCGGTGTTTCGTCCGAGGGACAGGAGGCCACAGGCCGGATCGATGGCATTCTGAAAGGGATCCTGAGGCACATTTTCTTGGACGAAACCTTCAGAACGCTTGAGGCATCCTGGCGCGGGCTGAACCTGCTCCTTCGGGACTTGGATAATAGGTCCAGCGACGTCAGAATCGAAATCGTCCCGGTCTCTTCTGATTCGCTGGATGAAACGCTCGGCGCCCTGACCGCTGAGGTGATTGACGAGCTTCCGTCAGTGGTCCTGGTAGACCTTCCCCTTGACAGTACCCCAAGGAGCCTGGAGCTCCTCCATAGGGTAGCCCAGTTTTCAGAAACCCTGCTTGTTCCGGCGATCACGTGGATTCGGCCGGCTTTCTTTCACATCGACACCTGGAGGGACATTAAAAGGCTTGCTTTTCTGCCCCATTACCTGGAGGAGCCGCCATTTGCCCAATGGCAGAGCCTCAAAAGGGCTCCCGCTGCCAGATGGCTGGCCGTCACCTGCAACCGCTTTCTGGCCCGCTACCCATACGGAAAGGACAATACGCCGCGCCGTATGTATTTCGAGGAACACGACCCTCCGTGGATCAGCCCGGTGTGGGCGCTGGGAAACCTTATCGGTCGGAGCTTTGTTGAGGCAGGATGGCCTACCAGATTCACGGACTGGCAACGCATCAGGATCGAGGATCTCCCCCTGAACACTGAAGACCCGAAGAAACCCTCGCCCACCGAGGCCTATTTTGATCGGGACCGTATCGACCAGTTGATCAGAAGCGGGATCATCCCGCTTGCCGCGGTGGGGGGAAAGGACATCGCCTTTGTCCCCGATGAAACCACAACGGGCGGTGTCTCCTTGTGTTATCAGCTGGTTGTCTCCAGAATCACCCAGTTTATTTTGTGGTGCAGGGATCACCTGGAGAAAGGCATTAAAGGCGCGGACCTGGAGGCAGAGCTTCGGCAGGCCTTTGGCGCGTTCTGGGAACGTACCGGGCAACCCGGCCCTGAGGATCTCACGATTTCGATCGGCAAGCCCGCGCCCGACGGCCGGGTTCAAGTTCGGATAACGCTGGAACCCTCCCGGCAGATCTTACCCTCCGGTGATAAAGTGGAGTTGGATTTTTCGTGGTAGGAGACGCCGGCTCGCCAAGTGGAAAGTTTTCTTGACCCTTCATGATCACGCCGATAGAATGCCAAAGGGGCGATCAAAAAACAAAGAAAATGGAAATTATGAAAGACCCCTATCTAGAATGGATTGATGAGAATCAGAAAGCGCAACGTTTTAGAATCGTGGACAGAGTTTTTGTTGGTCGAACGTGCCAGGGGGTTGCCGTTGAGAAAAGGATCCTCCTTCGCAGCCCTTCAGTGTCCAGAGACCATGCCATGATCGACAGGACGGCGTCAAACCTCCGGATCACGGATACGAGTAAGAATGGCACCTGGATAAACGGAATACGAATGGCTGCCGGTTCACGAAAAGACCTCGCCGATGGAGATATCATCCGGATCGGTGAATCTTCCTTTCGGGTGGTGTATCCGGGAACTCGTCTAGCGGACAAAGGTGATGGCTCACTGACGGAAATGACGGTTGTTACATCGGCTGAGATGATGGTCACCAACCTGGTCGCTGATGTGAGGAGATATTCAGATTTTTCACAGAAACACACTTCATCCGAGGTTTTTGACCTCATGAAAGAAATCTTCGACACATTCAGCGTTATCGTAAACGAATTCAAGGGAACTATTAAAGATTACCTCGGCGACGCCGTCTATGCCTTTTGGGATCATCAAGTTGCTCCCCAGAAGGAGCAGGCCTTTTTGGCCTGTCAGGCCGCTTTGCGTCAGATGCACCATTTGGATCTGATACTGGCTAAACTCTCCGGCACATGTTCCGGTGTCGATGATATTAAGATGGGATGGGGAATCGCGACCGGATCCGTGACGATGTCCCACTATGGTTCGCGAGTGGCGGACCTGGCGCTGGTAGGCGATAGCATCAACCTGGCATTTCGGTTGTGCGACATGGCCAATAAAGCCTTACCCGCACAAATAGTTATCTGCTCTCAAACCGCAGACCTCGTTCGCAATGACCTGTCGGTGAAAGACCTCGGTGAGATTTCAATCAGAGGACGAAAGGGCAAGGAACACGTTTTCGGTATCGGTTAAGGGCTTGTAATAGCGATCACTTCAGTTTGATAGCAAACACATCCGCTGCCTCTTGGGCCGAGTACGGGCCGAAAACAATCGACTCGGGATAGCCCTCCACCTTAACAAAATAGGAGGTTTCTGTATTCAGCTCGTTCTGAGTGGCCCAGGCCAGGTATTCCTTTTCCCCCATTTCCAATTTCAGCCCCTGCATCGGGTAGTTGAGGACCGTCTTGCTCGGAAGACTCCCCGCAGGGCCGACACCATGAAACGCAATCTCGGCGCCGGCCACGCCGAACATCACCCCCGGCCAGCTTCCGTGTGCTGGCCGCACTTCGAACCACTGCCCGATCTGCTCATTTCCCAGAATATCGAGGTGATAATCAGCTGAAATCGGCTTGGACGGCTTGTGAACCCTGGCCGCCAGCTTTGCACCGAGCCCGGAACCAGAGGCTGACAGCACATCCGCCCCTTTGAGCGGGGTGCCCACTTGCTCAGCAGAAATCGGTTCGCCCTGGGTTTGAAGGATCATGACGGGAAAGTGAAGGCCCCTTCGGGCCTGGAGGGTTATCGCCAGCAGCGACAACCCGTAAAGCGTGTCCGGTGCACGCAGTTCATCATGCGAACCTAAAATCCCCCACATGGAGACTTTCGCATCGACCAAACTCTCCCTGGCCGCCATCCAGGCCATTTTCGCCAGGTCATCCCTCCAGAAATGGCCCTGAACCTCCAAGCCGTAGGTTTTCATCTGGGACATGAGTTGTTTGACCGGATCTTGGGACGCACCAAGGGACGTTACCCATATAGTTTTCATGTTTCTATCCTTTGCTGAAAAGGTGTGGTAACTGACTGTGATATGGTGATTGGCCCATATCCCCGTTATGGATGGCCCTTAACCACTCATGAAATCTATTCGTATATCAACATATTGTCAATGAACTTTCTTTTTCCCCAAGGTAAAGTCAGGGCTTGCGAAGCAATTAGCAGTTTATTTTCTCTGTTTTTTGAATCTCATAGTGAGGTTTTCCACAGACGATTGAACCGACCCACGAGTCACGCAGACACGCAGCTCCTTTTTGTACGACACTGGAATGTAAATTTCCTCTTGACAACATTGGTCCGTGTGAGGATATAAGTTACGGAAATAGACAAAAAAAGAATCGGAAAAATACGGTAAATCCTGTCTAAGAAAGGCACTAAGGAGCTATGGAGCAAAAAAACGATGCTCAGCCGCCTGAGATCAGGCTGGACTGCTGCCAGGGGAACCCCGCCCCACCATTTGTTGTGGAAGGCTGGAAACGGTTCCTCCGCTTTCCCGAGCGGGCCAGGAAGGGCTTCTGGGGTCTGCTCGCGGCGGCTCTGCTGGAACCGGCGAATCCTTCGAACAAACAGCGGATCGAGTTGTTCTCCCGGCAAAACGGGCTTGCGGAGAAGGACGTAGTCTCCGCCGTGCGGAGCTGTGATTTCCTCCTCCGTCAGGCCAGTGCCCTGGACCTGGATGCTGCAACTTTTCAGCAGGACCTGGCCGCTCTCTCGGAAGGAGATGAGCAAGGCGCAGAGTTTATACTCTCGCAATACGAAGGGGCGAAAGCCGATCTGCGAAAGGTGATAATACAGGAATCGCTGGCAGATCACGGCAAGGTTCTCTTGGGCATTGACTGGCGCGTGGACAATGTGAGTGCTTCTGATCGGGGTGCAAAGCTCAATACCACAGTCGTCTTGCTTACCCTGCGGTATCGAGACGGGGCTCGGCTCGAGCGGATTACCCTTCAGCTCACACCCGATGCCATCAAGGAACTCAAGTCATTTTCCGATAGATTTTCAAGGTGAGTTGGTGCTAAGGCCCTCTTTCTGAGTTGTTCGCTATCAGAGGTTAGTAAGCAGCCATATCACGGCGCAACGATCACTTTTGTTTGACTGGGTGCTATCTGGCATCCCGCCGGTGCGTTGGCATTCATTCCGTTGTGCCCGCTCATTGATGTCAAATGGACACACGGCTGCCCCTCAATTTTCACCTTACTGCTACCTTTCTTGAAGGTCACCTTGCCCATGTTCATCCCTGACATAACCCCCTTATTGGTCCCGGCTTCATCTCCCATGGATTTAGGAATCTCAGATTTTAGTGTAACAACTTCCTTGCTCACAAATTTGACTTTTTTGGAAGTTTTCGTCGCCTGGTTTAACATGGCGGTGTTGGGATACGGGATCGGAACAGTACCAGGACCAACAGGTGGGGGCGGCATTGGGGTCAGGCATACATCAGGCGCACCCATACAATTTCCACCTGCTGATGTTGAACCCGGGAATATTGCAGGCATTGCTTATGCTCCTTCTTTTTAATCAATCTCTATCCGAGATGAATCTTTTCAGCCTTAATCTTATAATCCTCTTCCGTCTTCATAAATGCCTTGTTTGATTTGAAGTGAAACGTCCTGGCCACCATAGTCCGCATTCTGCCGGCCCTGAACTGGCTCAGTTCTTCCACTGTCTGAAAGATGTTCCTGGCCTTGGCTATGACTGAACCAGCAATGCTTTCAAGACGTTCAACTTTGCTCAAAAGCCGCTTGCCTGTGTACTTTGTCTCTTCTACATGAAAATCTGCCCGCTCAGCGTCAAGACCGACTTCGGGACTGTCTATTTTCATGCTCTGCTGTCGAAGTGTAAGGGTGGAACGCAGCTTGCCAAGAGTATCCATGACCCCCAGGCAGATTCCTTTCGCACCGGTCATCCCGATCGACCTGCCATGAAACATGATCTCCTTGTTTGCTGCAAAGGTGATGTTGCCATTCTCAGTAACAAATTCAATATCCCCTGCTTCCACGTTAACCCTGGCCCTGCCGTTTTTCTCGTCGTATTCGAAGAGCAGCTCCCGTTTTGGGGAGAAAACCTTCAAGGTCTGTTCCTCCGGCTGGCCTGCTGCTTCGGCCTGGGTACCCCCACTCAAGGCAATCTTCCTTTCAGGTGCATCCAAAGCCCTCTCCCCGTTCAATACCCCGATGAGGTAAAGCTCGGTAAGCTCCTCGCCAACCACCAGTGCCAAATCGCCGGGCTTCAAGGCATTATGGTCGGAAATCGCGATCCGGGCCCACACATTGCCCTCCTGCGGGTACCCGGTAAGACGCAGGCGCGCGCGGCGCCCTGTGTGATCGACTTCCAAAACCCGGGCCGGCCCAAGATATCTGGTCTGTGGTATCCATTCAATTTTTTCGGCAACACTTATCATGATGTCCCTCCGAATCTAGGTTTCTGGCGGCTGGGGCGGCAGCCAATCCTCCGCCTCTGCCAAATCCTTGTCCGTATAATCAACCAGCTTACGATTAGCCCTCTTCCAATTTGTACCCCTGTCATCAACCCTGTGCATTACAGCCTGCTGCAGGTTCGCACCAGAAAAATCAGCGGCCCTCAGCACAGCGTGTGAAAACTCGGAATACGGTATCTGAGCATTCAAAAACCGGGCGCCCTCACAATCGGCGGCGGTGAATTCCGCCCGGTCCAGCCGGGCACCGCTGAAGTCGGCTCTTTTGAGAACCGCTTTCTCGAAACACGAAAAGCGTAGGTCTGCGCCCCGCAGGTCGGCGCCCTCCACCGTAGCTTCTGTAAAATTCGTGGTTTTGCAGACAGCGTTTCTCATGCTGGAGCCTGAAAGGTCTGCATTGCGGAGCGTCACCTGGGTGAGGGTTGTGTTGTCGAGACGGGCGCCTTTCAGGTTGGCACCTTCCAGATCCGAATCGGTAAAATCACAGCCGGACAAATCCTTGCCCTGAAGATTGACCTTTTTCAGGTTGCACAACACAAAGGAAGTCTGCTCGATCTGAGCGCTGGTCAAATCCACGCCGTCCAGATCGGTCTGTACCAATCTGGCACGCCGCAGATCGATGCCATCGATCGTGCTTCCGCCCAGCTCACAATAGTCGAAGGTCACCTCGGCACACGTGGCTCCCGTGAGATCAACCCCCGACATCACGGTATCCTTGAGAATCGACCGGCTGAAATCCACCCCTTTCAGGCACGCCCCTGAGAGGTCCGCATCGGTCAGGTCGCATCCGGAGAGGTTGGCGCCGGTCAGCTGCGCGCCGGTAAAATCCGCCTCGGCAAGGTCATTTCCGCTCAGATCAACCCCTTCCATATGACATTCGCGAAAGCAATTTCCCTTGATCTGTGACCCCCTGAGTGATGCACCGTTGAGGTTTGCCTCCGTAAATTCCGCTTCCAGCAGGTTACAGGCAGAAAGGTCGGCACGTTCAAGGTTCGAATTTCCGATGGTTGCGCCCCGCAGGTCTGCCTCCCTGAGCGTCGAGGCGGTCAGCGTTGTTTCAACGAACCGGGCTTCTCCCAGCTTGCACCCCGAGAGATCCGCCTCCGCGAGCTCGGACTGCTGGAAGCCGGCGCCTCCCAGGTCTGCTTTTTTAAGGGATGCGCCTTTCAGCTTGGACATGCTGAAGCCCGCCCCGGTGAGCGCACATTCCGAGAGATCCGCCCCCTCCAGATTCGAGCTTGAGAATCTGGCTCCGTTGAGGTCGGATCCCTTGAAGGTTGAATTGGTCAGGGTTACTTCGTCAAACTCGACCGAGCTGACGACAGCGACTGAGAAATCGGCTCCTGTAGCGTCCGATCCCCGGAACAAGGCCCCGGAAAGGTCTGCTTCCTTGAAGGATGAATGGTTGAGATCGGATTCAGATACCTGGATTCCGGTCAGGTTCGCTCCTGTGAAATCCCCGGTCGGAAGGTTGCACCTCTCTAGGGTGCATTCGGGCAGGTTTTTGGGCAGGTTCAGCACGTTTTCAAGGTCAACTCCCAACAGGGCAACTCCGGTGAACTCAGCCCGGTCAAAATCAGCCTCTGTAAGGTCGCACTCCGAAAAGGTTGTATCTTCCAGAATGGCGTCCGCAAATCTCGAGGATTTCATTCCGGCTTGGGTAAACCTGACGCCCTCTACCCATGTTCCATTGAAGTCGGCATCGGCCAGAGCGCAGCCGTTAAAGGCGGCGCCGCCCAGCTCTGCCCCGGAAAAAACAGCGCCCTCCAGAGCCACTCCATTAAATTGCGCGCGAGCCAGCATCGCCTCGGAGAAATCCGCGCCCGCCATACTGCTCTTCCCGGGGGCAAAATCGTCCTCTGAGAGCCCCAGATCCTCGAGGCCGAGCTCAACTGATGTGAAATCGACGGTTGCAGGGTCCTGCTGGGCCATCTTCTGGGCCCGCGGCGATGGCTTGATCTCCGCGGGGTCCTTGAGGAGCATCAGTTCTACGCCGGCATTCAGGTTTTCAAGGATCGCTCCCCTGAAAACAGCCCCGTCACCGGTCGTGTTGACCATCCGGACGTTGGAGAGGTCAGCCCCGGAGAGGTTCGCCCCGGTCAGGTCGGCCTCGTCAAGAAATGAGCGGGTGAGTGTAGCGTTTTCGAGGTTCGCCCCTTTGAGGCTGGTCTTGAAGATCATGGCTTCTTCTAAGCTTAGACCGCGAAGATTCGCCCCCGAAAGATTGAGCCCGAAAAGTTTTGCGCCGGCAAGGGACTCGCCGGCCTGGGCCTTGCTGATCACCTCCTCTGCGGTCAGGAGCATTTTGCCGAAGTTCTTGAACTCCTCGGCCAGTTTCTTAATGTCGAGCTTTTCGAAATCTAGGTTCTCAAAATCGATCATGATGTAGTGTCTCTCACCCCCACCTGTCCTCCCCCGCCAAGGGGGAGGAATTTGGATGGTTAACTCCCCTGGTGTGTCTAATCCCCTCCATTGACGGGAAGGGGAAGGGGGAGGGTGACAATCATTTCTTCCTCGCCAGCTTCGTCATCTTCAAATTTGCACCGTCCAGCTTTGTGCGGACGAGCACGGCGTCTAGAAACTCGGCAGCGTAAAAGTTTGAGCCGCTCAGGTCGGCCTCGGTTAAATCCGCTTTTTCAAAGCTGCCCTCAAACAGGTTCATGCGAACCAGTTTCGCCCCTCTCAGATTGGCCCTGATAAAACGGCTGTGTTTCATGTTGGCGGCGTACAGTTTGGCGCTGCTAAGGAGTGCATTCGTGAAATCGGCACCCTCCATATCGGCAAATGAGAAATCCGCACCAGACAATGTTGCCTTATCCCAGATCGCTCCCGGCCCGGATGACTTGACAAAGCATCCTTCGGTAAAATCGCATCCCTCGCTGGCACGGAGCCCGGTAAGATTTGCCTCCCTGAAATTCACCTTGGTGGCCTGGGCCCCGTAAATGTTCACCTCCGTAAGGTTTGCGCCCAGGAAATCGGCGCCATGGATCAGACATCGTGAGAGGTCGGCACCGCTCAGGTCGGCGCTCTTGAAGTCGGCGTTGCTCAGGTCCGCCTCGGTAAAATAGGCATCTTTTGCCTCTACCTGGTCAAGAACAGCGTTCGCCATGTTTGCCTTTTCAAAAACCGCATCGGTCAGGACAGCATCGGTCAGGACAGCATCGGTCAGGTTGCTTTCTGTGGCATCGGCGTCCTTAAAGTCGGCATTCTCCAGTTTGGCGCCCGAAAGGTCTGCACCGGTGAGGGTAGCCCCGCTCAAGTTTGCCCTGGTCAGGTTCGCGCTGGTGAGTTTTGCGCTTGTCAGGGTCGCGCCTGAAAGGTTTGCATCCGTCAGCTCGGCATTGGTGAGCAAGGCTTCGGTAAAGTCTGCTCCTTCGAAGTTGGCACCCGCAAGGTTCGCGCCTGAAAGGTCGGAACTCGTAAACATGCTTTCAGCGGCATTGACATTGGAAAGGATCGCCCCTGCCAGGACGGCGCTGGCCAGGTTTGCCTGGGCCAGTTCGGCACCTGTGAGGTCAGCCCCGCTGAGATTGGATTCGGCGAGCGTTGCGCCTGTCAGGTTGGCCCCAGCAAGGTTGGCATTTTCGAGCTTTGCTCCTGAGAGGTTCCCTTCCGACAACTGAGCCTCGGTCACGACGGCACCCGCCATGTCGGCACCTTCCAGGTTTGCTGCGGACAGGTTGGATTTCACGAGAGATGTGCCCGCGAGATTGGCACCAGTAAAATCGAGCCCCTGCAAATCGAGGGCTGAGAGGTCCACTCCTCTCAGGTCCTCCCCTGCGAATGACTCACCAAGGGCGGCACGCTCCTCCACGATCTCCCGGGTCAGGTGAGGCTCTTTTTCCTCTTCCGCTTGTTGCCCTTCTTCCTCTTCAATGCCTAATTCAGCCGTCAACCGTTCCTGCTGCTTCTTGGCCTCATTGATCAGGGGGTCCAGGTTTTCCGGGTGAAGGCCCATCTTCGGCAGCAACGCAGGAATCGCGGCAAAAAAACTGGCAAGCAGCGGGTCCCCTTGGAGCATCGATGAATCGATTCCAAGCTCCTTTATGAATCGTGCTTGCTCCGCCTTGGCCTTGGCGCTAACCGGCGGGGGTTTGTCTATATCCACGCCCATCTTGGCAAAGGTGTCCTTCATCTGGGTTTGGAGCTCCGCCCGCTCGGTGGCCATCACCTTTTCCGGGTCCCCCTCAGTCAGTTTGGTGATGATTTTTGTTTGCTGCTCCTTTGTTTTCTGCTGCAGCTCGGGTGGGAGGCTGTCAAGGTTGATTCCCAGCTGGGCAAAGACCGCCGCCGTCTGGGCCTGTATGCTCTTTGTGAGGGCTTCTTTTTCCTTCTGAGCCGCTGCTTCCGCGTCAGCATCCGCTGCAATTTCAGGTGGCCCGATTGCCGGTTCTTCTGGGGCTACCGGCTCTTCGAATTCCTCAGGCGTCTCCGGCTCTTCCGGTTCTTCGGGCTCCTCCGGTGCCATTCCCCATTCCGCCTCGTATTCGGCCAGGGCCGCCAGAAACACCCCATGGCACTGGTCAAGTGCCTGCGGCGCCTTGTCAACCGGTTCGGACATGATAAACAGATGCCGGATCTCTTCGTAGTCCTCGGAGAGCACCTCGGTCCAGCCGCGCCACACCAACACCAGCTTTTCGGCCTCCATGTCAACCCACAGGGTGTCGAGGACCATGGAGACCTCGTCAAAACGGTCCTGCCCAGTCTCTGTCTCCACGGAAGTGTTTACAAAACAGCGGACCCGCAGACCGGGAAGCCGGGACTCATACTGCGGGGCCTCCGGATGAAGATTTTCAAAATAGAGCGCCTCGTCGCCGCGCAGGTAGGTTTCGAGCTGCATCTCCGGCGGGGCAGCATTAAAGTGCCCCCAGTCGAAATTGGTGGGAAACCAGGGCCAGCGTTCTTCGAGCCACTTTCCCTTGTAGGTGCCCATTTTAGACGAGCGTTGCTCCCACATTCGGCCCAGCGGCCCGAAGCCTGCCGGTTGGGGACGGCTGCGGGGAGAAGCTATAAAAGAATCGGGGGCCTCAATATTGGGAAGTAATCGCCTGTTTTTCCCGGCATTTGTCTCTTCCTTGCGGTACCCCTTGCCCACGGGGTTATATTTGTAATCTTGGCCTCCGAAGCTGTTCTCGTAGCGCAGCTCCATCTCGGTGAAGCGCTCGGGCTCTGAGATGGTCTGCACCCCAAGGGCATTTCGCTTCCAGTGCCGGTCACCAAACACCGCTAGCGATCTGGCCCTTTCGCCCACCCGGAACGTTACCTTGCAGGCGGGGATCGGCTTGCCGCGGGGCGCATGACACTTTCCGACCAGGAGAAGATCGGCGCGGGGCTTGAAGTAGGCGAAGTCCGCCTCGTAGCGGGTGCTTCCCTGCATCTCGGCATCGTCGGGGTAGAACTCATCCCCGGTCGGAAAAAGCTGTTCTTCAGACCGGGTCGCTGACTGGCCAGGCTTTAGATCGAAGGTCCCCTTAACGATGAGGGTCAGGGAGTAGCCCGGGAAGTTGAGCCTGCCCGCAAAGGGTGCGAAATGAAAAGATGTCTGGTTAACGGGTTCCAAATGATGACTCCCCTATATCCATATCCAATTTACTTTGAACAATATAATCTTGCTACAGGGTTACCGCATAGTTCCTCCCCCTTGATGGGGGAGGCTAGGTGGGGGTGATAAAATGTTTGGTCACCCTCCCCTTTACCCGCCTGAAATCTGGCGGGTTAATCCCCTCAAGTCAAGGGAGGGGATTTTGATATTGGATACCTTGCAGGTCGCTGCACAATCCTTCATTATCCTACAAGCAAGGCATTAACGGCCAGCTTGGCCAGGCCCTCTTCCACTGCCTTGCTCAGATCACCTTTGGCCTTTGCGGCGTTCGCTGGGTTTTCACCATCTTTGTCTAGCACAAGCATGCCTTTTTCCACCAGTTCGCTCAGGTGTTTGGTTAGCCCAAGACGGTCCCGGGTGCCGTCCAGAAGGCTCACCAGCTCCAGGGCCACGGGATCCAGGTGCACACCTAGGTGGCGCTGGTTTACCGCAAACTGTTCCTTCCCGGCCATATACGATGCGAGCCTACTCACCCTGGGCCGCTCGCTCACTTCGATTACAAAATCCGCCTGCCAGGTTTGAAACTCAACTGCATTGGCAGCATAGCAGTGGAGCAGGTCGTCTGCGAGCACACGCCGGCTTTTCTGAGTTTGGGCTTTCCTATGGTCCGGGGGGTTGCCCAGGCTCCGGCTCGCCTCGTGGAAGAGCGTGTTCAGGTCGATTGCCCGGGGCCAGTGCTCCCAGAGGACAGCCAGCGCTGCCTTGGTCAAAGGGAATTCGGTCTGAACAGGCAATCCTCCCGGCGCCTCAAAGGATTGTTTAACCCCAGGCGAAAGGTCTACGGGCTCCTCTTTCGGGCATGCGGCAGATGCTACCAGCAGACCGCTCACGTCCTCTCCCCCTAGCCCCCGCTTAAGGGAAATGCCTTTCCGGCACAGGAGGGTCTGCCGAAACATGCGGTTTCGCACAAAATCCATATATTGCTCGTTGCGTATGAGGTCGTCGCTGATCCGATCCAGAGTTTCCGCAACCTCATCGGGAAATCCACTGGTGAGAACCGTGGCGAAATTGGCCTCACTCAGATACTGCAGGCCGTGCCGGTCAGCCCGCTCGACAAACTGGTAGAAATAGACGGGCGCGTTCACCACTTCCATGTGATCGTGAAAAAGGTACGAGTCGCTGCTGCGCCTGATGTTGTCGAGCTCTGTTTGAAGCAGCAGTCCGTAAGGGTCGTCTTCCGCCGGAACGGACTCTGCCAGAAAATCCACCAGGGCCCTTGCCTGGTCGATGCGTTCCTGAGTTTCTTGGAACTGGTTCGCATGGTAGAGCATCATATGGCGGATCATCTCGCGCATATGCCACCCAGGATAGGTGTTATAGCTCACGTATCCGATCCCCTGGGGAGCAAGGTTCTCCGAGGCGATGGTCAGGATTTTGTCCTGCACCTCATCGGGCACCCATGAGTAGACTCCGTGGCAGATCATATAGTCGAAGACCCCCCATGAGCTGTTTACATCCATGACGGACGCGTGCTCGATACGAATGTTTTTCAGGCCCAGGTCCTCGATCGCTTCATGCCCCATTGCCACTTGCCGCCCGGAGAGATCTATCCCCACAAACTCGCTCTCCGGCAAATGGTATGCCATGGGAATCAGGTTACCACCGCTGGCGCAGCCAAGCTCAAGGACACGGCACCGGGTAACCGGGGCAGGCGACATGCCGAACAGGCGACCCAGCGTGGCGAGTCGGTCCGGATGGCTCTGGGGAAACGGGCGGCTTTCGTAGGGAATCTCGTCGTAGCTGGATTTTTCTACAGGATCTTCCCCTAATATCCTTTCGTTACGCTTCTGAAAAAAAAGTTGATTAATAGTATACGAATTTGAATTAGCCATTGAAATCAGTGAGATAGCGCCACTATTTATGAGCTCTGTCCGTACACCTCAGGTGGGCTCGACCGCACGAGACAGGTATTTCTTGATCCCGTTTCCAGCAGCACATCGGGCAGCTATTTATTGTTATTTCAGTGCCTTAAAACTAGGATGCTCGATGGCACCCGAGAATGCAGCTTTGCTTTTGATATAAATCTGCTTTTGACCTCCAGCTTTTATGAAAATATGATCATCCGTTTTAAGCTTTATTTGTTTCTTGCTCTCAAGAGCTATCATTCCGTTTCTTTTTTTATTATCTAAACTGATAGTTCCGCTATCCTGCCAAATCGCGATAAGGGCCTTTTCTGCTTTCTTGTTTGGATTATATGTGTAAAGCCCTATTCGTTTACTTTGGGATTCATTGTCTTGTATAATTTCTAAACTCTCTTTCCCCGGCTCCCCCGAACGAAGCCAGATTTTGTCTCTCTCGATGACGATATTGGAGCCCTCACCGAGCTTTTTCCTTTTGATCTTTTGTTTCACTAGATCTATCTGTTTCGTCTCTTCCTCACTTAACTCCCCTCCTTTTTTTTGCTTGATTAATGCACGTGCCTTTTTTACATTTTGGAAAAATGTGTCTCGGTCTTTTTTCTTTTCAGGAAAATCATAATATTTATCGTAATACCGCCACCAGTCCTTCTTTTCTCCTTCTTCTTGCTTGTTGACACCGATCACTATTCTACCTTTTTTTCCATCTAATGCATTACCTTCTCCTTTTGTAGAAATGATCCCCACGGTTCCGTCTCTGTGCAACCAGATCTTTTGCTTGGGTAGTTTATGCCTGACAGGCTCAATCTTAACATCAGACAGATTATTTTCATAAAACATCCACGCAAAGATAAAAGCCCACACATTTATTGTAGCGCCTAATATCGTAAGAGGAACAAAGCTTACTGCTCCTGCTTCTTTTCCACTTTTTTCGTGCAAACTACTGGTGATCATAGCGGCTATACCAGTCATTGCACTCAAGATTGGCAAGCCAGGCTTCAATCTATCCCATTTAGTAGTTTTGCGATACCAATCCCCGTCACCTATTCCCTCTCCGGTCTCCGTCAATTCGTTACCTATGGAAAGCGTAACTCCGTCAGGGGTTGCACGCATAACGCTCTTGTTTTTGTTCTGATTCTTAGCAGAGTCAGGTTCCTGGGTGCCTGCAGCCAGGCAAAACTCGTCACCTGCGCCGATGATGAAATCTTGGTTTGATGTAAATAGAATATCCTTATTTGAATCCTCTACCATCGATCCCAAGCTGAAATCGGATTTAAACCCAAAATTCCAGGCCATTGATCCTGCCCATGTGAAATTATAATCTAATCCAACCAGAGCATTGAATGAGGAGCCCACCATGCCTTCCACCTTATACCCGCCCAGAAAATCGATCTTGTTGCCGATAACGCCCTCTATTTTATTGCCGAATGCGAGATCCGCATCGTCGCTTGTAGTGTATTTAAAGGCGCTTCTCCCGAGTTCAAGGCCCGAGTCGTGGTGCGGACTATACAGCCGAATGTGTTCATCTCCGGGTGTGGCGTCGAAGATCATCTCGTTGCCGAAGTTGTCGCGGACAATGCTTTTGGTCTGGTTGGCGCTGGTGACCGGGCTTGTGGTCTCCGGGTTGGGCATGGAGCCCGAGATGATGGGCCGGTCGGGGTCGCCGTCCACAAAGGTGAGGAGCACCTCGGCGCCCTTGTGCAGGGGGAAGTGTATGCCGTACTCTGAGCCCGCATAGGGCTGGGCCATGCGAACCCAGCGGGAGGCCTTGCCATCCTTATTACCGCTCTGATCAAAGGGAAGGATAAGCTTATAGCGGCCCTGATCGTCGATCTCGGCGTGCTGTCCGTCACCGGCTGCATCGACCGTAGCGTTCATGGTGCCGAAGAATTTGGACTTGGGTGTGGTGCGCTCGGGCCGGAACTGGGAATCGGAGGGGATAGCGCTAAACCGGTTGGCATAGGTGAGCTTCTCTTCTCCCTCGGCCGGCTCCTTTCCCACACCTGCCCAAAAGGCGCCGGTCTGGTGTCCCTCGTGTTCCACCTCGAGGATCAGGTATTTCTGATTGTAGCTATCGCGGTAGTGACCATCGAGGGTAAAGAAGAAGCCCGGGCACAGGCTCGGCGCCGTGCCCTCACCGTGGAACATATTCTCCCGGCACTTGATCTCCTCGGCTCTGATCTTGGCGAGCTCATTACCCTGGCCGGGGTCTTTGAAGTGCTCACCGTAGAGGTACACGTCCCCCCGTCCCCTGGAGTCAACCTCGGCCTCTGCCTTGAGCTCCAGTGAGGGCTTGCGGTAGTTGTAGTCTTTAATAATCACCTTTTTGGGGAGCATCTTCTGGGTGCAGACAAAGGCCTTGATGGCCTCCTCTTCGGGCGCTAGTCCCGAGGCGGTAAAATAGGGGATAGTCGCATCACCGGGAATGTCCTTGTGGGCGGTGGAGCTGTCGGTGATGATGATCTTTTCGCTCTGTTCCCCTTGCTCGAAGTAATAGTAGATCCCCTCCCGCTCCATCCACCGGCAGATGAAATCGAAGTCGGTCTCCCGGTACTGGCAGATGTACTCCCACTGGGGATAGTTCCTGGTCAGCTTCAGCTCGTAGTCCTGGGTGGTCAGCCCGGCCTGTTTCAGGATCTCCTCGATGATATCCGGTACTTTCTTGTCGAGAAAGAGCTGATTTTCATGATAGAGGTCGGCCTGGCGCAGCCGGGGCACCAGGAGGGCTCGGTAGAAGTAGTGGCCCTTTACCTCGTTGAGCTGCTTGAACTCGGCCACGGCCCCGTGGATGGGGAGGTCTTGATCACCGCCCTTAATGGTCAGGGTAGCAGGGTTCTGCAGGACCCCCTTGAGGTTGATCTCGCCGTCGTCCGAGGCAAGGGTGATGTCGAACTCATAGAGCTTGGATATGCCTTCGGTGCCCTTGAATTTGACCACCGAAAAAGTATCTTCCGGCAGGCCCTGGGAGACAAAAGTGAATCGCTTGGTCTCATCGATAGCCATGGTTATGCTCCTTTAAAGCTTATTTTAAAGGTTCCATCTTTGGCCAGGTCCAGGTGGACCTCGGCCGGCACGGCGCCTTCGCCCATGCGCGTGAGGATTTCCTGTGACATTCGGGGCATGATGCTCCCAGTCATGATGTAGTCGATGTTCCGGGCCCCGGTCTCCACCTCGGTGCACCGGGCGGCGATCTGATCCACCACCTTCTGGGTGTAGACGAGCTTCATCTTGTGAGTCTCGGCAAGGCGGTTTACCAGCTTCTCCAGCTTGAGCACCACGATGTCCTTGAGGATATCGGGCGGCAAGGTAAGAAAGGGCACCACCGTCATGCGTGCCAGAAGGGCGGGCTTGAAGTGGTTGCTCAAAATGGGCCGAATGGCGGCGCCGAGCGTGTCAAGGGAAGGCCTCTCGTCACCCGCGCAGAGCTCGGTAATCACATCCGTGGCCAGGTTGCTGGTCAGAAAGAGCACCGTGTTCTTGAAATCGATAACCCGTCCCTCGCCGTCGGCCAGCGTTCCTTTGTCGAAGACCTGGTAAAACAGGTTCATCACCTCGAGGTGTCCCTTTTCTACCTCGTCGATCAAAACCACGGAGTAAGGGCGCTGGCGCACAGCCTCGGTGAGCACACCGCCTTCGCCATACCCCACATAACCCGGGGGAGACCCGATCAAGCGGCTGACCGTGTGCTTTTCCTGGAACTCGCTCATGTTTATAGTCACCATGAAGTTATCGCCGCCGAAAAGCAGGTCGGCAATCACCAGTCCGGTTTCGGTTTTGCCCACACCGCTGGGGCCCACCAGCAGAAAGACGCCCAGGGGCTGGCTAGGGTCCTTGATCCCGGCTTTGGCGGATTTGATGACCTGGGTAATTACGCCCAGGGCCTCATCTTGCCCCTTGATCCGCTGCTTGAGGTTCTCCTCCAGCCTGATGATATTGAGGGCCTCATCCCGCATGACCTTGCCCAGCGGAATACCGGTCCAGTCGGAGACCACTTTGGACACCACGTCGGGGTCCACCTCGATCTTGACGAGCGGGGAGTCACCCTGAAGGGTCTGGAGGTCAGCGAAGGCCTTGTCAATCTGTGCCTTGAGCTCCTTCTCTTTGGCCTCGTCAGGCCCTTCTCCGGTCTTCAGCTCGTAGAGAGAGCGCCTGAGCTCGATGACCTCGTGGGCCAGGGTCTGCTCTTTGAGCCAGCGCTCCTTAAGCCCAAGAAGCTCCTCATTCAATTTTGCCAGATTTTCCTCGATCTGTTTGTGGCGATCCAGATCGATCTCAATGCCGTGGAGTCGATCACGCTCCAGTGCCCTTTTCTCACGGTCCAGCGCCTGGATGGTGCGCTCCTTGTCCTCAATTGCGTCGGGTTTCGCGGTGAGCAGCACCTTGACCCGGGCAGCGGCCGTATCCAGCAGGTCAACGGCCTTGTCAGGAAGCTGCCGGCCCGAGATATAGCGGCTCGAAAGGGCTGCTGCAGCCTCGATGGCGTCGTCTCTGACAATCACGTTGTGCGCGGATTCGTACTTGTCTTTCAGGCCCCGCAATATCAGCACGGCGGTTTCCTCTGACGGCTCATCCAGCTTGACCAGCTGAAACCGGCGGGCCAGGGCCGCATCCCTTTCAAAGTACTTCTTGTACTCCGACCAGGTGGTGGCTGCAACGGTTCGCAGCTCCCCTCTTGCCAGGGCCGGCTTCAGCAGGTTGGCCGCATCGCTGCCCCCTGCTGCTCCGCCAGCGCCTATCAGGGTGTGGGCCTCGTCGATAAAGAGGATGATGGGTTTTTCCGAGGCCTTGACTTCGTTAATCACGGATTTCAGCCGGTTTTCGAACTCCCCCTTCATACCGGCGCCTGCCTGGAGCAAGCCCATGTCCAATCCGAAGATGGATACATTGCGTAAGAGCTCCGGAACGTCCCCTTCCACCACCCTCAGGGCGAGGCCTTCCACCACCGCGGTCTTTCCCACACCCGCCTCGCCCACGACGATGGGGTTGTTCTTGCGTCGACGGGCCAGGATGTCGACCATCTGGCGAATCTCCCGGTCCCTGCCAAACACCGGGTCGATTTCGCCCGCCCCGGCCTTTGAGGTAAAGTCTACACAGAATTTTGCCAGCGCTGTCCCTTCGACCGGCGCAGCCGCTTCCTCAACCCGTTCGACCCGTGCTGAGGGTTTTTCGCTGGAGTTCTTGAGGATATCCCAGAATTGGGCCATCAGGGCATCCCGGCTGACGGCGCTGAGAAGATCAACGTAACCGGCGGCGGCAAACTGCGAGGACCGGTTTAAAAAGGCCAACAACAGGGCGCCGGACCGAAGCCGGCTTTCGCCTAGATCGACGGATGTTATCAGCCAGGCCTCCTGGAACCATTCCATCAGCAGCGGAGAGAACACGGGTTTGGCTGCGTTCCCGGTCTTGAACTCCTCCAGGGACTGCTCGACCGCCTTCTGAGCCCGGCCGCCATCGATGTCGAAGTGGCGGAGGATCAATGGTATGTCGGACTGGGGGTCCTCGAGCAACTTGGCGAGCACGTGTTCCACCGCGACTTCGTAGTGGGTGCGGGAGACACAAAGACCGGCGGCCGCTTCCAGAGAGCGGGTGCAGTAAGGGTTTAAGCGGCCTAAAAGTGACTTAATGTCAACCGAAATCATAGGATTACCCCTTTCAGTGCCGTTGCGGGCTGAAAACTACCCTAGTCTCTTTCAGTTCTGAAGTTGAAAAAATCCAGCTGTCCACACCGAGGGTGGCACGGGCCGAATCTCCCAGGCAGACGGTCAGCGCCTCTCCTTGGGCTAGGATGAGCTCGACTTCATATTCCAGCGGCTCAACGAAAAACAGGTCGGTCAGAAACGAAACCCGGTTAAAGTCCTCGGCCCCCGGTGAAAATCGCTTGAACTCGGCTCTCGTCAACGGACCGAGCCGGATTCGGAATTTGCCCATGCGGTCTGGCAGCTCGTCCCCGAGGTAGCTGTCGGCACCCAGTCGGCAGCCGGATACGGCCAGGCGCAACGTTTGGCTTTCCGGTATTTTGGCAGTTCGCTCGACACAGGGGATCACCTCGACGGGTGTTCCGCCTAAGGCGTCTTTCAGCAGTGTTTTCAGCCCTAGGGCAGAGTGCGGAAACTGGGTAAAGAGGCCAATGTAGCGCAGCAGCCGCTGCGGTTCGGGGATATCTTTCCGGAACGATTTTTCTCCGATGCCGAGCAGACACAAAAGTCTCTCCATATGGGTGGAATTCTTTTCTTCCACCACCTGCAGAGTCTGCCGGTATTTGCTCCAGCACTCAAAGAGCAGGGA
>JABAOF010002476.1_pt6 | contig 32835 bp, 18 predicted proteins | sample 7062171 | NCBI WGS metagenome assembly JABAOF01 (sample SAMN14538628, study PRJNA623070) | marine sediment metagenome | biome: marine biome [ENVO:00000428]; feature: marine pelagic biome [ENVO:01000023]; material: deep marine sediment [ENVO:00002113] | place: India: Gulf of Khambhat ...
AAGGGTGGACAACATATATAAAGCTGAGCAGAAATTGGGGCAGAGTTTCAAAATTTTCACTTTTATCGCCCTCTCTATTGCCTGTATGGGCTTGATCGGCCTGGCGTCTTTTGTCTCGGAACAGAAGAGAAAAGAGATCGGTATCCGAAAAATTCTTGGCGCCGATATCCGGAGCATCATTACCCTTCTGGCAAGAGAATATGTGAAATGCATCGCCGTAGCAGCCCTGATCGCCTGGCCGATTGGCTATTTTGCCATGAGCAGATGGCTCCAGAACTTCGCTTATCGAATAAGCATCGGAATCGAGGTTTTCATCCTGTCAGGCCTAGTGGCTTTTGTTTTTGCGCTGCTCACTGTCAGCTATCAATCCATAAAGGCAGCTATCGCCAATCCAGCCGACTCGCTACGGTATGAATGATTTTCACCTTCATCTTTTTGATATGGTGTCCCCGGTATGATTAGGCATAGAAGGCCTTTTTTGCCTCTGAAAAAGCGTGTTTAAGCTGTAATTTTAAAAGAACGCACAGTCATGTTAATAAATTATCTAAAAATCACCCTCAGAAACATCAAAAAACACAAAGGCTATTCTTTTATCAATATCGCTGGCCTTGCACTCGGTATGGCGTGTTGTATCGCGATAGCCTCATATCTCCAGTTCGAGCTTTCTTTTGACAGATTTCATGAAAACGGAAACCGTATTTATCGATTGGTAGAAAGGCAATTTTTTGAAGGACAGGATGAGAATAATCTCGGACAGTCTACGCCCTGGATGGGAGAGACTTTTGTGGAATATCCGGAAGTCGCCATGGCCGTCAATTTCGTCAACATGGGGACCGTCTGGACCAAGCACATAGATGAGATGGTTGAAATTCCTCGAGCTCTGATCGCCGATCCTGATGTTTTTGAGGTTTTCTCCTTTAAACTGCTGCGTGGCGATCCTCAGACTGCGCTTTTGGAGCCGAACACAGTAGTCATAACAGAGGATACAGCTCGGCGTATATTCAAGGAGGCCGATCCTGTCGGACAAATCTTTCAGGGCCCGGAGTCCAAGGTTTATACAATCACAGGTGTTGTCGACAACGTGCCAGAAAACTCTCATATTCAGTTCGATATGTTGGTGTCTATCATGGAGATGAGGAGTCAGCCTGTCGAGTGGGACAACTATGACCACTACTCACCCACCTATGTTCTGCTCAAGCAAAATGTGGATCCTAAAGCATTGGAGAGTAAACTTCCGGCACATACTAGGAAATATTTCAGGATGAATGCAGATCATGTGTCACTATCCCTTCAGCCCTTGAGAGACATCCATCTTCATTCAAAGCACATCATGTGGGAAATCAACTGGCAAAAAGGCGACATAATGTATATCTATTTCTTTTCCATCATTATGATTTTTATCCTACTGATCGCCTGCATCAATTTCGTCAATCTTTCCACAGCCCGCTCTGTCAGCCGTGCTCGAGAAGTAGGGGTCCGCAAAGTTATCGGAGCAAATAAATTGCAGCTAGTTCGGCATTTCATGGGTGAATCCCTATTTCTTTCTATTTGTGCCCTTTTTCTGGCGATAGCCATTGTTGAAACGATCAAACCTGTGCTTGAAAACATCTTGGGCGCCCACATGTCCTTCGATTATTTGAATAATTGGACATTTGCAGTGGGGGGACTTTGTTTTCTGGTCTGCGCAGGCATATTAGCCGGTATCTATCCTGCTTTCGTCCTTTCTTCTTTTCGACCCGCAGCCGTCCTCAAAGGTTCCTTCTCCCCAGAAAATAAATCTGACACGCTGAGAAAGGTCCTTGTTATGGTGCAATTCACTGTTTCCATCATGCTGATCTTTTGCACAACTGTGGTTTCCAAACAGTTTGTGTTCATGAGGAATAATGACACAGGCTTTGACAAAGCCCAGGTTGTAGTTTTGCCCATAACAGAGCAGATGCAGCAGCATTTAGACGCCATCAAAGAGGACCTTTCGAAGCATTCAGGAATAAAAGGAGTCACTGCATCGACGCGCAAGTTGGGAAATCCGCTGTGGAGAAATCAGATATTCTTTGAAGGCAAGAATCCAGAAGAAAAGTGGATTTCTCCATACATGACAGTAGATTATGAATTCTTATCTTTTTACGGGATTGCGTTGCTGGAAGGCAGAGATTTTTCTCCAGACTATGCCGACGATAGCGGCAGCCGGTCTTATATCATTAATGAAACCCTAGCCAAGCAAATAGGATGGAAGAATCCCATCGGGAAAAAGTTCAAAATTGGTGATTTCGACTGGGGGACAGTGGTCGGAGTCATGAAGGATTTTAATTTTCGATCACTGCATCATGAAATCGAGCCGCTCGCTTTTTGCATTTATCGACCTTGGCTGTTCCACATGTCTGTCAGAATCAGAACTGAAGAGATGAACCGGACATTGGGATACCTTGAAGAAAAACTCCAACCATACAGAGGCGAACAGCCGTTCCTTTATTCATTTCTGGATGAAGATTTTGCGCGGCTTTATCAAAACGAGGAGAAAAGCAGACGTCTCTTCGGAATTTTCACTCTGTTAGCAATTTTCATTTCGTGCCTGGGTCTCCTTGCACTGGCATCCTTCACCGCCCAACAAAAGACCAAAGAAATCGGTATTCGCAAGATTCTGGGATCGTCGGTCGTGGATATTATGGTTATGCTATCCTGGAGGTTCACCAAATGGGTAATATTGGCCAACATCATAGCTCTGCCTGTAGCCTGGTATGTGATGAACAGATGGCTCCAGAACTTCGCTTATCGAACCAGCATCGGAATCGAGATTTTTGTCCTATCAGGTTTACTGGCTCTTGTCTTTGCCCTCCTCACTGTCAGCTACCAGTCCATAAAAGCAGCTGTCGCCAATCCCGCCGACTCACTGCGGTACGAATGATTTTCCCCTTCATCTCTTTGATATGGTGTCTATGGTGGGAATAAGGCTTAGAAGGCCTTTTTTGCCCCTAAAAAAGCATGTTTAAGCTAAAATTTTAGGGCAAAAAAAGAGATTATTTATTTTAAATCAATAAGTTAGCTTGGCCCGACCCCAAGTATAAATGACTTCCAGCCAAAAAATTGGTAAAATCCTGAATTGGCAAATCCAGTAAAAAGGAAACCCTTTTAAATCTAAGGAGGAAGAGATGAAAAAACACAATTCGATATTTTTTATCAGTATTTTAGCACTATTCTACATTCTCAGTGTTTCGGCGCAGACAGAAATACCGACTGAAGAAGAATTTTTCGAAATCATAAAAACTCAGGGAATCGCCAGAGCGGTCGAAGTTTACCGGACTGTTAAAAAGGATCATCCCGAGGCCATCATCTTCAGGGAAAGGCCCCTGAATAGCTTAGGATATCAGTATCTATATTCAGGAAAAATCGAAGATGCTCTGGGGATCTTCAAGCTTAACATCGAGGCCTATCCAGAGGCTTTCAATACTTACGATAGCTATGCTGAAGCCTGTATGATGAAGGGGGATATGGAATTAGCCATAGAAAATTACAAGAAGTCAGTCGAGCTCAATCCGGAAAACCTGGTAGGAGCCAGATACGTAACGATACTGAAGAATTATACGAAACAGGAATACATGATTCCCATGCGGGATGGAGTCAAGCTGTACACGCAGGTTTATGCGCCCAAGGATACCAGCCGCAGCTATCCCCTTATGTTTTCAAGAACGCCATATTCTGTCGGCAGGTACGGACCCACCAATTACAGAAACAGGTTGGGACCCAGTGAACTTTTTACAAAGGAAGGCTTTATATTCGTCTACCAGGACGTCCGCGGCAAATTCAAATCTGAGGGTGATTTTATCGTTATGAGGCCTTACCTGCCTGCCAAACTCGGTCCTCAGGATACAGACGAAAGCAGCGATGTCCACGATACCATCGAATGGTTGCTGAAGAATGTTCCGAATCATAATGGCCGCGTGGGAATGTGGGGCGGCTCTTACGGCGGGTGGCAGACGGTCCTGGGGATGATGGAAGCTCATCCGGCGTTAAAAGCGTCTTCCCCCCAGGCTTCTCCTGCGGATATGTGGATGGGTGACGATTTCCATCATAACGGTGCTTTCCGGCTCATGTATACTTTTGATTGGTTGGTGAATTCGGCCTGGCCCAGGACAGGCCCGACAACCGTGCGTCCTCCCCGGTTCCAGTACCAAACACCAGATGGCTACAAGTTCTTCATGGACCTGGGACCGATTTCGAATATCAACAAGAAATATTTAAAAAATCGTGTCCCCACCTGGAATGAATACATGGAGCACGGAGATTACGATGAATACTGGCAGAAGCAGAACCTGCTTCAGCATCTGGAGAACATCACCCATCCTATACTGAATGTGGCGGGATGGTTTGACGCTGAAGATTTTTACGGTCCGATGGGTATTTACGCTACGATAGAAAAGAAAAACACTCCTAACCAGAACATCCTCGTGGTGGGGCCCTGGCGGCATGGAGGATGGGGCTTCATGGATGGAGATGAGCTGGGAGACATCAAGTTCGATCAAAAGACAGGCATGTATTACAGAGAGAAGGTTGAATTCCCGTTCTTCATGTATCACTTGAAAGGGGAAGGAGAACTCAATCTGCCTGAGGCCTTGGTTTTTGAAACAGGGGCGAATCGATGGGGATCGTATGACCAGTGGCCGCCTAAAGGAATAACCGAAAAGCGTATCTATCTTCAAGCGGAAGGGAAGCTTTCTTTTGTGCCTCCATCAGAAACTTCAGAGCAGGCCTTCGATGCCTATACCAGCGATCCGAGCAAACCGGTGCCCTGGTGCACTCGGATTCAGACCCGCCAGGGTCATCTGTGGATGATCGATGATCAGAGGTTTGCGGCGCGAAGACCGGATGTTCTGGTCTATGAATCCGATGTCCTGAAAGAGGATATAACCATTGCCGGCCCCATCATAGCCAACCTTTATGTGTCCACAACCGGAACCGATGCGGATTGGATCGTCAAATTGATCGACGTCTATCCGAGTCATGCTCCAGACGGGATGGGCGATTATCAGATGCTGCTGGCCGGTGAGGTTTTTCGGAGCAAATATCGGAACAGTTTTGAGAATCCAGAACCCATGGTGCCGAACCAGGTGACCAAGATCGAATTTGACCTCCGCGATAAATACCACTGCTTCCTCAAAGGACATAAGCTCATGGTGCAAATCCAAAGCACCTGGTTTCCCGTGATCGACAGGAATCCCCAGAAGTTCGTGGACATTTACCAGGCCAAAGAGGAGGATTTTCAAAAGGCTGTCCACAGCGTACATCGTTCCCAGAAGTTTCCTTCCCACATAAAAGTTGGAGTTAAAACCGATCATCAATAAGAGACATGGATAAAAAAGCTTACTTTGTCAGACGTGCTATACTGGCCGATCTAGAGAAACTCGTTTCATTTACTGTTGTTGAGGCAAAAGAAGCAGAGGGGATCGATTTATCTCCTAAAAATGTTCGCCGCAGTGTTCTGGCCGCGCTTGAGAACGATGCCCTTGGCAAATACTGGGTATTGGCAAGAGAAAAAGATGAAATCATCGGGAATGTTTCCGTAGTCAGGGAATGGAGCAATTGGAAGGGAGGATATTACTGGTGGATACAGAGTCTGTTCATTCAACCGGAATTCCGGGGATTGGGATTGATGCAGATGCTCATTGATACCGTGAAGGAAGAAGCTCGAAACGAAGAGGCCCTTGAGTTGAGGCTATGTGTGCACAGCGCAAATAAACGCGCCCTAAAAGCCTACAGAAAATCAGGATTTTCAGAATCTGATTATCGCATCATGAGAATGAGCGTTTAGATCCAGTTTTATTCTTCTTCCTACAAAAGGTGCTCGGCCAAGATGGCTGTCTGATGTGAATCTGGGAACTTTGTTCTGTTCAGGACAGCTCTCCATCTCTCTATTTTATAAGCCTACTTTTGAGAAACGCTATATTTTTTCTTGATATAGTCCAGTTCACCCTGAATTTTTGTAGGATCACCATAAATCATTGCCCAGCTTTGTATTGAATGAGTGATGATGAACGTCTTTCTCGTATTGTCCCACCTCATCAAAAGATATTGATAATATCGCTCGCATGTTGGACAAATAGTGAAGTGTTTGGAACCGAGCCCTTCAGCGACAACCGCATAGACTGTTCCGTCCATTTCCAGCCATTTCACATAATGGACGGTGCTAAAATAAAATCGTTTGTCCGCAATGTCCTGGAAATTAGACCGTAGCCTGGGATTCGGGATGTATGACAAAACGTGAGCGAGTGATACATGTCCCGATGCGAATGCCCATCCAGAGTGGAAAATAACTTCAGGTATAGAATCGGCTGTCACATCCTTAATACCAAGCGCGCCACCCATATAATAAGCTGCATCCACATCCGGTCGAGGGGGACGATGAGTTGCCAGCCAATCTGAAGAATCATAAAGGATACGGTCATCAGAAATAATCATTAACCTGACTTCATGCAGAGGCTGCCCTGCTCCACCTTCTGCTTTTGGCTGGGAAGATTTCAATAGAGCGACCAGCGCATTTTTGACATCATCTCCGAAATCCGCTGATTTAATATCAACGATTACCCAATCCTTTTTATCAACAAAATTCTCCACTATTTCACTTGCCTTTGCTGGGACGGACTGTATTTGGGCATTCCTGGTATCTGCAATGCTAGGGGCGTATGAATTTTGAGCTGGGCACAAAAGAAGGCAGGTTAACAGTAATCCGACAAGATTATTCTTCATATTCATCAGAAAACCTCCTATCTAAACGCATTCTTAACAGCAACCAACAATTACCATGCCGCAGGCCATATATAAGAAAAATGAAGCTGGAAAACTTTGTAAAACTAATGAATCCATTAGAATCTTGCTGAAAATGCGACAGTATCCTATCAATATCCAAGTTATATTACAATCCATATATATTTTGTCTTGAATATTCAGGATGCTTAATTGACCAGGAGATTTTCAGTGTGATAGGCTCATTCAAGCATGGCAGTGCGTGAAAATTATCAAGCTATTACGAGACAGATAAAACGATTTTTCTGTGTTTCTGCTGACCCTGTAGAATCGTTTAGTTAGGAATGAACAATGAGCATACTTTTAATCCTACTCATTTTACTGGCTCCGTTCACTAGCATTGCCTGTCCTAATGCACCCGAGTCCAATCGTATCAAGACGATCATAAGTCTTAAAAAGCTGGACGATTTTCCCTTGTATGTGATGCATTTTCATGGTGACTACGATCTCCCGTATTATGCACACAAGGTATCGCCTCCCCAAGATATACAGATTGGGAATCGGTCTGGTTATTCATCTTCATGGGCCTGCACCTGTTTTTCCACGAAGAGCGACCAGGGAAGTCAGCTTCTAGGAAGAAACTTCGATTGGTATGACCATCCCGCCCTTCTCCTTTTTACAGATCCTCCGAACAGGTATGCATCCGTATCTATGGTGGATATCTCTTATTTGGGATATTCCAAGAGTGATACTCCAGATAAAAATCCTGGAGGATTGTTACAATCGCCTCTCCTCCCCTTCGATGGGATGAACGAGCAAGGATTGGCTGTCGGTATGATGGCTGTGCCCGCTGCCCACGCAACGAATGATCCGCAAAAACAAACCGTAGGCAGCCTCGTAATCATCCGGCTGATGCTGGATTACGCGAAAAATGTGGAAGAGGCCATCGCCATACTCAAGAATTTCAATATCGATTTTCACCATGGACCTCCCCTGCACTATTTCATTACAGACAGGTCGGGGAGATCGGTCGTGGTTGAATTCGTAAACCGAAAAATATCGGTGCTCCCCAATACTCATTCCTGGCAGGTGGCGACCAACTTTATCATCACCGGTTTAACTCCAGAAAACGCCCGGGCATCATGCTGGAGATACAAAAAAGTGTGGAAAACGCTTGAAAATCAGGTCATTAGGCTCTCTAGTTTAAATGCACTCACACTTCTAAAAGATGTCTCCCAAAGAAACACCATCTGGTCAGTTGTTTATGATACGTCCTCTTTAAACTTCCTGGTTGTAATGGGAAAAAAGTATGATCAAGTTCACGAATTCAAGCTGCAACAGGCTGAATCAGATCAATAAAATTTCCTAGACGCAGCTTTTCCTCATCTTCTTCAAGCTTGGCTTTAGTAGATAATCAATGGCTTCCTTAAAATTATCTTCTGTTATAAATAAAGGATCGACCGTACAGCCTTCATAATCATCAATGTGTTTTTTCTAATGGTTCTCTTTTCTCTTTTTTGCAACTTTTTGTCTCTTTTTTTACCTAAACATGTTTATAGTGTTGTTCAGAAATTGTTACACAATCAGCGCAACTTGATTCAATATGATGAGCCAAAAAAGAACGCGAACAGAGCAGTTACCAGTATAATGGATATTGCTCCGGCTAAGATGATGGTGTATAGAAGCTTTAACCGCCTCGCCCTCTTGTAGGCTTTCATCTTATCTTCCTGGGAAAGAGGAACAGGAATATCTTCCGGCTTTTCTATTGCTTCCAATTGCTTGGCAACATTGGCGAGTTCCGGGTCGGTTTTTAAGTATTTCTCAACAAGGGCGCGCGTATCAGCGCTCACTTCCTTGGCCGAATACAAAGGCAAAAGATCGAGGATGACATTTCGTGTTATTTTCATAATCAATAAGCCTCCTTATCGATACAAGTAGCGATCAACTTTTTACGAACACGGTATACCTTAACTTTTGTAGTATTGAGGGATAACTCCAGGACCCGGGCTATTTCAATGTAGGGGAGTTCATGCTGAACGCGCAAAACAAATGCCGCCCGGTCAATCTCAGGCAAAGTCTGAAGAACTCTCTGGATTCTCTGTAATTTGAGTTGAGATTCGGTCAGTCTATCTGGACCCGGAGCAGGATCAGGATGAACATCCTCAAGGACAGCCTGCCGCTTTCTCTTTCTCAGATGTTGCAGGTAAATATTTCTGGAAATGGTAAAGAGATAGGCCTTAAGGGTCTCAGTGCGAATTTTACTGTTGTGCACCCAGGCGCGTATGAATGTCTCAGAAGTGATATCCTCTGCTTCTGAACGGTCACCTGCAAGCCAAAGAGCAAAGCGGTAGACTTCACTCGCATAGGACTCGTACAAATCCTGGAAGTTGATCATAAGATTCCTTTGATAGCATCTCTGATTATTATATGCATGAAGAAGAAAAATGTTACAGCGCAATCCTGAATTGTTGACAAATCAAATTATAAGGCGACATTTTTATCTTTTAGTAAAGCAACCTAGAGAAAGTCAGCAAATATGACATTAGGCGATATTTTTACAGATAATTATGGTTGTCTAAGCTTTTATCATTTGAGCTTTGTCATTTGTCATTAGATCTCAGGTCCGCAACTCTTCCTGTTCTTGATAGGATGTCTTGGAAAACGATCTGTTTTATTAATGCTTTTTCTTCTTCGGAATTTGGAAAGGCCCTGCTTTCAGTGCTTCCAGGCAGGAGATATCCAAGCCTTCCAATGTACCGGTTTTGAGAAACTGCTTCTGGATGCTGGTCAGGCAGGGGTTGCCGACTCCGTGGGCACCGGGAACCACCAAGTGCAGGCTGTTCGGCAGGTGGTTGGCTGCTTCCTCTCCCCAGCGAGGCGGCGTGACCGGATCCAGAGTTCCCGATAGGAGCAGGACGGGTACATCCACACTAACCGGCTCTCCGTAGTTAGCCGGTATCTCAGACCTGGGCCAAAATTCACAGACAGCCTTCTGACGCCGGACACGGCCATCTCCCATATCGGTGCCGCTTGCGATCTCGACGATTTCTTCTTCGGTGATTCGGTCGAGGTCCTCGGCGCAGGTAACGCACAGCAGCAATCCCATCGCCAGAAGGCGGCGGATGGAACGCTCGCTCATCAAACCCACCTGAGCAAAGGGCACGTAGTCTCCTTCAAAGGCCTTGTGTATCAGAAACGGCACCTGCCTGTTGCCACGGTACATCATGGTCCTGAGGGCCTCGATAAAGCCCTCCCTGGACAGCTTGATGGGGACCTGCTCCTTGGTCACAGGATGCTCGACGTTGACAACAACTGGCGCCTCTTCCAGCTGGGCAAGGATCGTTTCATATTCCTCTTCCAAATTCGGGTAGGCGGCGTGACAGTCCGGGTTGCCGGCGCATTCCGTCATCAACAAACGGATGGCCTCATGAAATCCCGGTGCGTGGAACAGGGGATTTTTAAAAGCGATAGAGGCGACACCGTTCAGGGTGGCCGCGCGCACAGTTTCCGGGTGCCGGCGCATGTAGACGAGCGCCATACGGGTGCCGTATGATGTGCCAGAGATATTGATTTTTCCGTATCCTAGAGCTAGCCGGGCCTCGTTATAATCATCCGCGGCCATGCAGGTGGAGTATTTAGTCAGGTCGTACTTGTCTTTCAGCTCCTCCAGGCAGGGCCGGAAAAAGTCAATCCTGAAAAGTGGGTCAAAATAGCTTTGGAGATTATCATCCTGCTTCGCCAGCTCGCAGTCAAGCCGATTGTCCCCACCAGTGCCACGCTGGCTAACAAAAACGATGTCCCGCTGTTCTCTGACCCAGGAATTGGCGTAGAAGTCGGCATAGGTAGCAACATTGGCACCAGGTCCACCGGCGAAAACGAACAAGGGATCGGGTTTGACCTCAAGCCCTATGGAATGGAGGACCACAACTTCCAGATGGATCATCCGTTCTTCCCGAGCCTCACGGTCTTCAGAGACGGCGAATGTCCCTCTGGAAACCTTAGCTCCTGTTTGCGCATCCACTGCGGTTTCCAAAACAAGTCTGGATTTGAGGATTTCGATGTCAACAGGTGCGGCCTTCCTACTCTCAGGTCGCTCCTTTTTCTGACAGGAGATCACGGAAATCGAAGCCGTAAGGATAAATGCCACACAAAAAGTAGATACATATCTTTTCTTATTTTTCATATTGCATTCTTTATATCAAACAAAGCAATGGGGGGCAAGAACGAGGGAAACCAGCGCCCGTATCCTATTTCTTTTCCTGCCTCTTGAACGCTTGCCTGGTGTTATTGTTTTCAGGAACGAGCTTCAGTGATTTGCGGGAATTCTTGAGGGCAAGCTTCATTCGAGTGGTCAGCGCAAGCTGACTTTTACAATTGGACTTCCTCTCTCGGCATTTCTCAGCCTGACATAACCAACCTGCTGCGCCAATCAGTAGACACTCGGCTGGCAGGATATGAGGACGTCAATGATTTACATCGACAAAATCCAGACATTTCTCTTAAACGAAGTTGATAAGGGGAATATTAATTCTGTTCAGATTTGTACATAATCTGTTCGAGAATGGACATATAGTGCTGAACAAGCCTTCGCTAATCAGGAGGCAATATTGGCATGCTCATTGCATATAAAAATAGGAAATAACAAGAATATTGACAGGATATTGTTACAGAATAGTATTAATGCGTTTCCTAAAGAGAGGCTTTCAAGAGTGACATCTAGAGACAACAGCGTGATTCGTTTACAGGAGAATTCATATGATTAAAAATTATCTCATAATCGCGTGGAGAAATTTACGGAGACACAAAGGATTTTCATTCATCAACATCTCTGGACTTTCCATCGGGATTGCCTGCTGTATCCTCATTTTCCTCTATATCAATGATGAATTGAGCTATGACAAATATCATGCCAATGCAGACCGAATCTACAGGCCAATCGCTTACAGCACAATCGGAGGCGAAACCCGCGTTTTCGCCCGCATGCCATCGGCCATCGCGCCGGGATTAGAGGACGCCATGCCAGAGATCGAGGCCTCTACCAGGCTCTTCCAATTCGGCGTGCTTAGCTTTAGACATGGCGACAAGAACTATGAAATTCCAGAATTTTATGCAGCGGATCCGAGTTTCTTTACTCTCTTTTCCCATGAATTTATTGTCGGTGATCCTAAGACGGCCCTCCTGAATCCTCTGACTTTGGTGCTCAGTGAAGATACAGCGCTTCAAATTTTTGGCAGTGTCGATGTTATCGGAAAATCTATATCAGTTCCTTTCCAACAAAGAAACCAAGATCTACAAGTGACTGGAGTTGTCAAGAATGTCCCCCGGAATTCTCATTTCCGCTTCAATATAATCCTGTCGATTAATACCTTCAGACAAACGGATGATAATCAACCAGCCGGCCCTGATTTCTTAAACGATCCCATCTATTTTAATCCTTTCTCTTATCTTCTCCTTTCTGAGAGCGCGGATGTTGCGGAAGTGGAAGAAAAAATTGCGGCTGTCGTGGAGGAAAAATGGGGGGAGCTCTACAAACAGGAAGGAATCAAAAGGAGATATCCGCTCCAGGCATTGACAGATATCCATCTCAAATCAAATTTTGAGGCGGAGATAGCCCAGCAGGGGGACATCCAATATGTCTACATCTTCACGGTTATTGCCTTAATGGTCCTGTTTATAGCCTGCTTTAACTTTATCAACCTCTCAACAGCCAAATCAGTTAAGCGAGCCAAAGAGGTCGGGCTGAGAAAAATGTTTGGTGCGCACAGGCATCAACTCATTAAGCAGTTTCTCAATGAATCGAGTCTTCTAGCCATCTTGGCGGCATTAATCGGGATCCTGCTCATAGCTCTCTCTCTTCCAGCCTTCAATGCACTATCGGGAAAAGAGTTTACCCTGGAAAATCTAGTCAGTGCGCCATCGATTGTCGCACTTCTCATCATCATAATCATAACAGGTGTTATTGCAGGTAGTTTTCCGGCCTTTGTACTTTCGACTTTTCAGCCACTGACAACTCTCAGAGGAAAATTGGGACCTGCCAAACAGAGTGGAACCTTCCGGAAGATTCTGGTTGTTTTTCAATTTTCCATTTCCATATTCATGATTTTTGGATTTATTGTCATTCTGCAGCAACTCGATTATATCAAAAATATAGATCTGGGATTCAACCGGGATCATCTCGTTGTCATTCGAGGCGGAGGACAGACAAATGACGCTCTCAGAGATAATATTTTGAAGGATTCCAATGTCACTTCCGTTTCTCTTCCTATCACCGTCCCAGGGGAGTTTGCCGGCGACCGGTCCTACTATCTGCCTGGGAAGGATCCGGCTTCATCGGTGAGAGCGTCTTTTTTCGGCGTAGATTACGATTTCATCAAAACGTTCGGCATGGAAGTCCTCTGGGGGAGGGATTTTTCAAGGGAGTATTCGACGGATGTTGACGATGCGGTAATCCTGAATGAAACATTTGCTCGCCAGCTCGGACTGGGCTCAGATATCATAGGAAAACAGATTATCGATGTGTCCAATCGTGAATATCGGCCGACCGTCATCGGCGTAATCAAAGATTTTCACCATAAAAGCTTAAAACTCAGGATAAATCCTACGATACTTTCCATTAATCCACAAGCATTCGCCTTTATTGCAGCCCGAATTACTCCGCATAACGTCTCCTCTACCCTGAGCCGCTTGGAGACTATTTGCAAAGAGCAATTCCCGGACCGCGAATTTAACTATTATTTTGTGGATGATAATTACCGGCAGCGATATCCGGAAGAAGACAAACTGCAGGATATCTATCTCACATTCGGATTTTTAGCCATATTTGTCGCCTGTTTAGGACTATACGGGCTGGCCTCTTTTTCAACAGAGCAGCGAGCCAAAGAAATTGGAATCCGTAAGGTTCTTGGCGCCACTGTACCCAATATCACTTTCACTCTATCCAAGGATTTCCTAAAACTGGTCTTATTCGCAAACATCATTGCCTGGCCGATAGGATTCTACGTGATGAATAATTGGCTGAACAATTTTGCCTACCGAATCGGAATAGAATGGTGGGTGTTTTTGGCCGCCGGGTTGATCGCTCAAATTATTGCCCTGACGACAGTCAGTCACCAAGCGCTCAAATCGGCCTTAACCAACCCAGCAGAGACTCTGCAGTATGAGTAAACTCGTAGTGTGAACCTCTTCTACACGTAACGCAGATTGACAAGCTAACAAATCTAAAAACATCCTAATAACTCAATCGCTGCTTCCTGATAAATTTCTTGACCACCTCTAACTCTTTATCCTTGCCCTTTCGATAGTCATCGATCTTCCTGGTAACTTTAATATCGGGCCTGACACCTCGATCCGGATTGTCGCCAGGCAGCTCATAGATCGCCAGTGGAATTATTGCCTGCAACTTCGTATTCGGCAAAGTCATGTTGACCGGATCACTGCAAAATTTCACTCTGCCTCTGGTTTCCTGCCCCACCAGAATCCCCATCTTGTTGCCTTGGAAAATCGCCGCTGTCACCACTCCCGCTGAAAATGTTCTTTCTGAAATCAAACAAAAAACCTGGCCCTTGAATCGCCCCGAATTTTTGTGTGGGGTTTGCATTGCTTTTTTTCGTACCGTTAAGTATTCACCATTTTTTGCCTTATGTATTAACTCTCCGGCCTTGTCCGCATACCCGCTCTTTCGCATCGTATCGCTCACCTTAAAGATAAATTCCTTGGTAATCAAATACGGCTCATCGACCAGACAATCCAGCAGATAATATCCCCAGTATCCGCTCCCTCCGGGATTTTCTCGCAGATCTATGACTAAATACTCGGCTTCCTTATGCTTCTTAAAAAACTCATCAATAAAGGTATCGTAATCCGCTCTTTCCCCATAACTGAAATTCGGAATGTCCAGCACCGGTATCTTTTTCCCATCAACCTCTATTAAATACTCTCGATACTGGGTATTGCTCTCGAACGCTAGGGGCATGTATTCCCCGAGGCTCATCCCTTGCACTTCGACCGTCTGAACCTGATCATTCAATTTATACTTAACTTCCCAGGGTGGATTTTTCTTAAAGTAAATCCCAAGCAATATCGAAAAAGTCTGCCCGAATAGGAAATCCCTGGCATGCTTGAGAGAAGAGTTGGCTAATATGCTGCTTTTGGCCCGGTATGTTTCTATTGCAACTTGGTCGATTTCCAGAATTTGACTGTATAAGGGCAAGGGATCATCTCTCCACTTTTCCACTACGAACACTTTATCGTCGATCACCTTGAGTGAAAAAGGAAATGCCGGTTCCGTACCCTCGAATTGTTGGAATGGCGGGTTTATACCCGTATGCCCGTCCTGAATCGCTGCCGCTAATTCCTCCAGATAAAAAAAACAATCGACAATTGGTATGGTGTCTTCATTTAATCCCTGAATTCGCTGCTTGATCTCTTCGGCTTTCTGCTTGAACTCTGCTCCTGAGATCAATCGCCACGGATCCGCATGCACCTGGCTGATATAGCTGACATAAGTGTCAATATCCTCGATCAATTTTTCTCTTGCCACCTCTTTGCCGCTTCCTGTTGCCGGTAGGAATATTAATAAACCTATCAGGGTGCCCAATATATGCTTTTTCATAATCTTGACCTCCTTTCTACAGCCTATTAGCTTTCTGCTTCTTTAAAATCGTTTGGATTGGTCATCATCCATCAGATCCATGATATATATTCTTCATCCCACCACTTAAAAGGAGAAAAGGCGTTCTCATTCATAACGGAGCGATTTGACCGGATCTGCACGGGCGGCTTTGATGGTTTGGAAGCTGACGGTAACGAGCGTGATCACCAGGATGAGGAGAGCGGATAGCACAAAATTTGTCCAGCTCAAGCTGACGCGATAAGGGAAATTCTGCAGCCAGCGAAACATCAACCACCAGGAAATGGGCCAAGCGCAGAGAATTGCGAGCAGCACAACGCGCACATAGTCGCGGCAAAGCAGGGTCAAGATCCCGGACACGGAAGAGCCCAAGATCTTACGTATCCCGATCTCCTTGGTTCGTTTTTCGATAGAAAAAGATGTCAATCCCAGTAGACCCAAGCAGGCGATGCAAACAGCAAAAAACGTGAAGTATCGCAGGGCGGTTCCCAGATTTTCGACATCGGTATAAAGGCGGTTGAACTCCTCATCCAAGAAATTATAGGCAAAAGGCCGATTCGAGGCAGACTTTCTCCAGGCTGTTTTCAGAAATTCCAAGGTTGCAGGTATATTCTCAGGTTGGATTCTTACAAAGATGTGATTTACGTTGGGATTCAGGAATACAATCAGGGGGCCGATCACGGCCATCGATACGGCCTCCAGATGGAAGTCCTGCATGACACCTATGATGCGGCCTTGATATTCAGGGCCGATATGAAGCACTTCGTCCAGCGCGGATTCCACACCCAATAGCTTTTCAAAGCTTTGGTTGACTAGCAGGTTGCCCTTTTCCGCGCCAAATTCCTGGTTAAAACTTCGGCCCTTGAGCATTTTTATTTTCAAAGTCTCGATGAAACCATATTCGACCGAGGTCAGATTGATAGGAATGTCTTCATCAATCCTCTTGCCTTTGTATACAACGTTTTTGACTTGGGTAGCAAAATCTGTGGGATGGGTGAAGCTGGCTGTCACAGATACGATGCGAGGATTCTGTTTGACAATATCTTTGAAACTTTGAAAAATCTGGCTGTTCTCCTGATTGGCTATACCCAGCGGGAAGGAGACCACATGTTCCTGATCAAATCCCAGGTCTTTGTTTTTGATAAACCCGATCTGCTGGAAAATGATGCTGGATACAATAATCAGAACAAGAGATATGCTCATCTGCACAAACACCAAGATCTTTCGTAAAACCGAGCCTTTGTATCTTGAAGGCTGACCTCCCTGGAGTACCTTAACCGGCTGGAAGGAGGAGAGCACGAGGGCAGGATAACTGCCGGAAGTAAGCCCTACTATTACAGTCACCCCAATCACGAAGAGAAAAATCCAGACATTGGTAAAGTTGGACATCGAAAAGGACTCGCCGGTTATCTTATTGAAGACGGGCAGAAAAAGCTGGATAAGAGGTGCTGTTATCAAAAGTGCCGCAAAGGCGAGGAAGATGGCTTCAGCAAGAAACTGACGCACCAGATGTTTGCGTGTGGCTCCCACTACTTTGCGAAGCCCGATCTCTTTGGCCCGGTATTCGGAGCGAGCGGTCGTCAGGTTCATGAAGTTGAAGCAGGCCATGAATAGGATCAGAATGCCTACCAAGGAGAATATGAGAAGATATTGTATGCGTCCCTTTGCGTCCGGGTTCGCGATATTCGTGAAAAGATAGAGCCGGGTCAAAGGCTGCAGGAAGAGCTCGATGTTTGTATCCTCATCGTATTTTTTTACATTACCGGCGATCTTCTCTTCAAAAGCCTGAATATCCACCTGATCTCCCAGAAGAAGATAGGTTAGCGCCATGCTGAATCCCCACTTCCGGATGTCCCAGCCTAGCCTCTCGACCATCTCGAAGGGGACGAGCATCCCGAACTGGAGATGAGAATTATCAGGGACATCTTCCATCACCCCAGTCACGGTCAGATCGAAACGGTTGTCCAGGTTGAGAACCTTTCCAAGAGGGTCTTCATTCCCGAAATATTTAACGGCCGCACTTTCTGTGACTACGACCGAAAACGGCTCATCCAGCGCCTTTGCACTATCCCCGACAATCATCGGGAACGTGAATATGCGGAGGAAATCGGGATCAACAGTGAGTATGTCGTCCGCGTAATGAACCTCATCCTGATAGCGAAGAACTCGTTCACCCGTCCAGGCTACTCTTGCCGCGGACCTTATTTCGGGAAAATTCTCCTTGAGAGCGGTGCATAAAGGCCCCGGTGTCCGGTTGTTCAGCCGTACCTGATCCGGGAAATGTCTTTTTTCCGCCACCCGGTAGATACGGCCGGCATGTTCGTGAAAGCGGTCATGGCTGATCTCGTGCCACACCCAGAAAGCGATAATAAGGAAAGCCGTCATCCCCAGCGCAAGCCCGGAAATGTTGATGAGGGAGTAGATCTTTTGTTTTCTCAGATTGCGGAAGGCGATAATGAGATAACTCTTAAACATCACGAAACTCCAGTTGGTATATCTAAATTGCTGCCTTTCGATTTCTGTAAAACTTCTGCATTTTCATTTTGGCAAACACCGAATTTCCGCAAAAAATCAAATAGAAATACTTTAATAGCAAATAATATGCCAAATTCATCTTCTTGGAGTTTTCGAAAACTATGAAACATTCAATGTATCATTTATTAACAGTAAGTGTCCGTATGCGTTCATTTCAATTAATAAATTCATTATTCTTTTGTCGCCCAGTTTCATTTCCATTGTTGATCGCAGGAAGTGTGCGATATTCCATTTAGCAATATTTGAACCGGTAGCTCATCCGGATTTATTTTTTATTCAAGATACTGGGGGATACAATCGAGTAAAGTGCTTTTTCAGGCAGAGTCTCGCCACAAGGAGAACCAGATGGCTAATATCTCAGCCAGGCAAAAGGGGAATAAATGTCGCCGATGAATTCTTTGACGATAGCGGGAGCAACACTCCTGGATACAGGAGTGACACTTTGAATCACAATCCCGGTCTTATGGTCCAGAAAGATAGCCGCATAGTTGTCACACCCTTCTTCCCGGCCGACATGAAAGATAGCTTCACCTTGGGGTGAGTTGAATCTCCCCCAGCCAAGAGCCCAGGACAGGTTGATGGCTTCTTGAATCTTTGGGTTCGTGCCCTGAGGGGCATGTAAGCTTTTAGATGTTATCATGATTCGGGGTTTGAGCATCGTTTGGTGGGTACCAGACTTTAGACCTTTTTCATTCATTACAGCTAAAAGAAACTTTGCATAATCGGCTGTGTTTGTCAGGAGCGAGGCGGCGCTATTTGCTACGCTCTTTGTTCTTATAATCTTTCGGCGCAGACCGGTACGCAGGTCGACAACAAAATTGCCGTCAAAACGCCTTTCCCAGAGAAAAGCGGATTGAGTCATGCCCAAAGGCAAGAAGACTTTTTCCTTGGCGAGCTGATTCAGGTTCTTCCCTGTCATATTTTCCAGGATGAACTGAAGAAGACAATATCCCTCCCCAGAATATTTAAACCTTTCTCCAGGAGTAAATTCAAAGTCAAGACGTCTCCGTCTCCAATTAGGAAATCCGCTGGTGTGACTCAGCAATATCTTAGCCGTCAGCAATTTATATCGTTCATCGCTCTTGAGGTCTTTGTAATCAGGGTATTCATACAGAGGGCGTTCCAGATATTGATACAAGGGCTTGTCCAATTCAAGCACTCCTTCATCCACAAGCTTCATCACCAGGTAGGCAAAAACAGGCTTGCTCAGGGAGGCGGTACGGAAGACCGTCTGCTCATCAACTGGCTTCTTGGTTTTTCTATCGACGATCCCCATTGACTGCTGGAAAACGACTCGAGAGCCCTGAACAACCGCTACAGACAAAGCCGTAGTTCCTGGCTTTTCCAAGATTTGGCGGAGAAAACTCTCTGCCCAGCCTGATTCTCGCCATTCTCCGGCCATGGTCTGCCATTTATCAGTTTGAGGATTAATCGCGCCTAATTTCTCCACGCTGAATGGAACAGGAGATATGAAAACACCTAAGATACCAAAAAGGAATAGCAACCTCCAAAGATAAGGTGATTTCATTTGCGCCTCCACTTATGAAACTGCCTAGACATAATAGTCAAAGAATCCTCTGACTTTAATATAGCAAAAACATTTCCTTAAGAAAAAGAAAAGGCTGCCTGCCGTTTGCTAGAAGGAGCCGTTAAAGGGATAAAACACAGAAAAAATCAGTGACTAGAGGACCTGCTCCAATCCAGAATAAAGGCCACTAAAAATTACTTTCTGCGCTATATTCCTCGCTTAGCTCTCAAATCTAAACAATAAGGTGTTTGACACTCCCGCTGTTAATAAATATGCTACTCTTCCAAAGGAGGAGCAGGAAAAATGAAAATAAAAATATTGTCCACAATTATTTGTATTCTTGTGATTTCTTCGTTTCCCTTTGGAAAAACATACGCTCAAGAGTTCCAGATAGAAAAAATTTCTGACAAAGTATTTCTAGCATCTATTCCTGTGCTCGGAAAACAGATAGTTGTTCAAACAGAGAAGGGGCTGGTGGTTTTCGACAGCTTCTGGTCGGAAACAACGGCCAAGGAAATTAAAAAAGAAATCACAAAAGCTTTAAACCGGGATGATTTTTCTTATGTGCTTAACATGGTTGATCGGCTCGACTATTTTGGAGGGAACGCTGCCTATAAAGAGGCTGTAATTATTGGCCACGACAGTTTCTTGGAAAGGTACAAAGGCAAAGAAAAAGAGGTTGAAGCGGAAATACAGGAGTTGATTGAAACGTGGCGGTGGAAGGAAGGAGCCGCACGGGAAAAGCTTCAAAGCCTAGAAAAAGGTTCGGAAAAAGCAATAAGAGAACAAAAATGGATGAATGCTTGTAAAAGGAGAGTTGACGAACTTGAATCTGGTTATTCTTTAGTCCTGCCCACCATATTTTATAACGACAGGATGACCCTGAGTCTTGGAGATATCACAATGCAACTGATCTGGTTTGGAAAAGCGGGGAGTCGAATCGGTATGACCGTGGCGGTCATACCCGAGGAAAATCTCGCCATAGTCACCAGTTTTATTTTAAATCCGCTTCATCTTGCTCCTTATCCTTTCTGGGACTATAAAGTTTTGGATGTTCCGCGTTGGATTGCAGTGCTGGAAGAGATACTCGAGGGAGAAGAAGCTGTTGAAAAGATCGTTTGCAGTGATATTAGTGCGGTATTGTCAAGAGAACGGGCTCATAGTCATCTTGAATATATCAGGAGACTTTGGAATAGTGTAAAAACTGCTGAAGAAGCCGGTAAGAATATCAATGAGATCCAGGATCAATTGTCGCTTGAAAAAGATTTTGCTTTTGTAAAAGACATGGAGGTTTATAAAGAACGTGGAGATGATTGGCTAAGGCCTCAGCATCGAGGTCATGTAAGGCTTTTCTTCCTCTTGCATAAGAATCTGGCATCTGAAATCATCAAGAAGGGTGGAATCCAATCACTGCAGGCTTCTTTGGCAAATATCCGGAAACTCCGTGATACGAAGGGGGATGTTTATTTTGATGAGGCATCTTTAAACGGGATTGGATACTATCTGATGAATTCGGGGAAGATTCACGAGGCCATTGAAGTTTTCAAGTTAAACGTTGAAGTTTTTCCAAAATCGTTCAATGCTTATGATAGCCTGGGTGAGGCTTACATGAAAAACGGGGATAAGGAAAACGCGATTCTAAACTACAGAAAGTCACTCGAGCTCAACCCGGACAACAATAACGCCAGAGAAATGCTGAAAAGGTTCGAGAAGAAATAATTCGGCTAATTTGGTCAACAATTAACTCAATTTGACTCTTTCTGTTTTTCTTGCTATTCTTTTGCCACCTACCTAAGGGGTTAATAGTGGCTGTCATATGCGCCAAATGCGATACTGAGAATCCTTCCGACTCCAAGTACTGCAAGGAGTGCGCCACCCCTCTTCCACCATCCAAGGAAATCTCTGTTCCCACCGAGACTCTGGAAACACCCAAGGAAGAACTCTTCACAGGTTCCACCTTTGCGGAAAGATATCAGATCATCGAAGAGCTTGGTAAAGGCGGTATGGGCAAAGTCTATAAAGTACATGATACAGAAATCAAGGAAAAAGTAGCCCTGAAACTCCTTAAACCAGAAATTGCCTCTGATGAAAAAACCATTGACCGATTCAGGAATGAGATAAAGCTGGCCCGCAAGATTGCCCATAAGAATGTTGGCCGGATGTTCGATCTTGGCAAGGGAGAAGGAACCTATTTCATCACCATGGAATATGTTCCTGGTCAGGATTTAAAAGGCCTAATCAGACAGACAGGCAAACTGGCCATAGAAACAACCCTATCCATTGCCAAACAGATATGTGAAGGATTACAAGAAGCTCACAAGCTCGGAGTGGTTCACCGAGACTTGAAGCCCAGCAACATCATGATCGATAAAGACGGAAATGTGCGGATCATGGATTTTGGGATAGCCCGTTCCCTAAAAGCCAAGGGCATAACAGGGGCAGGAGTGATGATCGGCACGCCTGAGTACATGAGTCCTGAGCAGGCAGAAGCCAAAGACGTTGACCCTCGCTCTGATATCTATTCTCTGGGAGTCGTCCTGTACGAGATGGTCACCGGACAGTTACCCTTCGAGGGAGATACTCCCTTAAGCATTGCCATGAAGCACAAGAGCGAGGATTTCACAGCTCCAAAGCTTCTGAATTCCCAGATTCCTGATGCTTTAAATACTTTGATCCTCAAATGCCTAGAAAAGGCAAAATCGAATAGATATCAAACTATTGAGGAAGTGGCTAAAGATATAAGCGGGATTGAGAAAAAAATTCCTCTGGCACAAAGAGTTGTACCAAAAAAGAAGCCTATCACATCCAAGGAAATAACAGTAAAATTCAGACTGAAAAAAGCCTTCATCTCAGCTTTCATCATAATCGTTTTATTAGCCATTGCAGCCTATTTCATCCTCCGTCCTGGTCGCGTAGATACAGATATTAAAATCGGAACAACAAAACAGATTACCTATGAACCAGGATTGGAAATAGATCCCCATATCTCTCCGGATGGAAAGATGGTGGCCTTTGTCACAGGCTTCTCGGGCAAAACACGCCTTGTCGTGCGCCAGGTCTCTGGAGGGAATCCTATCGAAATTGCTCGGGATTTTCCTGGCAATCAACGCTGGCCGCAGTGGTCACCTGACGGGACCCAACTCGCTTTTTATTCTGAAGGGGCAATCTATGTCGTGCCAGCTTTCGGAGGAATCCCCAAACGAATTATCAGCGGCACTTTAAATGCCTCGACATACAGCCCAGCTTGGTCTCCAGATGGAAAAAAGATTGCCTATGTGCAAAACAAAGCTATTCATATTTTCCATTTGGAAACTAAAAAGCTAGAAAAAATAGCAGATGTGAAGGAAGCCCATTGTTTGAGATGGTCTCCAGATGGGTCACAGATCGCTTATGTTTCCGGAAATATTGCTTTTTTATTCAGTTCAATGGAGGTTTCCGGAGTACGAATTCCATTTATCGGAAACAAAGCCCCGAGCTCGATTCATATTCTCTCGTTATCAAAAGGCAGCACTGTTCAAGTGACATATGATGATAGTTTGAATACCAGCCCTGTTTGGTATCCTGATGGAAAACAGCTTTTATTCGTATCTAACAGGGAAGGAGCTCGAGATATTTATATGGTTCATCTTGCTTCCTCGGGCAAACCATCCGGCTCACCGATCAGGTTAACAACAGGATTGGATGCTCACACTATCGGCATCTCTCATGATGGTCAAAAACTTGTCTGTTCGGTTTTCAATTACACAGCTAATCTGTGGTCAATACAAATCCCGGAAGAGGGTCTGCTTTCAGTTTCAAAGGCAATCCAAATCACTAAGGGGAATCAAATAGTGGAATCCGGGGAGCTTTCCCCCGACGGACAATGGTTGGCTTATGACTCAGACCTTACCGGCAACTCAGATATTTATAAAATTTCGGCAGCAGGAGGGAATCCCATTCAGCTCACTTCACATCCAAGTGATGACTTTGCAGCATTCTGGTCTCCAGACGGAGAGAAGATCGTCTTCCATTCTTTCAGACAGGGAAACCGGGATATATTCTGCATGAATAAAGACGGGGGATCAGTTCAACAGTTGACAGATGATCCATCTCACGACTTTGGGCCGGCTTTTTCACCAGATGGTTCAAAAATAATCTTTATGTCTGATAGAACCGGTCGCTATGAGGTGTATGTTATGTCCAAGGATGATACAGGTTGGGGAGAACCGGAACAGATAACATCCGATGGAGGAATCTTTCCCAGATGGTCTCCGGTTGGCAATTTCATTGCTTACGTTTCAGAGCATAGCTTGAAAGTCCTATCGTACAACGATAGGAAAACCAAGATACTGGTTAGAAATCAAGCTGTATTAGGTATCCCTGCCTGGTCTCCGAACGGAAAAACAATCTATTATCAATCTCAGGATAAACAAGGAATTGGCAGCATATGGTCTGTGCCTGTGACCGGTGGACAACCAGAGCTCAAGATTATTGGTGATGATCAGTATTTGAAACTGGGGCTGATAAACTTACGCGCCGATGCCCAGCGTTTTTATTTCTCGATTCGTATAAGCGAGAGCAACGTGTGGGTCATGGATCTTCTATCACGAGAATAATTAAATTAAAAACCTTTTCCCACTATTCCTCGATAATTTGGTATCTCTCGGCAAAGGTTGAACCTGTGGTTAATTCCTCTTTGGCAGCTTCGAGAGTCTCGGTTGCTGCAGAGATTTCCTCGGGCACAGAAAAAGGTGCTGCACAATTGCTGCAAAAATGTGCAGTATCAGGATTGTCTGTTTGACACTTGGGGCATTTGATAGCCATTGCTAACCCTCTCAGCTAAGTTGGCAAAAGAATATCAATTAATTATGGAAGTGTCAAATTCGTTCTAAAGGTCATTGCGAGCTAAAAGAGGCAGTTTAACTATCTAACATCAGTCATTGCGAGCGAAGCGAAGCAATCTGATAAGAAAAAAAGGTGGGATTGCCGCGTCGCTATGCTCCTCGCAATGACAATTAATCGTAAGAGATTGCTTCGCTTCGCTCGCAATGACAGTATTATGGCGCTCACAATGACAATTAATTTGAGGAGGTTTTTTCGACCTTTAGGGCCCGCAATGACACCTATTTTTCTATTTTTCTTTATTTTTCCAGTTCCAGAGGTTTGAAAGGCTTGAATAAAGAGAAGCCTGATTCTTCCAGTAATTTCTTAAAGTTTTCGACATCAGTCTTGTAGAACTCATTGAACTTTTTCAGGAAGGCATCGGCCTTGACCTTGACTTTAGCATACTTCACTTTGGCTGCCTGGCTGATGGGTTCATTTCCGGCTCTCGTTATCATCGACACGGCTCGCCTAACCTGCCTACTCAGGCCGGCGGAACGGTCAGCGATCCCCTGCTTGGGTGGCGTGGGGTTCAAGGTTTCGGACAGCTCTTTCAATTTAGCTTCCAGGTCCTTGGCGGCTTTCATCAACTCTTTACTCTTTGGAGTGCGGTTAGCTCGAGCTGTTTCCACGACAGTTTTCACGGCTTTCTTGGTTTCCTCCAGCTGTTTCCCGGCATCTGTGATGGCAGTGGATAACTGTTGCGCCTTTTTTCCCATCTCATAATTGGCTTTAAGGACATCCAGGTCCACCTCTAAACGGGGGTCGCTTTTAACGGTGACGGATTGACTGACTTCCTGGTCATCATATTTGATCTTTACCGTGTACTCTCCAGGCAGGACTGCTAAGCCGCCTCTCATCCCAAAACGTCTAAACTCTCTTGCCTCATCCCTTTGAGGATCCTGTTCTCTTAAATTCCAGTAGACCCGGTTTATTCCCTTGTTCTCGGTCCCCTCCAAGGTGTTCACTGTATTTCCTTCACTGTCCTCCACAGTTATTTTGACCCGTGAGGAGGTGGGTCGTGCCATCCCTGGACGACCGAACTGAGCCATGCCCCCCATCTGTCTCATCCTTTCCATCATCCTCTGTCGTCTTTCGTCTCTTTGCTCAGACTCAGCCTCTTTGGCTTTGCGTTCACTGGGAATGAGATGATAGGTTATGCAAGCTCCCATAGCCTTGTTCTCGCCCGTAAAAGCAGTATCACCGGGACTCAGGTAAGAACTTAACCGCCCTTGCTGGTACTGGAAGGCATCCTGAATTTCAAAGAGATGGAGCTTCTTTTTAAACAGGTCTTCTGAGATCTCCCGAAGCGGTGAAATGTCATCAATGATATAGATCGACCGGCCATGGGTACCGATGATCAGGTCGTTTTCGCGGGGATGTACTGATAGATCGCGCACCGCAACCGTTGGCACCCCGTGCGTCCATTTCATCCAATTTTTTCCACCGTTGAAGCTGACATAGAGCCCGAATTCTGTACCCAGGAAGAGCAGGTTTTTATTGACTGTGTCTTCCTCGATCACATGCACAAAGCCGTCTAATTCAGGAGTGGCCAAGCTCTCCCAGGTTTTCCCGAAATCATGGGTAACATAGACATAAGTCGTCCAGTTGGAGCGCCGATGATCGTCAAAAACCACGTAGGCTGTTGCGGCCTCAAATTTCGAGGCTTCCACATGAGGAACCCAGGTTGCCGGAGGAACTTTTCCCTTTTTCCCGCTGGTCAGCTCTTCGGAGACCAGCTGCCAGGTCTGACCGCCATCCTTGGTCAACTGTACATTGCCATCATCTGTCCCGACCCAGATCACCCCTTCCTTCAGGGGACTGGGAGCAATGCAGAGAATGGTTGTATGATTCTCAGCGTTGGTTACATCCAGAGTCAAACCTCCGCTTTCTGCCTGCTTCTGCTTTTCAGGGTCATTTGTGGTCAGGTCCGGACTTATGATTTCCCAGGTTCGCCCTTTATCCGGGCTGCGGTGGACAAATTGGCTCCCGAGATATATCGTAGCTGGCTTGAAGGGATCAACGGCAAAACCAGCATTCCAGTGATACCTGTGCTTGACATCGGATTCGGTGGGCACAATACCCCGGCTGGTTCCAGTGGAGGTATCAAAATAATAAAGGTTTCCGCCCTGGGACATGCCGTAACCCGCTCCTTGCTTTTCTGGGTCTGGTTCAGTATCAAACCCGTCGCCTCCGCCCACGATCTTCCATAGATAACTGTAGATGGCCCTTTCTTTCAGCACGTAGGCTGGTCCCATCCAGGAACCATTATCCTGGAGGCCTCCGTAGACATTATAAGGAATGTCCATATCGAAGCTCACGTGGTAGAACTGACCTATGGGGAGATTTGTTACGAAGCGCCAGCTCTGGCCCCGGTTATAACTGATCACCACGCCTCCGTCATTACCGACCACCATCATCTCTCCGTTGGGATGAATCCACATGGCGTGGTAGTCGGAATGAGACTGGCCGAATGTCGTCAGATTCCTGAACGTTTTTCCCCCATCTTCACTGATCATCATCCGGCCATGGAGCATGTAGACAATATTCTCGTTCACTGGATTGACCCAGATCCGGTGATAATAAAAAGGGCGGTTGCCGACATCGGAATGATCGTTGACCATCTGCCAGTTGAACCCGCCATCACTCGAACGCAGGAGAACGCTCTTCTTGGCCTCTACCAGCGCATAAACGATCTCTGGCTTGTTCGTAGAAAAAGCGATTCCCATACGACCCAGTTCTCCCTTGGGCAGACCATTCTTATCGGTCAATTTCTGCCATTCCTCTCCACCGTTAGTGGTCATATAAAGACCGCTTCCCGGACCGCCGGATTTAAAAAACCAGGGCCAGCGGCGATGCTCCCACATGCCGGCGATGATCTTGTTCGGATTCCCGGGATCCATAGCCATATCGGCTGCACCGGTTTTCTCACCCACGAAGAGGATTTTCTTCCAGGTCTTCCCTCCGTCGACTGTCTTGAAAACACCGCGCTCAGGATTTTCTCCCCAGGTTGTTCCTAGAGCGGCCACGTAGGCAGTATCTGGCTCATCCGGGTGCAGAAGGATCTTGCTGACCTTCTCTGTTTTTTCCAGACCGAGAAATTTCCAGGTCTTCCCTCCGTCTATAGTAAGATAGACACCCCGACCTACTCCCACACTGTTTCGCGGAGTCGCCTCGCCCGTACCTACCCACACAATATTGGGGTTGGACTGATTGATGGCGATGGCGCCGATCGAGGCCACAGGCTGGTCATCAAAAATGGCTTTCCAGGTGAGACCTCCGTCCACAGATTTCCAGAGCCCGCCGGTGGCTGCTCCTACATAGATGATGTTGGGATTGGAGACTACCACATCAAGGCCTCCGATCCGTCCGCTCATGTTGGCCGGGCCGATACTCCTGGCTTTTAAGCCAGCCAGCAGCTTTGGATCGATCTTGGCGAATGCAAACTGGCCGATCACAAAGAGAACTACCAAGAAAAAAATGAATGCTCTAACCCTGAGATTTTTCATTTCACTCCTCCTTAATCCTTCTGGGAGCCAGCTCCCTATTTGATAATTTATATAAAATCCGAGACTAAATATAAAGTTAAAAAAAAATCATGCAAGGAACCTGGGGATTTTGTGAGCTCTTCCTCTCATTTTCTGAAGCATTATAGACTATTTCTCGGATTTTTTATAACTGAACCTGAAGACAAGCAGGAGGCACGAAATCATATCGCTCAAAATCTTTTTAAATTTTTATATTCGTATATATTTTGACGTTCTCTATTTATATTTTCTTCCTTAGAATCGAAATAGAAATGAAATTTTTCCAAGACGCCTACACTCAGTGTAGGTCATAGCTCAAATCTTGCCAGATACTAAGAGGCAAATTCTTCTTAGAAGGCTTGTTTTGCCCCAAGAAATGCAGGTTTAAGCGGTAAATTTAGGAGCAAAAAGAAGGTTATTTATTTTATATCAATGAGTTAGTTTGGCCCGACCCCAAAGTAACAACTCGAACCGACTCCCGTTGATCAATTTGACTCTTTTCTCATTAATTGCTATTCTTTGGCCACCTAATCAGAGGGAACTATGGGGATGAAATGCCCGAAATGCCACTTTGAAAACCCTTCAGACCTTGCTTATTGCGGACGCTGCGGGACTCGACTGGTTGCCAGGAAGGACGCCCCTCTCTCTCCCACCTTGACAATGGAAAAACCCCTAAAAACACTCGCTCAAGGCACCCTGCTCGCTGACCGGTTTGAGGTTCTCGAAGAGATCGGCAGCGGCGGAATGGGAACAGTCTACCGGGTACTGGACAAAAAAATCAACGAGGAAGTGGCGCTTAAGCTCCTAAAACCCGAGGTGGCTGAGAAAGAAAAGACCATCGAGCGTTTCAAGAACGAGCTGAAGCTAGCCCGCCGCATCACCCATAAAACCGTCTGCCGGATGCATGACATTCATGAGGACGCCGGGAACATTTTCATCACTATGGAATACGTTCCAGGTGAAGACCTGAAGAGCCTGATCCAGCGTACCGGCTCCCTCTCTACGGAAAAGACCGTTACCGTGGCCCAACAGGTCGGCGAGGGACTGTCCGAAGCCCACCGTCTGGGCGTCATCCACCGGGACCTCAAGCCGCAAAACATCATGATCGATTCACAGGGCAGCGCTAAAATTATGGATTTTGGGATCGCGCGCCAGCTCAGCGGGCCGGAACTGACCGCCGAGGGAGTAATGATCGGCACGCCACACTATATTTCCCCCGAACAAACGGAAGGTGCAACCGTCGATCAGCGCACCGATATTTACGCCATGGGCGCGATTCTATACGAGATGGTCACTGGCCGGCCGCCGTTCGAGGGCGATAACGGTCTCAGCGTGGCCCTTAAACATAAAACCGAGGTTCCAAAGCCTCCTCGGGATTCCAATGCCCGGATTCCAGAAGAGCTCGACCGTCTAATCTTGAAATGCCTGTCCAAAAAGAAGGAACAGCGCTACCAGAGCGCCGAGGAACTGCTGGCTGGATTGAGCCGCTTAGGAGAAGGAGTCACCGGAGAAACACCGGTCACGGCAGAAAAAAAGACAGCGACAATGACCACGGAGGACCGGGAATGTATCGAATCCATCGCCGTACTGCCCTTTAAAGACATGAGCCCTCAGCGCGATCAAGACTACTTCTGTGAGGGTCTGGCCGAGGAATTGATCAACGCCTTGACCCAGGTCAAAGGACTTAAAGTCCCTGCCCGGACCTCTTCGTTTTCTTTCAAAGGGAAAGAGGAGGATATCCGTGAGATCGGGAGACAATTGAATGTGGGGTCTGTTCTCGAGGGAAGCGTGCAGAAGGCAGGAGACCGTCTCCGTGTCACGGCTCAGCTCATCTGTGTTTCGGACGGCTACCACCTATGGTCAGAGCGATTCGACCGGAAGATCGAAGACATTTTCGCCGTGCAGGACGAAATCTCTTTGGCGGTAGTCAATAAATTGAAAGTCGAGCTTCTAGCAGGAGAGAAGGAAAAGCTCACCAAGCGGCACACGCAAGACAAGAAAGCTTACCAGCTCTATCTCAAGGGACGCTACCACTGGAACAGGCGGTCTCCGCGGGACATGGTCATGGCCGTTGATCTCTTCCAGCGGGCCATTAACAAAGACACGGCCTACGCCCTTCCCTATGTGGGCATTGCCGATGTTTTCAACATGCTGGCTGAATTCGGCTTCATTCCTCCGCAAGAAGCGTACCTGAAGTCCAAAAGCCTGCTTCAGAAAGCTCTGGAGATCGACGATTCGCTCAGCGAGGTTTATTCCGCTTTAGCCCTCATCATTTATTGTTATGAATGGGACCTGCCCGGTGCGGAGCGCCATGCGCTTCGGGCCATTGAACTCAACCCCCAGAGCTGGTATGCCCACGCAGTTTACGGGGAAATCCTAGGGACATGGGGAAGGAATAGAGAGGCGCTCGAGGAAGCAAGAATGGAAGTGGAAGCAGACCCTCTATCCTCGATGGCCCAGGCCTTTTACGGCATCATCCTGTCAGTCATGGGACGCGTGGAGGAAGGCCGCGAACAAATTCTGAGGGCCATAGCGATGGAACCGGACCAGGCGATGTTTCATCTCTGGTTGGGCATAGTTTATCTGACAAAGCCGGCTTCGCTAGAGAAGGCCATTGAATATTTACAAAAAGCTGCTGATGTCGGCGTGACCTTAGCCTATGGATACCTTGGAATGGCCCAGGCCCTGGTTGGACAGAAAGAAGAGGCTTTGAAATGCCTGGCGAAGCTGGAACAGGTCGAGAAAGAGAGATTCCTGCCCCTTCCCTTGAAATTGCTGCTTTATCTAAAGCCTGGCTTGCGGCATTTTCGCTCCTTCAAAAGGAAATACTGTCCGGCTTTCCTGAAAGCCTTTATCTACTGCGGACTGAAAAGGCAGGGAGAAGCCTTGGCTCAGCTCGAAAAGGCGAGCCGAAACAGAGACTATCTTCTGCCGGTAGTCCTCAGGGTGACGGCAGAACTGATTGACTTTCCGTGGATGAGGAAGGTCACGTCCTCGCCCAGATTTCAGGCTCTCAGGGCGAAAATCAAAACCTCATAAAGAATAAAAAAATAACCGCCAACTAGCTTTCGGGCTCAATAGTGACCTTATCCCCATAGCTGACTGAGGTGCTCGTTGGCGGTTTTTTATACAATTCATCGAACTTAAACTTTAATTTGTCTTTTTGTTCTTGAGGTATTTCTGGATGCTGAAGACAAAGCTCTACCACTTTTTCGGCAATGGAAGGGCTGAAGACTAAAGCCGTATTGGCAAAACTCAGCAGCAAGCCCGGGGATAAATTATGGTCGACTTCACCGAGAAGTTCGCGCGTCAATTCTGCGGCTTCGTTAAACTCTTTAATCTCTTTCAATTGCTGCAGTAACATTATCCTACAAGGAAGGCTGACAGTGGCTTGGGGAACCTTGGCTTTCAATTCCCGGAAATGCCCCACAGCCAGGTCCATCTTATTACGTTTTATCTCACCCTCTATAAACCTGATGAAATATTCGGCCGCTTCTTCTTCCCTTCCCATTTTGACTCCCATGCTCCATAAGCCCTCTATGACTCCCCGTTCCACAGAATTTTTTCTGGCGGCCTCAAGGAGGAGGGTGTAGCCTCCCTCTAAATCGCCATCACTTTCTTTCGTCAGGGCTTTATCGAGCACTTTGAATCCTTCGCTCAAAGTATCAATCTGGGCCTCAATCTTGGGATGAATATGCTTTTCTTCTACCTGGAAATGCTTCATGCCCAGAGCCACCAAAACACCAAAGGCAAAACCCCAAACATGAACCCAATGGGCCACCCCACCGCCACCTTCAGCATTGAGCGAGTCCATAATCTGGGCATTGAAAAATTCTAAGGCGACCCATAACGGCAGCATCAACCAGGCTGGGGCTTTGAAAGTTCCCCGGATAAGGAAGAAGAAGAAAAAATAGAAAAAGGTGATTTTGACCTTCCAGTATCTGACCAGAAAAGCCCCCATGATGCCAGCAATGGCCCCCGAAGCCCCGATCAATGGTCCGCTAAAATGGGGATAGTGCAGAGCAAACATGAAGCCGGAACTGATTCCCATTGTCAAGTAAAAGGCGGCATAGATCGGTCTTCCCCAGATATCTTCGATGAAAGGACCGGTCAAATACAGAAGGAGCAGGTTCCCCAGCAAATGAAGCAAACCACCATGAATAAACATGTAGGTCAGGAGAGCGAGGAAAGATTTTTCGGCAGGAATGAATCCGTATTTTCTATAAGGAGTATCATTCATGGCTGTCATCAAGTTTTGAGACAGCTCATCTAATTTCGCCTGTTCTTCTTCTTGACGAGGGCGGTATTCATCAGCTTCCTGGTATCGATAGATGTCAAGGCTTCTCTCGATTTGCGAGTATTGATTCCCGAAAAGCAGTTTCTTGGTTTCAGTATCAAGCTCCAGGTAGGGATGGTCGAAATAGTACCTAATGAGCTCCTTTCCTATCTCTTCGACCTCAACTAATTTTTTGTTGACTTGCCCCGAAATGAATAAATGTACGACGATGCAGATGGCCATGATGATGAAGGTTATCCATGGCAATCTGCGAACAGTGTCGCTTTCATGACCGACGGGGATGATCATTTTGATTTCTTCCTATTTATCTTTGCTTAAATCCCTATTTCACTTTCATTTAAAGCAAATTGAACTATTCTTTAGCAAAGGACTTTACCGAATCGATGTAATAAATAATGAATTAATTCTACGGACCTGTAAATCGCCCTCTGGAATGATTTTTGGGGTGATATTTTACCCTGGTTCCGTAACCCGAAAGGAGGACGCTATCTCATCAAAAGTGGTGATAAGAGTGAAATTCCATCTTTAGAGGCCTCTTTAAGGGGTCAGGTCTTGACTTTCAACACTTCCAATTACAGGGACAAGAGTGAAGGATTACCCGCTCATCATGTTACCTTAATTACGAGTGTAGGATTGGATCTTTCACATTCTCTTTTTTGCATTGACCTCTTAAAGACAGGTAGCTCTTAGAGGGCCTATTTTGCCCCCAAAAAGGCAAGTTTAA
>JABAOF010001583.1_pt7 | contig 32801 bp, 31 predicted proteins | sample 7062171 | NCBI WGS metagenome assembly JABAOF01 (sample SAMN14538628, study PRJNA623070) | marine sediment metagenome | biome: marine biome [ENVO:00000428]; feature: marine pelagic biome [ENVO:01000023]; material: deep marine sediment [ENVO:00002113] | place: India: Gulf of Khambhat ...
ATCTCGGGCAAGCTCTACCGGCAGTTCGCCGTCACGGTCTGCACGGCCGTGGTGATCTCGGCGGTGAACGCACTCACCCTGAGCCCCGCCCTCTGCGCCATCCTGCTCAAGCCGGGGCTTGCCAGAAAGCCCAAGGGGCCCCTTTTCTGGTTCAACCGGGCTCTTTCCTCCTCGCGGAACGGCTACGTCACCGCCTCGAGCTGGCTCATCCGAAGGATTTTCGTGCCGCTATCGATCCTGGGGGTGGTTGTGGGCTGCGCCTACCTGCTCTTCCAGCACACGCCGAGGAGCTTTTTACCCAAGGAGGACATCGGCTACTTCTACTTCAACGTGCAGCTCCCCGAGGGAGCCACCCTTTCGCGCACGGCGAAGGTCATGGATCAGGTCACGGCCGAGCTGAAAAAAATGGAGAGCGTCGAGGACGTCATCGCCGTGAGCGGACGCAGCTTCCTGAGCGGCGTCGGTGAAAACGTGGGGCTGGGCGTCGTCCTGCTCGCTCCCTGGGACGAGCGCAAGGACAGGGAGCTTAACCTGGAGGCGGTCCTTGGCCGGGCGCAAAAGATGCTGGGAGCCATCTCCTCGGCCAACATCCGCGCCTTCGTGCGCCCCCCCATCCGGGGCCTGGGCTTTACCAGCGGCTTCGACTACCGGCTTCAGGCCCTGGGGGAGAAGAGCCCCCGCGAGCTCGCCGCGGCAGCCAGGGCCCTGGTCATAGCGGCAAACCAGGAGTCCTCCCTGGCGGGAGTGTTTACCACCTACACGGCGGACACCCCCCAGATTCACATAGACCTCGACCGGACGCGGGCGGAAATGCTCAACGTGCCCGTGGAGAGGGTCTACTCAACCCTCCAGGCCCAGCTCGGGTCGAAATACGTAAACGACTTCAATCTCTACAACAGGGTCTACCAGGTGAAGGTCCAGGCGGAGGCGTCCCAGCGCAGGAACGAAGAGGATATCATCAGCCTTTTCGTGAGAAGCGACAATGGGAGCATGGTTCCCCTGCGGGGCCTCGTATCGGTGTCCACCGTGCTGGGACCCTCGATCATAAACCGCTACAACCAGTTCCCCAGCGTACAGATCAACGGAAGCGCCGCCGAAGGCTTAAGCTCGGGGGACGGGATGGCCGCAATGGAGCGGCTGTCGGAAAAGACCCTCCCCGAAGGCTTCACCTACGACTGGTCCGCCATGTCCTACCAGGAGAGAAAAATCATGGGGCAGGTCTCCACCCTCTTTCTCCTGGCCCTTGTCTTCGGATACCTCTTCCTGGTGGGGCAGTACGAGAGCTGGACCCTCCCCCTTCCCATAATCCTCTACATTCCGGTGGCAACCCTGGGGGCCCTGATCGGCCTCCGCGTGGCGGGGATACCGTTGAGCATCTACGCCCAGATCGGCATCGTCCTTCTCGTGGGGCTTGCCAGCAAGAACGCAATCCTGATCGTCGAGTTCGCCAGGGACCAGAGAAAGGGAGGGGTGCCGATCGATCAGGCCGCCATCGACGGGGCGCGGATCCGCTTCCGGCCGGTGCTCATGACGGCCTTCACCTTCATCCTGGGAGTGTCCCCCATGGTGATTGCCACGGGCACGGGCGCCGTCAGCCGAAGGCACATCGGCACGACCGTTTTCAGCGGAATGCTTGCGGCGACCATGGTGGGCATCTTCCTGGTTCCGGCGCTGTACTTCGTCTTCCAGCACCTCGGTGAAAGGAGGGGTGAACGGCTGGGGAGGCTTTCGAAAAGCATGAAATCATCTGTCAAAGGGTATATCGCCAGGAGAAATGCCCATGGAAGGGGGGACGACTGACATGCCAGGAAACGGGATGGCGGCAAAAAGATGGGGACACCCAGCAGCGTCCCTTCTCGTACTCGTCGTTTCCGTGGCCCTCGCAGGATGCGCAGTGGGGCCCGACTACAAGCGGGTTGACCCGGAAGCCCCGAAGAGCTGGCACACCGAAATGGCCGGGGGCCTCACCGCAGAGTCCCCCGACCCGATAAGTCTGGCCGGCTGGTGGAAAACCCTGAACGACGAAGGGCTCTCCAGCCTCATGGAACGGGCCGCCAATGGAAACCTCGACCTCCAGGAGGCCCGGGCAAGGGTCCGGGAGGCCCGCGCCCTGCGGGGGGTGAGTAGGGCCGAGCTCTTCCCCACCCTAGGCGCGAATGCAGCCGCCGCCAAGGGCCAGACCAGTAAAAATGTCGGTGTGGGGAGGGATACCGAACTCTACCGGGCCGGTTTCGACGCTGGCTGGGAAATTGACATATTCGGCGGTGTCCGCCGGAGGCTGGAAGCTTCCCAGGCGGAGCTCGAAGCGGAAATGGAAGGGATGAACGACGTCCTGATCTCCCTCATGGCCGAGGTGGCCCTGAACTACGTTGAAGTCCGCACCTTCCAGGCCCGCATTGCAGTCGCCGAGGCAAATATCAAAGTTCAGGAAGAGACCTACAGCTTGAACCGATCGGGGTACGAGGCAGGGATTATCGACGAGCTGCCCGTGCAGCAGTCCCTCTACAACCTGGAGAGCACCCGTTCCCTGGTCCCGTCTCTCGAGGAGGGCCTCCAGGCAGCCGAGAACCGCCTGGCGGTGCTGATCGGTGAGCATCCCGGCTCTCTTTCCCGGGAGCTGGCCGTGAGCGGCCCCGTTCCGGTCCCGCCCCTTTCCGTCGCCGTCGGTGTCCCGGCCGATACCCTTCGCCAGAGGCCCGACATCCGGCAGGCCGAGCGCTTTCTCGCCGCACAGACTGCCCGGGTAGGAGCGGCGACGGCGGAGCTCTACCCCAGCTTCAACGTCAGCGGCACCTTCGGAGTGGAATCAATTTCCACGGGAAACCTCTTTGAGTGGGCCAGCCGGACCTGGAGCTTCGGCCCCAGCGCACTCCTAACCCTGTTTCGCGGCGGCGCCATCCGCCAGAACATCGAGGTGGAAGATGCCCGCCTGGAGCAGGCGCTGAGCCAGTATCGCTCCATAGTGCTGGGCGCCCTGGAGGAGGTGGAGAACTCCCTCATAGCTTACGCGAAGGAGCAGCGCCGCCGGGACCTGCTGAAGAGCGCCGTTTCCGCCGCACAGCTTGCCTTCGAGCTTGCGCGGGACAGATACCTTGCCGGCCTGGTTGACTTCAACAATGTGCTGGACGCCCAGCGGGCGATGCAGGTTTTCGAGGACAACCTCGCCCAGAGCGAAGGGGCCGTTACCTCCAACCTGGTTCGCCTCTACAAGGCGCTTGGCGGTGGATGGAAATACCTGGATTCCGTCGAAAAATCAGAGATGTGAAAGGTCGGTGAGCCTATGCCAAAAACGGGGAAAAACAGAGACAACACGGTAGAGCAAACCCTGGGGCTCGAGAGCCCGGCGGGACGGAAAAAGCGTCTTGTAGTGTGGGCAGCCGTGGGGGCCGTGACGGCCGGGATCATCATCGTCGCACTCCTGCTGCTCTCGAAAAAGGGTAACGGCAAGGTCCAGTACGTCTTTCAAAAAGCAGAAAGGGGAGATCTGACCGTACGGGTGACCGCCACGGGGGCAATCGAGCCGATCAACCAGGTCGACATCGGGGTCGAGGTCTCGGGGACGATCGAAACGGTTCTGGTCGACTTCAACGACCACGTGAAGGCCGGGCAGGTCCTGGCGGAGCTCGACACGTCGAAGCTGAAGGCGCAGGTCCTCCAGGCCAGTGCCGCCGTGAAGTCTGCGCAGGCAAAGGTATTGAGGGCCAGGGCCGATATCAAGCTGGCGGAAAGCAAGCTCGCCCAGTTGCAGAAAGCGAGGGAGTTGACAGGGGGGAAGGTGCCCTCGCAGCAGGAAATAGACACAGGGGAGGCGGCTCTCGCCGTTGCCCGGTCCGATGAGGAGAGCGCACTGGCCGAAGTCTCTCGGGCGGAAGCGGATCTTGCCTTCAACGAGACGAATCTTTCGAAGGCGATCATCCGGTCGCCCATCAGCGGGATCGTCCTTGCACGCCACGTCGAGCCGGGGCAAACCGTGGCCGCATCCCTCCAGACTCCTGTGCTCTTTACCATCGCACAGGACTTAACGAGGATGGAACTCCACGTAGACGTCGACGAGGCCGACTTCGGCAAGATAGATAAAGGGCAGGAAGCCACATTCACGGTCGATGCCTATCCGGATCGAATCTTTCAGGCGAAAGTTACCGAGGTGCGCTACTCCCCCAAGGAAGTGCAGGGGGTGGTCACCTACGAAACGCTCCTTAATGTCGACAACCCTGACCTGTCTCTCATCCCGGGGATGACCGCCACGGCGGAGATCATCGTGAAAGAGATAACGGGTGCGCTGCTCATACCCAACGCGGCCCTGAGATTTTCTCCCCCCCCCGCATCGATGGAGGAGAAAAAGACCAATACCGGCCTTCTGGGAGCCCTGCTCCCCCGCCGCCCCCGGAGAAAGCCCTCCCGCGAAGGAAGTGATGAGCGCTGGAAAAGGAATCAGCGGGTCGTGTGGATTCTCGAGGATAAAAAGCCCGTCGAGGTTCCGATCACCATCGGGGACACGGACGGAACGGTCACCGAGGTGTTGACGGGCGAGATCAAAGAGGGCCTTCCCCTGATAACGGAGATGGTGATCCAGAAAAAATGAACGGCTCAAGTGGCAATGACAATCACTTGATCGAGATGAGAAGGATCAGCAGGGTCTACGGGACGGGCCATGCCGCGATCCATGCCCTGAAAGAGATCGAGATGACCATTGCCGATGGAGAGTTCATCGCCGTCATGGGGGCGAGTGGCTCCGGCAAGTCCACCTTTTTGAATATCATCGGATGCCTCGACACTCCCACGTCGGGTTCATACCTCTTCCAGGGGGTACACGTAGAGAAGCTGACGCGCAACCAGCGCGCACTCCTGCGGCGTCACTACCTCGGGTTCGTGTTTCAGGGATATAACCTCTTGAACCGCACGTCGGCCCTTGAAAACGTGGAACTCCCCCTGGTATACCGGGGCATCGCCGCACCCGATCGGCGCAGTATGGCCCTGGAAGCTCTCGAATCCCTGGGGCTGGCGGGCTGGGAGAAACACACACCGGGCGAGCTCTCCGGGGGGCAGCAGCAGCGGGTCGCGCTTGCCCGGGCGATCGTTACCCGGCCGAAAGTCCTCCTGGCCGACGAGCCTACCGGGAACCTGGACACGGAGCGAAGTCACGAGATCATGAACCTCTTGACCCGCCTGAACGGGGAAATGGGGATCACCGTGGTCATGGTCACCCACGAGCAGGATATGGCCTCCTACGCCCAGCGCAGGGTCGTTTTCGTTGACGGGGTGATTTCCACCCGGGATCCGGGAGGGGCAGGCCCATGATCTGGAACGCCTTTTTGCTCGCATTCAGGGAACTCCCCCGGAACCTTCTGCGCTCCTTTCTCACATCCCTGGGGATCATCATCGGAGTGGCGTCGGTCATCACGATGGTGACCCTCGGAAACGGGGCGACGGAGAAGATAAAAGAGCAGATAGCGAGCCTGGGAACCAACCTCCTCCAGCTCAGAGCCGGCCAGGACATCCGGGGGCCCGGCGGGGTGAGGATGGAGGCGAAGCCCTTCGACATGGCCGACCTGGAGGCCATCGCAAGGGAGGTCCCGGGAATTGAGGCCGTCGCGCCGATCGCCGGGGAGACGGTCCAGGCCATCTACGGGAACAGGAACTGGTCGACCTCGGTTACGGGCAGCACCAACGGCTTCATCGAGGCGCGGGACTGGCCCCTTGCAAAGGGGCGAAGGTTCTCGGACGGCGAGACCAAGGCCGGTTCGGCGGTCTGCATCCTGGGAAGCACGGTTGCAGAGGAGCTCTTCGGGGGGGAAGATCCGCTGGACAAGACCATCCGATTCACGAAGCTCTCCTTGAAGGTGATCGGGGTGTTCGTCTCGAAGGGAGAGTCCTCCTTCGGCACGGACCGGGACGACTTCATCCTCATGCCCCTGCGCACCTTCCACCGGCGGATCGCTGGAAATAATGATATTACCAGGGCTTACATATCCATCCTGGATGGGTTCTCCATCGACCAGGAAAAAAAGGATATCGAGAGGCTGATGCGGCAGCGGCGCCGCATCCGCCCCGGGCAGGACGATGATTTCTACATCAGGGACATGCGGGAGATCACAACGGTGCTCTCCGGGACGACGAGCGTGCTCACGTCGCTTCTGGGGGCCGTCGCGGCGGTGAGCCTGCTCGTGGGCGGAATCGGGATCATGAACATCATGCTGGTGGCCGTGACGGAGCGGACGCGGGAGATAGGGACCCGGCTGGCCATCGGCGCCCTCGCACGGGAGGTGCTCCTCCAGTTCCTCGTGGAGGCCCTCGTGCTCTCATCGCTGGGGGGAATCATCGGTATCGTTCTGGCGATCGGGGTATCGGCCTGGCTCACGAAACTTCTTCTCGTCCCCTTCGTGCTGAACCCGGGGATCATCGCCGTGGCCTTCTTTTTCTCAGCCGTAATCGGAATATTTTTCGGTTACTTTCCGGCCCGAAACGCCGCCAGGCTCGACCCCATCGAAGCCCTCCGCCACGAGTGAGGGGTCAGTTCCCATATCCTCAGGTTTTTCGCATTTTCCCTAAAAAATTACCCAGGTAGTAAGGGCACGATCCTCGCGTGAGCAGCGAAATTCATGCAAAATGTGAGAAAATGGGAACTGACCCCGAAAACGGTTAAGGGAGGAGAGTCTCATGACGAGCAAACCGCCGAAGACGTATCAGAAGCTAAAAAAGCGGCACGAGGAGTTCATTGACGCTGTTGAGGCATTAGGAAAGGCAGTGAAAACTTCAGGGCCCCTTGATGAAAAAACCGCACAGCTGATCCAGCTTGCCGCTGCGGCTGCCATACGCTCCGAGGGCTCGGTACACAGCCACGTTCGAAGAGCACGGGATGCAGGGGCAACCCCCGAGGAGATCCGTCATGCACTGATACTGCTTACCTCAACGATTGGGTTCCCCAACGTCGCTGCGGCGCTGACCTGGGCCGGGGACATAATCGGCTAACTCCCGGTGCAACCCGGTTCCGAGGCAGGGATTTTTCATTCGATACGGCGGGGGCCTGTGCGGTGTGTCTTGCAGGCGGCTCCCCCCGTTCTCCCGTTATCTCAGGAAATGAGAACTGATTTTCATTATGGACTCCTTTCCCGTTGACTTGAAAGCTTTTAATGGGGTAGGATTCCAAAATCGGGGGTTTTGAAGTCGGTCAAGTATACGCACGGGTAATCCGATATAGAGAAAGTAAGTTGGAGGTGCGGTAAGCTTCAGTCTGCCGCAAACCAGGCATTCATGATGAGGGTTATGAGGAAATCATTTCTCGAATATGCAGTATGTTTAGTGACCGCTGTTTTCCTTGCCGGCTGCAGCCAGACGAAAGCCCGCGTACCCGGGAATCCGCACACCGTGCCGGCAGAAATCCTGGTCGAGGATCCCCGAGATACCTGGGGCAGCGAACTTGGCTCCCCCGAGTCGGAATCTCTGGCCTCCGGTGACCTCGAGGCTGCCGACTCTATCACGGGAAGCGCAGCGGAAGATTCCCTGCCCTATGCCGACACCGGCAGCGATGATCCCGCTGTACTGGAGGTAGGGCAAAGCCAGGAAACGGGACTGCCTGACCCCGATGCAGAAGTGGCCCAGGCAGCAGCTGAAGATGCGAACGCCGAGAGCCCTCAGGTCCTCATGGACACTGCCCTCGGCTTCTATGAGGCATCCCAGGAGTTCTGGATGCAGGGTATCCTGGATAAAGCCATGGAGGCCCTGGACCAGGCCTACGAGCTGATACTCAAAGTGGAGACCGACAGCAATCCGGAACTGATACAGCAGAAAGACGACCTGCGCTTCATGATATCCCGGAGGATCCTGGAGCTCTACACATCCAGATACACCGCGGTGAACGGCAATCACAATGCCATTCCGCTCACGATGAACGAGCACGTGCAGAGGGAGATCAATCTTTTCAGGGGCCGCGAGAAGAACTTTTTCCTGGAGTCATACAGGCGCTCCGGGATGTATCGGAACATGATGGTGGAGGCACTCAAGGAAGCCGGAATGCCGGAGGAGCTGTCATGGCTGCCGCTTATCGAAAGTGGATTCAAGACACACGCACTCTCCCGGGCGCGGGCCCTTGGCCTGTGGCAGTTTATTCCCTCTACCGGCTACAAGTTCGGGCTGTCCCGGGACACCTGGGTTGACGAGAGGCTCGACCCGATAAAGGCAACCAGGGCAGCCATCGCGTATATGGATGAATTACACCGGATATTCGGAGATTGGACCACGGTGCTTGCAGCCTACAATTGCGGAGAGGGGTCGGTCCTCAGGGTTATTCGCACCCAGAGGATAAATTACCTCGACAACTTCTGGGATCTCTACGAGATGCTCCCCCGGGAAACGGCCCGCTACGTGCCGAGATTTCTCGCCGTACTCCACATCCTCAATGACCCGGGAAAATACGGCATTTCCCTTCCGGAACCCGAGATGCCCATCCCCCACGAGACCGTGACCATCGGCAAACAGATGCGGATGAAAGATGTGGCGAAAAAACTGGAAATTTCTTATCAAGAGCTCAAAAGCCTGAACCCCGAACTCAGGCAGGGGGCAACGCCAAGCGGGAATTACACCCTGAAAGTCCCCCCGGGAAAAGGGGAGGTATTGCTTGCGAAAATCGATGAGATTCCGGTATGGCATCCGCCGAAACGGGCATACACCTATCACCGCGTAAGAAGGGGCGAAACCCTCTCTTACATTGCCGTGAAATACCGCTCCAGCGTTTCGGCCATCGCCAGGGCAAACCGTATCTCTCGCAGGAGCATCATCCGCGTGGGCCAGCGGCTGAAGATACCTCTCGGCAGACGCGCGAGAAGACAGGTCAGATCATATGAACTCCTTCCCGGCGGGAAATACCGCGTCCGAAGAGGAGACTCACTCTGGCTGATCGCAAAAAAGTTCAATACCGATGTGAGGACTCTCCAGCAGAGGAATAACTTGAAGTCCGCCACGCTTTCCGTGGGGCAGGTTCTCAAAATTACAGACAACACCAAGGTTGCGAGCTATTCTGGAGGGTCAGCATCCGGCAGCCGCTACCGGGTCAAAAAGGGCGACTCTCTCTGGCTGATAGCCGAGAAATTCGGGACCGATACGAGAACCCTCCAGCGTATAAACGGCCTCAGATCAACCGTTATTCACGTGGGCCAGGTCCTCCAGGTCCCGAATTGACCGGGGTCAGTTCCCATTTTCTCACATTTTAATCATTCCCCTCTCTGAAGGATTTCTTCCGCCGACTTTGGCTTCAATCTTGCTTGTTCCATGGGAAGAGGCATGCGAAAGGAGCCGGCAGAATGGCAAGACCGCTGCGCATAGAGTACGAAAACGCCCTTTACCACATCATCAGCAGGGGAAATGAGGGGATGACACTGTTTATCCAGGATCAGGACAGGCATGCGTTCATGAATGTCCTGGAGAGGGTGGTGGAACGGTACAACTGGATCTGCCACGCCTACTGCCTGATGGGCAATCACTACCACCTTGTCATCGAAACGCCCGATGCCAACCTTTGCAGGGGTATGAAGTATCTCAACGGTGTCTACTCCCAGAAGTTCAACCGGCGGCACAGCCGTTTCGGACACGTCCTGCAGGGGCGATACAAGAGCTTTCTGGTCCAGAGAGAGGAGCAATTCCTGGAAAACTGCCGATACATAGTCCTGAACCCGGTCAGGGCAAAGATAGTGAGGACCCCTTCTGAATGGAAATGGAGCAGCTACAATGCAACACGGGGAGTTTGCCGATGCCCCCCTTTCCTCGACGTGGCATTCCTCCTGAGCCAGTTCAGCTCATCTCAATCGGAAGCCCGGGCGATCTATAGAAATTTCATTCTGGCCGGCATCGGGATGGATTCACCCCTGAAAACGGTGAAACACCAGATTTTTCTCGGTTCAGATTCGTTTGTCCAGGAAGCGCGAGAAAAGGTATGCCCCAGAGACGGGCTGCAAAATGTTTCAGGAATCCAAAAAGTTGCGGGGAGCCCGGGGTTGCCCGACCTCTTTAGAGGCGAAGCCCTCTATTCGAAAAAAATCAGGAACGAAAGGATCCTCGATGCCTTTGACAGCTATGGCTATACCCTCAGGGAGATCGGTGAGCACCTTGACCTGCACCCCAATTACCTATCGTCTCTTTTAGGAAAAATGCGAAAAAGCTGAGGAAATGGGAACTGACCCCGGGTTTTGACCTTCGGGTTTGTCCTATTTATTATATTATTTTTATTTTGTTATAATATAGGTGTACCGATAATCTTCTTGGCTCGCTGTAGATTTTTTTCGTGCTGAAGCTCCCATGATTGTGGCTGGGGATGCAAACCACATCAAAAAAGGAGGGAACGATGGTAGAAATGATTCCCACTGACGCCGACAACATCATCGGCTTTCGCTTCAGCGGCAAGTTCGAGGACGAAGACTTCGAAATGGTAACCGAACTCATGGAGAAGAGGCTCGAGGATCACGACAAGCTGCGCGTATACGCAGAGGTGGAGAGCTTCAAGGGGATAGCCCTGATGGCGCTTCTTCGGGACATTGCATTCAGCCTGAAGCATTTCCGGGATTTCGAGAAGGAAGCGGTGGTTTCTGACAATGAGTGGATCGGCAAGCTCGCCCGGATGGGGGACAAGATAATTCCCAACATCGAAGTGAGACACTTTCCTCTCAAGGAAAAAGAAGAAGCTCTCGAATGGCTCAAACATTGAGTGTGGGACCTGGCACTTCCTTCTGAAATGAACAGGTCGAACCGTTCGTCCTGACCGATTTGAAAGGAGGGGTTTTTTTGGCCAACCTCCCCTCCTCTCTCACCACAGCGAACAATTTTGCGGGAATGCNNTGGGAACTGACCCCGATCTGTTATTTCCTGGCGAAAAGCCCGAGGAAGTTACCGTAGCCTTGCTCTGCCAGATCTTCCTTCGGGATGAAACGCATGGCCGCCGAGTTGATGCAGTAGCGAAGACCCGTTGGAGGGGGGCCGTCGGGAAAGACGTGGCCGAGGTGGGAATCTGCATGTCTGCTGCGCACTTCCGTGCGTGTCAAAAAGAGCTTCCTGTCCTCCCGCTCCACGATGTTTTCAGGGACGAGGGGACGGGTGAAGCTCGGCCACCCCGTGCCGGAGTCGTACTTGTCCGTGGAGCTGAAAAGGGGCTCACCGCTCACGATGTCCACGTAGATTCCCTCTTCCTTGCTGTCCCAGTACTCGTTCTGATAGGGGCGCTCCGTGCCGTCCTTCTGGGTAACCTCGTACTGTATCTCGGTAAGCTTCTTTCGAAGCTCCTCCTTTGAAGGGATGACATAGGTCTTCTTCGCGCCTTCCGTGCTCCCTGTTTTCGGTGAAGTCATATCTTCCTCCCACGCTTTTTTCAGGAACTGGTCCCGTCCGGACCCGTAACGATAGTACTTGTAACGGATGGGGTTTTTCTTGTAGTAGTCCTGGTGGTACTCCTCGGCACGGTAAAACTCCGAAGCCGGGACGATCTCCGTGACGATGGGCTTGGAGAAGCGGCCCGATTTCTCGAGCTCACCCTTCGATTTTTCGGCAAGCTTTCTCTGCTCTTCGTTCAGGTAAAAAATGCCCGAACGGTACGAGGACCCCCGGTCGACGAACTGCCCGTCCGCATCGGTGGGGTCTATCTGCCGCCAGAAGACGTCGAGGAGGGTTTCGTACGAGACTTTAGCGGGGTCGTAGGTAATCACCACCGCCTCTGCGTGGCCCGTCGCGTCAGATGAAACCTCCTTGTAGGTGGGGTTTTCCTTGTGTCCCCCCGTGTACCCCGATACCACATCCTTTACGCCTTCGAGTTTCTCGAAGGGCGGCTCCATACACCAGAAACACCCCCCCGCGAAGATCGCACGCTCGAGGTGCTCCGATGCATGGGAAACCTTTCCCGTTGACGTCATACCTCCCGCAAGAGCGAAGAGGGCCCCCAAAACGCTGAAGAGGGCGATGGAAGACACGGCCTTCCCTCTCTTGCCCTGCAAATAATTCCTTATCGCTGCCTTTGCCACATTTTTCATCTTCCTGTATCTCCTTTTATTATTATGGATCATCTCTTACTGCGTCCCTACCATGTTAGACGCACAAAAGGTTGCGCAAGGATTACGAAAATATCACATATGTATAACAAAGTTCATCGGCCCCTGCTCCGGGCTTCAAGAGGGCGTATATGAAACATTGCGGCCCGGGTCGTCATCAAACCTGCAAAGGCAAAAACGAATGGAAAGCGCATCATTTCGGACCACGATAGGTTAAAGGAGGCAAGACAGTGAAATCCAAAACCCTTTCGCGTCCCCTGACCTTTTTCCCGGGCAAAGCGTTGCTTCCTGCCCTGGTCATATCATACATTTTTGTATCCGGCCTACCATTGCCAAAAGAGGCCGCCGCAGTCGAGATAAAGGGTGCTGCATTCTCCGACACCATCAGCACCCGAGACCATGAATTCCACTTGAGAGGAGCCGGGACACTTACGTGGAAGATCTTTTTCACCGTGTACTCGGCCGCGCTCTACCTCCCACCGGACGTGTCGAGCGACGCCGTTCTCGAGGATGTGCCCAAGAGGCTCGAGTTCCACTACCTCGTCGATGTCAAGGCAGAAACGTTTTCGGAGTCAGCGTCTCCATACCTGGAAAAAAACCTCGACGAGGAAAGACTGGCCATGCTGAGACCCAAAATAGATTCGATCAACCGCCTCTACAGGGATGTGAAAAGTGGCGACCGCTATGCCCTGACATACACACCGGGGAAAGGAACCACCCTCTCTCTGAACGGAGAGGAACTGGGGACCATCGAGGGGGGAGATTTCGCCTCGGCCTACTTCACGATATGGCTCGGTGAAAAACCCATAAGCAGAAGCCTTAAACGCTCTCTCCTGAGCGGAAATCAGCCCTGAAGCGAACAGGGGCGCCGTCGGGTGCTGGATGTATCGACTTTAGTCCCGGAAGAAGAATGCGATCATGAGGATAGCGATAATCGGAAGCGGAATATCGGGGATGGTGGCGGCATACCTCCTTTCCCGCTCCCACGATACAGCCCTCTACGAGGAAAAGGCGAGGATCGGCGGCCACACCAACACGGTCGACGTGGAGACCGCTACGGGCTCCGTCCCCGTCGACACGGGGTTCATCGTCTTCAACGAGGTCACCTACCCCAACTTCTGCGAAATCATCCGGCGGCTGGGCGTTTTCTCGCAGCCCACGAGCATGTCCTTCAGCATGAAATGCGAAAGAACGGGCCTCGAGTACAACCCCCGTTCGCTGAACACCTTTTTCGGCCAGAGGAAGAACCTCTTCTCCCCCTCCTTCTACCGCATGATCAGCGAGATAATAGGGTTCCGGCGGGAATTCGACAGGCTCTGCGAAGGCGACGACGGGGATCTCGAGCTCGGCCAATACCTCGGGGAGCGGGGATACTCGCGGCGCTTCATCGACCAGTTCATCATTCCCCTGGGATCGGCCATCTGGTCAGCGGAACCGGAGGGGTTCAAGCGCTTCCCCTTACGTCACTTCGTAACCTTCTTCCGGAACCACGGCTTTCTCTCCGTGAAAAACCCCATCACCTGGCGGGTCATAACCGGGGGATCGAAGGAATACGTGAAAAAGCTCACCGCCTCCTACGCGGACAGGGTCAGGCTGAACTCCCCGGTTGTGAAGGTCACCCGTGAGCAGGCCCACGTGACGGTCGAGGGAAGAGACGGCAGCAGGGAGCGCTTCGACCACGTGGTGATTGCCACGCACTCCGACCAGGCCCTTCGCCTCCTGGGTGATCCCACCGACGCGGAGAGGGAAATACTCGGCGCCATCCCCTACCAGGAAAACCAGGCGGTGCTCCACACGGATGCGTCGCTCCTTCCCGAGCGTTCCTCCCTCTGGGCCAGCTGGAACTACCTCACGCCCAAAGAGGAAAGTGGCAGGGTCGCAATCACCTACAACCTGACCATCATGCAGGCCCTGGAAGGGGACGAAGTGTATTGCCTGACCCTCAACCAACCCGATAAAATTGATAGGGAGAGGGTAATCGCCCGCATCACATACCATCACCCCGTCTACTCGGCGGAAGGGTTCGCCGCCCAGAAAAGATACGCCGAGGTCGGCGGGAGGAACCGGACCCATTACTGCGGTGCATACTGGGGGTTCGGTTTCCACGAAGACGGGGTCAAAAGCGCCCTTCGCGCCTGTGCTTTTTTCGGGGAGAAGCTGTGAAGGCAAAGAGCTGCATATACGAGGGCCACGTCACCCACCGCCGCTTCGCGCCCGTACCGCATTCATTCGCCTACCCCCTCTTCATGATGTTCATCGATCTGGCCGAGCTCCCCCACCTTTTCTCCGGCAACCCCCTGTGGTCCCCGGACCGGCCGAACCTTGCCTGGTTTTGCCGCAAAGATTACCTCCCCCCTCAAAGCGTTCCCCTCGACGAGGCAGTGCGGGACCTGGTAGCCGAGCGCACCGGCACAAGGCCAGCCGGACCCGTGCGGATACTCACGCACCTTCGCTACTTCGGCCACTGTTTCAACCCCGTCAGCATCTACTACTGCTACGACCGTGCCGGGGACAGGGTGGAGCAGATCCTCGCCGAGGTGACGAACACGCCCTGGGGGGAGCGGCACGTCTACCTGCTCAACAACGGGGACCCCGGCAGCCGGGGTAAAGAGAAATCGTACCGGCTCGCAAAGGAGTTCCACGTTTCCCCCTTCATGGACATGGACACGCGCTACAGATGGCGGTTCAAAGATCCCGGGGAAAACCTGGAGGTCCGCATGGAATGCTACCGGGATGAACAGCTCTTCTTCGACGCGGCCCTCGACCTTTCGAGGGAAGAGATAGGGCGTGCCTCGCTCTCGCGGGTCCTGATCCGGTACCCCTTCTTGACCCTCAGAGTCTATGCCATGATCTACCTGCAGGCATTCCGCCTGTGGCGGAAGGGGGTGCCCTTTTACGTGCACCCGAAAAAAAGGACAGGAAAAGAGGATAGCCATGAGCAGTCCGACAGCCGCCCCCACGAAGTTTGAGGCGTGGAAAAAGAGTTCCCCTGCCGACAGGTGGGCAAGGAGCCTGCTCTTTACCCGTATGAGGGATCTTCGCATTGGCACACTCAGGATAATCGAGGGATCCGACACGGCCATCTTCGGTGGAGAAGAGGGCGGCGGCTCTCTCGAGGCAACCATCCGGGTCAGGGATCCGCGCTTTTACCGTGACGTCATCTACGGCGGGACGGTCGGCGCCGCAGAATCCTACATGGAGGGGAGGTGGTTCGTTGATGACCTGACGAACCTGGTCCGTCTACTCCTTGTAAACTTCAGCCAGATGGAGCGCCTGGACTCCTCCTGGACGAGGCTCTACGCACCGCTCCACCGGCTTGCACACCTCTTCAGGAAAAACACGCTGTCGGGGAGCAGGAAAAACATCCTCTCCCACTACGACCTGGGAAACGAATTCTTCAGCCTCTTCCTCGACGAAAGCCTCACCTACTCCAGCGCCATTTTCGAGCGGGAAGGGAGCACCCTGAAGGAGGCGCAGCTGGAGAAGCTGGACCGGATATGCAGAAAGCTCTCTCTTTCCCCCCGTGAACACGTGATCGAGATAGGGGGGGGCTGGGGAAGCTTTGCCATCCATGCGGCAGAAACCTACGGGTGCAGGGTGACGACCACGACCATATCGGAAGAGCAATTCTCCCTTGCAAAGCAGCGGGTGGAGGAAAGGGGGCTCTCCGACAGGGTTGACGTCGTCAAGAAGGATTACCGGGACATACCGGGGCGCTACGACAAGCTCGTCTCCATCGAGATGATAGAAGCCGTCGGTCACCACTACTTCGACACCTTCTTTCAGCGTTGCAGCGACCTGTTGAAACCGGAGGGCGCAATGGCGCTCCAGGCGATCACCATACCCGACGCCGAGTACGAGCGGCACAGACGGACGGTGGACTTCATAAAGAGGTACGTGTTCCCCGGCAGCTGCATCCCCTCGGTCGCCCGGATTCTCAAAAGCATCTCCCGGAAAACGGACATGCGCATGGTCCACCTCGAGGACATAACCCCCCATTACGCCAAAACACTTCGCACGTGGCGGGAAAACTTCTTCAGGAACATCGACCGTGTCCGGGAGATGGGGTTCGGGGAGCACTTCATCCGGATGTGGGAGTTCTACCTCTGTTACTGCGAGGGGAGCTTCGCAGAGAGATACAACGGCGACCTGCAGATGATATTCACGAAGCCAAAGAGCCGCCTCGAACCCGGTCTGACCCCCACGTGAAACGGCGGAGCACGCTCATGGCGGAAGGACTGAAAAAATACGCGACCCTGGTCAATCTCGTGGCGTTTCACATCGGCTGGCTCGCCTGCGTCATCGGGGCGGGAAAGGGCCGTCCCTCTCTCGGGCCCCTGGTCGTCCCGGTGCTGGTTGCGCTCCAGGTAGCCCTCATATCGCAAAATTCCCGGAGGGAATCCTGCTTCATCATCGCAACGGCCCTCTTCGGGTTTCTCGCCGACACCGGCATGATCTACGGGGAGGTGTACGAGCCCGTCCGTGACGTGATGCCCCCGCCCTTGATCCCCCTCTGGATGGTGGCCCTCTGGGTGAACTTCGGCGCGGCCCTCAACCTGAGCCTGCGCTGGTTCCGGGGCCGTTACGCGGCGGCGGCCCTCTTCGGTGCAGCGGGGGGGCCCTTCGCATACTTTGCCGGTGCCAAGCTGAAGGCGGTGGTGCTCAACCCCGACCCCCTCCGCAGCTTCGCCGTTCTCGTCATCGTATGGGCCGTCTCGGTGCCCTTCCTCTACTTTCTCTCGGAAAAAATCGTGGGAAGCAACGGGTCCCGATGATGGCCCGAAGAGGGGTCAGGACCCTTTACGGAAACGGTAGTGGGACACGAGCCACTCCCGGCCGCCCCGGAACCCCCAGAGCTCGGCACAGGCGATGAAGAAGATACGCCAGCGGTGAAACCACCGACTCGCCTCACCCTTTCCGTAGGTGGCTTCCAGAACCGGCATGATCGCGTCCTTTCCTCCGTCCAGGTTCGCGAGCCAGTCTTCCGCCGTTCGCCGGTAGTGCTCCCCCCACATACGCCAGTGCTCCTCGAGGGCCAGGTGTTCCTGGAAGTTCAAAAGAAGCCCGTCCGAGGGCATGATCCCGCCGGTGAAGAAGTGGTTTCCCATCCAGTTGTCATCACCCTCGCCCTCGAAGGTGTATGCGTGCAGGCGGTGGCAGAAGAGGTGAACGAAGAGGTACGCCCCCGGCCTCATCCAGGTGGAGATCCTCCGCATGAGCTCCCGGTAGTTCCGCATGTGCTCGAACATCTCCACGGAGACGACCCGGTCGAAGGTTTCGCCGGTTTGGAAATCGTTCATGTCTGCCGTGACCACCCTCACGTTCCCGATACCCAGCTCCCGGCAGCGCCCCTCTATGAACTCCCGCTGGGAGGCGGAATTGGACAGGGCTGTGACCCTCGAGGATGGGTACATCTCCGCCATCCAGAGGGTGAGAGCCCCCCACCCGCACCCGAGCTCGAGGATATCCATGCCTTCCCCTATGAGGGCCCGCTCGCAGGTTACGCGAAGCATGGCTTCCTCCGCCTCGTCGAGGGTCTCACCCCCCGTCGGGTAGTAACAGCAGCTGTACTTGAGGTGCTTCCCGAGCACTATTTTGAAAAAGTCCGCGGGGACCTCGTAGTGCTGTAGGTTCGGCATCTCCGGCCGGGGAGCGACGGCGCTTCCATCCATCTTTTCAATGAGTTCTTTGAACCTGCCCCGCTTATCCTCGATGGTGCCCCGCCCTTCCATCTTCAGGCGCTCCCTGTTCATCATCCGTATTCCCGCGCGCACCAGGCTGTCGGGGAGAACCCCCGATTCGGCCATCTTTTCTGCCAGCTTCATGACTTTTTTCCTTTCGGGAACCAGGGTATGAACACGCTCGTGGTTTGCTGATACTCACGGTACGCATCGCCCCGTGTCAGGATTGCCTGCTGCTCCGTGTAGGGTATCCCCGTTATCTTGAAGAGAAAAATCCCCATCACGACCGGCCCCATGATGGCGAGCCAAAGATAGGGCGACCCGATGGAGAGGAATATGTAGGCGAACCAGTGGATCCACTCGAAGAAGTAATTCGGGTGGCGGGAATACCTCCACAGGCCCCGGTTGCACACTTTCCCACTGTTCTCGGGGTTCTCCCGGAACCGTGCCAGCTGCCGGTCCGCCACCGACTCGCCCGCAACGGCAACGAGCCATACGAGGACCCCGAGTGCGTCGGTCACCCCCAGGGCGGGCCGCGGGTTAAAGGCAACGGCGAGGAAAGGGAGGGAGAAGAGAACGTCCCAGGTTGCCTGCGCCTGGAAGAAGAGGAAAAAATTTCGATCTGCCCTGTCCCCCCACTTCTCCCGGAGGGCCAGGTACCGTCCATCCTCCGGTTTCCCGATCACCCGGTCGAAGGTGAGATAGAGGCCGAGGCGCAAGGCCCAGATCCCTCCAAGGGCCCCCACGATTATCCTTCTCTGAAGGAACCCGGGGGCCGCCCAGGCGTAGGCAAGGGCCAGGATGGCCAGTCCCATCGCCCACCCCGCATCCACGATCCCGGCATTTTTGGTGGTCCGCCCGACGTAGTAGAGAAAGGACATCATGATGGCCATTCCCAGCCAGGCAACGAGGATCAATTCGATTACCTTCACGGCTCACGTCCCGGCATGCAAACGGGAAAAAATCGAACCTCACCGGTCGCGTGTTTTTCACTCTTTTCCTTTTTTCTCTGCATCATTTCGGTGTGATTCTGCACGTCGTTTTCCCGAACAAACTTTTGCCTCACCTTATAGATGACCGCTGAAGGGAAAAATGTTCAGGCATCTTCAAAAAAACCGGGGGGAAATATGCGAGATGGCAGTGCAGAGTGATGAGTGCGGAATGCGGAAGGGGGAATGAAAAACAGTTCAGAGTTCACAGTTTACCGTTTACCGTTTCCGGTTGAACCAGAAACTCTAAACTCGAAACCGCTTTCTCGGGACACGGGACCCCGGACGCGGGACTGCCGATTCAATCATTCACAGCTTACCGTTCATGGTAATGCGGAATGCGGATTTCGGAATGCGGAATGAAAACCCAACTCGAAACTCTAAACTCGAAACCGCTTTCTCGGGGACCGGCCGTGACATCCCGTCAAGCCGGGCACCCTGTGTCCCGGAGTGCCCGGCTCGAAGATCCTGAAGGGCTTCCTCCAACGTTTCCCCTTTAAAAATCCATGTTTGCCGGTTCAAAGTACTCCCGTGCGTGCTTGCAGCAGGGACACACGGAGGGAGGCTCGGTTCCCTCGCGAATATAGCCGCACACGCCGCACTTCCACTTTATCTGCTGCTCCCTCTTGAAAACCGTCCCGCTCTCCACCATCTCCAGGAGCCTCTTGTAGCGCTCCCTGTGATGGGCCTCGATCTCCGCTATCCGCTTGAACAGGGACGCTGCCTCCTTGTTCCCCTCCTCTTGCGCCTCTTTCGCGAAGGTGGGATACATATCGACGGTTTCATAGTGCTCGCCCCCGATCGCCTCCTTCAGGTTGGCAACCGTGTCGCCGATCTCGCCGAGAAGCTTGAGATGGTCCTTTGCGTGGCGCCGCTCGTTGTCCGCCGTCTCCTCGAAGATCTTCGCTATGTAGCGGTACCCCTCTTTCCTCGCAACGTCCGCGAAAAAGGTGTACTTGTTCCTCGCCTGCGATTCGCCGGCAAATGCAGCCTTCAGGTTTTCTTCGGTTTTGCTCATTTCTCCCTCCCGTCCGTAATTGTTGTACTCCCTGCCTGACGCCGGATCTTCCTTCCGGCAAAGAGCGGCCGTTTTACCATGTCCAAAATAATGTTGCCATGCTCTATCGTGATTTCAGGGCGTGCCGGGATTTTTCACCGCCCTTCACCACGACATTATACTATACACGCAGCCGGAAGACGGGGGCGTTCCCCGGTGAAAAGGGAAACGGCCGGTCGCGGAAAGATATTTCCCCCGTTGAAAACCCCGGGAGGGGTAAACGTCAGCTTCATGATGGAAAAAGGCCAGGAAAACCTGCGACCCCGACAATTTTTTCCGCATAAACCAGAATATCAGGCCCGCGGCGTGAGAAAACGCACGGAGCCTTGACGCCTCACCTGGCGAATTGTGGTCCCCCCGAATCATCAGCGGTCGATATTCTTCATGGCCACTTCGGGGTACCGGTCCCCCGCAGTCACCCCCGGAGGGAAGATGGCATCCAGGCGGGCCCTCTCCTCATCATTCAGGGTAATGTCGAGGGCGCCCGCGTTCTCCTCGAGAAAGAGCACGTGCTTCGTCCCGGGTATGGGCACGATATCCTCGCCCGCTCCCAGAACCCAGGCCAGAGCCAGTTGCGCCGGGGTGCACCCCCTCTCGCGGGACATGTGCCCCAACGCCTCGGACAATCGAAGGTTTCGGGTGAAGTTCTCCCCCCGGAATCGCGGATGGTTGCGGCGCCAGTCATCTTCGGGAATATCCTCGGGCACGGCGAAGCGCCCCGTCAGGAATCCCCTGCCAAGAGGGCTGTATGACACGAAGCCCACGCCGAGCTCCCGGCACGTGGCGAGGATTTCCCCTTCCGGCTCCCGGCTCCAGAGGGAATACTCGGTCTGCAGGGCGGCGATGGGATGGACCGCACAGGCGCGGCGAATGGTCCCCGGGGCAGCTTCAGAAAGGCCGAGATAACGGACCTTCCCTTCCCGCACCAGTTCCGCCATGGCACCCACCGTCTCCTCTATGGGCGTCTCTCGGTCTACCCGGTGCTGGTAGTAGAGGTCGATGCAATCCACGCCCAGGCGGGAGAGGCTTGCCTCGCAGGCCTTTCGCACGTATTCGGGCCGGCCGTTCACGCCCAGGAACGCGCCATCCGGCCCGCGCACGTTGCCGAACTTCGTGGCGAGTATGACATCGTCCCTCCGGCCGGAAATGGCCCGCCCCACCAGTTCCTCGTTGCGCCCCAGCCCATACATGTCGGCGGTGTCCAGGAAGTTGATGCCCAGGTCGAGCGCCCTGTGGATCGTGGCAATAGATTCGGCCTCATCGCCCGGGCAGTAAAAATCCGACATACCCATGCACCCCAGACCGATGGCCGGAACGGTCAGGTCTTTTCCCAGCCTGCGTGTCCTCATCGTCACCCTCCTCGCAAGTATTCAGGAACCGGAGGCGCAAAAAGCACCCGGCGCCTCTTATCGAGCCGGAAGAAAACCCGTATGCACGGATAGAAACAAGTGTAGCACACGCCCCGTCGCGGGCGAAAAGATAAGAATATGTTTGCCTGACCGGCGACCAACCGGCTAGTATGCAGCAGAACCGGACCGGGGCGCGGAAGAGCCCACCTGTCTACCGGTGTCCCGGGCTATGCGCCCGGAGATGCGCCGTGCCGCCGAAAAGGCCGCCCAGGCCAGGACACGGATGAGCCGGGCCTCGTCCCGGTCCTCGCCCAAAACCGCCTCGACGAGCCCATCGTCCACCTGGTAGGACGCCTTGGCTGCCACGAGGGCAAGCCTGGCAATATCGCGGTCCCTCCCTTCGAGCCCGGCAACCTCATCCTCCACCCAGCTGCGGCTGATGGGCATCAGCTCGCCTTCCCAGCGCGACAGGCTTCCGTCCACCAGTTCCCGCACGGCGGGCGATACCACGCGGGATGATTCGCGCTCTATGGCCGCCGCCCAGCGGGATAGGGCGTCTGCGACCCGCGGATTCGGCTCCGCCCACGACATGTCATCGGGAAGAGGTGCAGGGGGGAGCAGATCGAGTGCCCGTCCCGGCTCGATGGGCCGCTCCGTCGTGACCTTCAGTTCGGCGCCGAACATCTTCAAGGCCGCGGACTTTATCCGCTGGATGCCGAAGGGCGCATTCACCGGGGAGCCGTCCATCACCACGTGGCTGAACCGGTTGATGTGGCTCATGGCGAGCAGAGAGCCTAAGACCTCGGGAAGCTCCGCGGATGTGAAGGGGGCCTGCGGCGGCACTTCGGAGCCGGGCGTCACCGCGGCAATGACCCAGGCAAGGCGCTCCCGGAGGGTGTCATCGGCAACCAGGTCCTCCCTTTCGGATAAGATCTGCTCTGCAGCATCGTGCTTGCCGCCGCCGTGAACGAGGCTTATCAGCATGTCCCCGCAGTAGGGGCAGTCGTTGATCCGGGAAAGGGTGGCGGTCATCGCCTCCTTGGTGGTGCGGTCCACCTGGTCCGAGACCAGGATGGTCTCACGCCCCCCGGTCCACACCCCCGCAAGGAGTTCGGGGACCCCGGAGTGGCTCGTGAGAGAGCCGTTGACGAAAAAGTCTTCCGCTATCATATGATAGACCCGTGCCACGAGCCCCTTGGCTCTGGCGGTCGGAACGGCGCTCACGTAGCGCATGGTTTTCACGGAAAGACGGTCAAACAACCAGAAACGTATTTTTGCGGGAAGCATGGTACCTCCTTTTCTGCCGGGTTACCCTTTCGGGTCTGCTCCTTACCCTCTTTCTCTTTGAAAAAACCCGAATTTTTTTATTTTAGATGAAAGGGGAGGGAGTGAGTTTCATAAGTTATTGGAATTTATAATTAAAACGTTTTAACCGCCATTAAACGGCTGTTTGAAAAGAGGGATCCATTTTTTCCTCACCCTGCCCTTTAGCCGGGTTTTTCCGGAAAAAGCCGGTAATTTCTCCGGCCACGGCATCCCGGATCCATGCCTTCCGATGGAACGATATCCCCTTGATTCAGGGCCTTTCTTGCATATAGAATATTTTATGGGGTTTTTTCCATATTTTTTCATCATTTAGGGGCCTGGGGAGAAGATTCCCCATCTCATGCGGTGTTGTCTTTCCCTTAACCTGACCGATGGGTTGCATGAACGAAAAAAGGGATACGTGACAGGGCGTTTGCAAATCTGCAAGCGGTCAGCGGGGCAATAAAATGAAGTGCCCTGATTATGAAACGGAATGTGGCAAACAGAAGTGGCTTTGCATGTAACGCCAAAGGAGGAGGAGAAACCATGAAAGAGGACGCCGGAGTAGACATTATCAACGGTGTCGATGTCAGCAAACTCAATGAAACTGTCAAGGCGATAGGAGATACACCTTCGCTCGCGGACTTCAGGTTTCGGATCGTAAACACGTGGCAGGGGGGCGGCCTGAACCAGACAACCGTGAAGGCCTCTTATGGAGCCGGAAAGGAGTTTCCAGACCGGGACGGGAAGTTCACGATGCAAGCCGACGAACCGCCCATACTGCTGAGCGGGGACAAAGCCGCGAATCCCGTGGAGCATCTCCTTCACGCACTGGCTGCCTGTGTTACCACGTCGATGGTCTACCATGCCGCGGCGAGAGGGATCCCTCTGGAATCCGTCGAGTCGAGCTTGGAAGGCGATCTCGACCTGCACGGTTTTCTGGGCCTGGACCCGGAGGTACGCAAGGGCTTTAAGAGCATAACGGTAAAGGTGCGCGTAACCGGCAGCCTGAGCGACGAGCAAAAGCAGGAAGTGGTGGGGTTAGGAGCCCAGTTCTCGCCCGTCTTCGACATGGTGACTAACTCTGTTCCCGTGACGGTAACGCTGTCTACCTGAGTTGCCGACGAAGAGAACCGGAAAACGGGATCGTTCCCGGGGAGCGCCCTTGCGGCTTCTTCGGTGATCAGGATAAGATTGCCCATGAGAGAAGGGCCGGGAACGCAGGCAGCACGGGGTTTCCCTCCAGGGAGATTGTCGTCGACGGCAGCGAAGCGCCGATCCTGGAAAACGACGGGGCCGGGTGAAATGTCATACGATACGTCCACAGCCGTGAAGGGAAGGGTTATCGTCCCATGCCTGCTCCTTGCCTCCCTCACCTTCCCGTTCAGCAACGCCCTGGCCGGTGACGCAACCATTCACCCCGACAGGGACCGGGCGGCCCTTGCCCGCATCCAGAAGGTGCCCCTGGGGCTTCCCGCGGTTCCATATCCCGAGGACAACCCCCCATCGGAACTGAAAATCAGGGTCGGGCGAAAGCTTTTCTACGACCGCCGCCTCTCCCACGACAACACCATATCCTGCGCCATGTGCCACGTCCCCGAGCAGGGATTCACCGTCAACGAGACAACAACGGCCGTGGGGGCGCAGGGAAAAACCTTACGCCGCAACGCACCCACCCTGCTCAACGTGGCCTTCGCCGGATCCCTCTTCCACGACGGGAGAGAGACGACCCTGGAAACCCAGGTGATCTCCCCGCTCCTCGCACCCGACGAGATGGCGATTCCCTCGATCGGCTTTCTCGTCGAAAAAATCAGGCGCCTCGACGACTACGAAAAACTCTTTCAGCTCGCCTTCGACCGCGGCGTGAGCATCGAGGGAGTAGGCGCGGCCATTGCCTCGTACGAGAGAACCCTCGTTGCGGCCAACTCCCCCTTCGACCGCTGGCACTACGGGAACGAACCCGACGCCCTCACACCGGAGCAGAAGGAGGGGTTCTATCTTTTCGTGGACAAGGCAAAGTGCCTGAACTGCCACGTAATCAACGAGGATTTCGCCCTCTTCACGGACAACGGCTTTCACGATACCGGCGTGGGCTGGAAGAGGAGCATGGAGAAAGCTGCTCCCGGGCGGACGGTGCGTGTCGAGCTCGCCCCGGGCGTCTTTACCTCCATCAGCCGGGAGGCTATCGAAAGCGCCGGCATCCCCGAACAGGACGACCGGGGACGCTACGAGGTAACCCTCGACCCTTCCGACCGGTGGAGGTTCAAAACGCCGACGCTGAGAAATATCGCCCTCACCGCTCCCTACATGCACGATGGCTCCCTCTCCACGCTGCGCGATGTCGTGATATTTTACGACCGGGGCGGGTTTCCCCATGAAAACCTCGACCCCGTGATACAGCCGCTTCACCTGACAGACGATGAAATCGACGCGCTCGTGGCCTTCCTTCGGAGTTTGACGGGAGACAACATCCGGGAGCTCGTTGAGGACGCACGGAGCGCAAGGATCGGCAACCCCGAAAATCCCCCTGCGGAAATATCGGATTAATAAGGGTAAGGGCCCGTTTCCTGGCAGAGTGTGTCAAGAGCAGAAGGGAGGGCTTGACCCCCTTTTCCGGGAGGAAAAAAAACGTGAGACCGGAAACGGAAATCACGCGGGGCCAAGCCCTTCTTCCTGACACACCGTGGGAAGGAGGTTGTTTACTCTTTGAAAAAGCCCTTTCCGATCCCCACGTCGAACTTCTTGCACCAGATGACGACGCTGTCGTAAGCGTCCGTGTCAACGTCCCCGGGGATGGGAAACCGCACGTCTCCCTTGAACTGCTTCAGGATTCCCAGTTCGATCCCGGACGTGTGATCGGCGTCTTTTGTCAGGTAGACCCAGCCGTCGGGGACCCTGTCTACCTTGATTCCCGTAAGATCCAGGTATGCCTTCCCCTGGTCATCGTGGGAGATGGCTGCTTTTCCCGACGCATTGTGCCCCTGGAAACCGGAGAGAGACGCCGTCTTCGCACTCTTCACCTCCCCCAGCGCCGTGTGGGAAAGGGAAAGTGCGGTGGCAAGTACCAAAGCTGCAAGCAGGTAGAGCGAACTCTTTGTGTTTTTCATATTGAATCCTCCGTTCTGTTTTCTATCAGTCGGCTGCCAGGGGAAAAAATTACAGGAAAATCACCGGCTGGGCGCAGCCTCCCGGGGGGCGGGAGGCAAGCCCACCCGATCTCGTTTTCCCGCCCGGGTTTTTGACCCCACGGAAAACTCTTCGATTCCGGCACTCTTACCCGGAAAAAAAATTTGTTCAAATCGAAAACGTAATGTTATATAAAATTTCTGCAGAAGGAAGTTTTCCGGGATACCCATGAATACAAACGAATCATCAGAAAAGCGATCAATTGCCGGGGATTGCCGGCACAGCCGTAAAAGGTATCCTGCACGGCAGATAGGTCTTGATGCCGCCGAATATTTTCGGAGAAGGAAACCCTTTGAAGTTTTTCAGAAAGCGGTGTGCAACCTGATCGTTTTGCTCCTCCTCGTCACAACGGCAGACGGCGTTCGGGCCGCCCAGATCGGTTCGCCAAAAGAGGCGCAGAAAGATTGCGCCGTTCCCATCCCCCTGAGAACCAAGCGGCCGGGAGCCGGCGGTGAGCCGACAAAGGTTCACGTTGGATTCGTTGCAATCGATCTTACCGATATCGACGATGCAACTCAGACATTCAACGTAGATTTTCACATCCTCATCAGATGGGTAGATCCGCGCCTGTCAGCCGAAATGCTGGGACATTCACTCGAAGGCTGCAGGATCGGATTGCACGATATATGGAATCCGGAATTTCGAATGGTCAACAAGCGGGAGGCGATAAAGCATTTCGAAGACACGGTCTCGGTTGATCCCGCGGGTACTGTAACCTACCGGCAGAGAGTTTTGGGGAGATTCTCCGCCCGCCTCAACCTGAGAGATTTTCCCCGGGACACACAGGAACTCTCCGTTCAAATAGCATCAACTCTCGATCCCGGAGAGGTCGTGTTCGTACCAGATACAAAGCTCACGGGGAAGCTGCAGGACTTCTCCATCTCGGGGTGGGAGGTCGGCCCCGGCGAGCCGGAAACAGGCATCATCGACGTGCCCCTGATAGAAAGGAAATTTCCCTCCTATACATATCGCTTTCATGCCACGCGCCACGTGGGGTACTACCTGTGGACGATCATATTTCCGCTCGGCCTGATCGTTTTCATGGGATGGACCGTGTTCTGGATCGACCCCGTCCATCTCGGACCCCAGCTGGGTACGGCGACTGCGGCAATATTCACGCTCATCGCCTTCAGATTGGCGATAGGACGCCTCCTGCCGGCCGTGGAGTACCTCACCCGGTTGGACAAGTTCATCGTGGGAAGCTCCGTTTTGATGTTCGCTGCCCTGGGAGAGGCAATTTTAACCTGTTCCCTGGCAGCGAGGGGTAACCACCTCCTCTCGACCAGGATAGACCGCTGGGCACGCCCGATCTATGTCCTGACATTCACCGCCGTGGTCGTATACAGCTTTTTCATCTAAGGCAGATCCGATAGCCCCGGGGCGGGAATTTCCCTCTCACCGGCGGACCGTTTTTTGCAGAACCTCCGTGGAGGCCGGGCTCATCTAATCTCCGTGCGTCAACAAAGGGAAAGGAGGGTTCTTCGTGGAATACTGTGCGCTCGGGAAGAAACCGAAAAACGACGACGGCTACTTCGAGGAGATGGCGGGCGCGGTTTTCCGGTCCGGGTTCAGCAGGAAGGTTATCGAAAGCAAATGGGAGGCCTTCCGGGAAGCCTTCGCCGGCTTTTCGATCGAGAAAGTCGCCCGGTTCGGAGAGCCGGATCTCGACCGGCTGCTGAAAAACGAAAAGATCGTCAGAAATTACCGGAAAATAGATGCAACGGTGAGCAATGCCCGCGAGATACGGGCCATCCAGGGTGAACACGGTTCCTTCGAAAAATACCTCCGGGAGCTCTCCCGCGAAGGTGAAGATAAGCTCGTAAAAACCCTGTCGAAGCGGTTTGCCCACCTGGGAAGCCAGACGGCCCTCTTTTTCCTGCGGTCCGTGGGTTACGACATGCCCGAAATGACCCGGAAATGGGAGAAGGACCACGCATCGAAAGTGAAAGGGACCAGGGGCCGTTCCTGATACCCCCGCCTGTCCGGCAGCAAAAAAGTTGTTTCATCCCCCCGGGGGCCGGAACCGGCGGCGAGTTATTCCTTTGCCGCCTTACGCCCTCATTACGCCGCGATGCTGAACTTTTTCCCGACCCCCACGACCCAGCGCCGCACGGGGTAGACTTTTATGTCTATGAGGCCCCCTTCGTAAAAGAGTTCGGTGAGCTCATCCACACTGAACGGTCCGTGCGCCATCTTTCCATGGGGCATCCTGATATCCCGGAAATCAGCCACGACGATCGAACCGCCCGGCCTGGCCACCCGTATCATCTCGGCGAGGGCCTCCTGCGGCCTCGACAGTTCGTGGAAGAGCCCGCTCGAGACGGCGAGGTCACAGGTCTCCTTTTCCAGGCCGGTCGACGAGGCCTCCGCCTTCACGATGCGGATTTTGCTTGCAAGCCCCATCCTCCCGGCCCTCCTGTCGAGTATCGCGAGCATCTCGTCTGAGAGGTCCACGCAGATAACCTTTCCCTCCGGCAGTATCTTCGCGATCTTCAGGCTGAAGTAACCCGACCCCGCCCCGAGGTCCAGGACGGTCTCGCTCCCCGTTGGGATGAGCGCTGCGATTTCACTCAGGTAGGAGGAGTCGAGGTCGCCGAGAAAGAGGACTTCAGCCAAACGCCGCAGGGGGCTGCAGAGGACCCGGCCGCCTACTTTTGCCCGCAGGCCGCGCCAGTCAGTCCCTGGCCCCGGAAAAGACATGTGTTGGCCCTCCCGAAAGCGATGGGTATCCGGTGATGGACTCCCTTCCCGTGAAAATCACGGAGCAATCACATCGTACCTAACCCGTGGTGCCCGGCCTCTCCCTGCGCGTCCCTACCCGCTTCCCTGGATTATGGGCCTGATCACGATGTTCACCCGCCGGTTCATGGCGTCGACGGAATACGCGGGCCTTAACTCCCCGAACCCGATTGCCTGTATCCTGCGCCGATCCACGTTCATCCCGACGAGGGCATCCTCGACGGCAAAGGCGCGCCTCTCGGAGAGCTGTTGATTGTAATCCTCCGTGCCCGTCGAGTCCGTGTGCCCCTCCACGGTGATGGTCGTCTCCGGGTACCGGTTCAACACACCGGCCACCCTCCCCAGCTCATCATACCCACCCGGCTTGATCTCGGAGGAATCGAAGTCAAAGAGTATCTCGGATTTGAAGGTGGCCGTCAATACGTCCATCGTCCTCTGTTCGCCCGCCGCTTCAGACGCGGCTATCGCCTCCTGCGTCCTTTGAATGCTCACGGCCTCGGATTCCGCAAGCGCCTCGCGCAGCTCCCGCTCCTGCCTGTCCATGTAGGCCCCGATCTGGTTGCCGGCGATCCCGCCGACGACGGCACCGATGCCCGCACCTATGAGGGTGCTTCCCGTATCTCCCCCGATTGCCTGCCCGAGAACGGCGCCGACTCCGGCGCCGACCCCGGCACCGACCGCGGTGCCCTTCTCCTGTTTCGTTGCCGTCGCGCATGCAATAAGCGTAAGTGCAAGGAAAACGGTCATGATTGGAGAGACTAACCTTTTCATCATTCTCACCCCCATTTTTTCTCGAGCTGCCTGAAACACCCTATTTGACGTAGAAGTTTGAACAAAGATTCAACCCGAAAAAAGAGTATCAGAAGTTTCACGGGACGGAAAGGGAAAGGGTGATGGCACAGCGGAAAAGAAAATGTCAGCTTCAGATCCCTCCCGGGGCACCCTTCGAGAGGAGCCGGCGCGGGAGCCGTTTATAGAGGCAATAAAAAGGGCCGGCGTCGAAGGCGGGTTCGACCGAGAGGGGCTCCCCCTCTTCGGCTATCTCGGCCCTGAGCTCCCGGTCCAGCTGCCTCTGGAAAAAGGAGGAGAGGAGCAGGTAGCAGGTGAGGAAGGTGACGAGGAATGATACGGTGAAGATAACCGCGTACCACAGGGTGAGCCTCAGCGCCAGCGATCCCCCCAACTTACGCATCTTCTCTGAGGACATACCCCGCTCCCCGTATGGTGTGGATCAGTTTATTCGTAAATCCCCGGTCGATCTTGTCACGCAGCCTGCTGATGCGAACCTCCACCACGTTCGTCTGCGGGTCGAAATTATAGTCCCACACGTGCTCCATGATCATGGTTTTGGAAACGACGACCCCTGCGTTGCGCATGAGATACGAAAGGAGGGCAAACTCACGGGGCTGGAGGTCGATCCGCTCCCCTGCCCGCGTGACCTCGCGGGAAAGGAGGTTCATGGAAAGATCGCCCACGGTGAGGCTGGTGGGCTCCGCCGCCCCGCTTGCCCTGCGCATGATCGCCCGCACCCGGTCTGCGAGAGACCTCCGCGCACTCAGGATAATCACGGGCGTGTTCACGTTTTCCCGGCGAAGCTCCTCGATGAGCGCCGTGCCATCTTTTTTCGGCAACATGATATCCACGATCGCCGCATCGTAGGGCTCGGTGAGAGCCATGTCGAGGCCCTGCTCCCCATCCGTCACGTGGTCCACCGCAAAGCCCGCCTCTTTCAGCCCCTTCTTGATGAAGGAGGCAATCTTCAGATCGTCCTCGACCAGCAGTATCCGCATTTGCCACAGACTCCATCGCGCTTTTATACCTTCCGCCCTTCGCGGAAGAAACCCGATTTGTCATAGCACAGGAAGGTAACCGGAAAATTACCGCAATATTACCGTTTTGTAATGTAAGAAGCGGGCAGGGCCCGATACGGTCAGAAGGAGCCGGTCCCGCGCCGGCCATCGAGCAGGCGTATCAGCGGGGGCGCCCGCGAGAGAGCAGGCAGGGGATTCCTTGACCGTTTGCTTTTTTAAATAGCACAATTGCCCGTATAATACAGGGAGGCACCGGTTTTAGGTCCCAAAACAGGAAAATTGTAGGAATGAGATATGAAAAACGCTAAGAACTTCAGGCCCTTTGACGCCCGGCCCGAAAGGTTCGGCTTCCGCACCCTCCTTTTGATCCTCCTGGCCCTCCTTGTGCTCTGGCTGTTCTTGCAGCGGTCGGAAAGGCCGAAGCTCGACCCCGACGCAAAACCCCGCGTCGTCGCCGCACGGGGGAATCTTGCGGAGGACGAGAAAAACACCATCGACATTTTCCAGAACGTGGCGGACTCCGTCGTATTCATAACCAGCGTCGAGTTCAGGCAGAGCTGGTTCACCCTGAACGTCTACCAGATACCGAAGGGGACGGGCTCGGGGTTCGTGTGGGACAAAGAGGGACGAATCGTTACGAACTACCACGTCATCGAGGACGCAAACCGCATCGAGATAACCCTCTCCGACCAGTCCGTGTGGAAGGCCAGCCTCGTCGGCGCCTCCTCCGACAAGGACCTGGCCGTCCTGGCGATATCCGCACCTCCCGAGAAGCTGAAGCCCATACCCCTGGGCGATTCGGACAACCTCCTGGTGGGCCAGAAAGTCTACGCCATCGGCAACCCCTTCGGCCTCGACCACACGATGACATCGGGGATCGTGAGCGCCCTGGGAAGGGAGATCGAATCGGTTACGGGGAGGAAGATAGACGGCGTGATCCAAACGGACGCGGCGATAAACCCGGGCAACTCCGGAGGGCCCCTCCTGGACAGCGCCGGGAGGCTCATCGGGGTCAACACCGCCATATACAGCCCGTCGGGGGCGAGCGCGGGGATCGGCTTCGCCGTGCCCGTGGAGGATGTGAACCGCATCATCCCGGAAATCATCCGCTACGGGAGGGTCATCAGGCCCGGGATCGGCGTCTCCATCGCCCACGAGAGCCTGGCCCGCAGGCTCGGCATCAGGGGGATTCTGATCATCGACGTCCTGCCGGGCAGCAGCGCCGAGGCCGCCGGCCTCCGGGGGACACGCAGGAGCGGGGCCGACATCATCCTGGGCGACATCGTGATCAAGTTCAACGGCAAGGAGGTCAAGACCCCCGACGAGCTGCTCAACGAATTCGAAGACCGCCACGTGGGGGACGTGGTGACCCTGGGGATCCTGCGGGAGGGGGAGGAGATAGCCATCGAGGTGAAGCTGGAGGAGGTGGGGTGAGTGGCTCATATGGAATGCGGAGTGGGGAATAAAAACGGTTTGCAGTTAACGGTTTCCGGTTAAACCAGAAACGAGAAACCAGAAACGAGAAACGAGAAACTGGTTTCTCGGGACCCGGAATCCGGGACTACCAATTACTTTCTTCACAGTCTACAGTTCATGGTAATCCGGAATGCTGATTGCGGAATGAGAACCGCAAACCGCGGGGAGCAGAGAGGCCGGCGGGATAATTATTCCGGCAAGCGGCGCTCCGCCCGTTTCACCAGAGGTTGGCGGCAGCCTGCACGCTTCCCCGTTCGGACAGGGTAATGGCATCCCTGACGCACGCGGCCCGGCATATGCCGCACCCGTAGCAGCGGCGGGGATCGATATCCACTTTTTCCCGGGCTGCGCTGTACCCCACGGCACCGAACTGGCACGCCGTCATGCAGGAGCGGCACCCGTTGCAGAGATCGGGGTCGACCCCGGCCACGTGCTCGGCCCGGAACATGACGGGAACCTCGTGCTGAAGCTGGGCCTGCATGGCAAAGCAGTCCGTCCGGTCGCAGTTGCAGATCCCCCCGATGAAGGGGGTGCCGAAGGTCCACACCGTGTGGCACATGCCCTCACGCTCGTGGTCGCGAAACAACGCGAGCGCCTCCTCCTTGCTGAGCCTCTCCAGTCCCGCCGTGTCGGGCCCGGTCAGGTGGGGGGGCTGAAGGTCCCGCACCAGCTCTTCGAACGCCCCCATGTCGGGAGCCATGCTCACCCCGTAGCAGTACCTCGCCTCGGTCCTGATCCCTACGTGGCGGCAGATGCAGGCGATGCGAACGATGGAGCCCACGAAATTAAAGATGCGCTCCACGTCCTCTATCGGCACCACCTGGCCGAAGTGGTCCCTCCTCATCTGTCTCGACACGTGCCACGATACGGCACGCCTGACGAAACGGGGCGCGGAGTCGAGTCTCCTCATCCTCTCCATCTCCGCCTCGAGGGAGTCGGTATTGCTAAAAAAATCGGTGATGAGCTTCCGCCGCCTGAGGTCGCTCAGAAGATCCTCGGAGTAGTTCTTCGCCCGCAGGTACCACTTCTCACCTTCACCATGCTTGTGGCAGAAATCGCACATGTGGCCCTCCTTTCTTTAAAAACCCGATACGTTCACATCCCCGATTCCTGTCTCGAGGGTGATCGTCCCATCCCCACCTCCGAGTCTCCCGGTATGAGATAGAGGGGCAATCACTTCTCCTT
>JABAOF010000553.1_pt6 | contig 32800 bp, 40 predicted proteins | sample 7062171 | NCBI WGS metagenome assembly JABAOF01 (sample SAMN14538628, study PRJNA623070) | marine sediment metagenome | biome: marine biome [ENVO:00000428]; feature: marine pelagic biome [ENVO:01000023]; material: deep marine sediment [ENVO:00002113] | place: India: Gulf of Khambhat ...
GAAAAGCAATGCGGGCACTCCTTGGTGGTTGGTTCCGGTGGCGGCGCTTCCTCTTTGCGTCTCAGCTTGTTGATGTTCCGAATCAGCATAAACACGGCAAAAGCCACGATGATGAAGCTGATGATGGTGTTTATGAACGTGCCGTAATTCAAGGTGACGGCGCCCGCCGCTTGAGCATCGGCAAGTGAGGCATACGGTGCGGCAACCTCCACGCCGTGTTTCAGGATGATAAAGAGGTTGGCGAAATTCACGTTGCCTAAAGCTAACCCAATGGGCGGCATGATGACGTCGGAGACCAGCGACTTGACGATGGTGCCGAAGGCTGCACCAATTATAATGCCCACGGCCATGTCCACCACGTTGCCGCGCATGGCGAATTCTCTGAACTCCTTTAGCATAAAGCTCCCTCCTCCCAAGAAAGTTTACAGGTTGAGTTTACCGATTCCAGTAGGCAAATCCTCACGCATCGGTACTATCTTGCACTAATTCTATCAAGCTCGGGTAATTCCGACGCTCCTTGCTGCCCGTCTCGCCTGGCCTTTGGGCGCGGCTGCGGTCGTCAGCCACCCGTTGATTCCCCACTTTCCCATTGCCATATTTCGTCGCCACACTATCCAATTTCCCTCTGGATGTCAAACCCCTTTTTGGAGTTTACTTGAATGGATCTTCCAGCCGGATTCAAGTGCGGTGCCCAGAACCGCCTTTACCGCATCTTGCCTCTGGCAAGTGAGGCAAATATGCCGCCGAAACAGAGGGCGGTGGAAATTATGAATGCCGTTTTGGCGCTTCTCAAAAAGAGCGGATAGTTTTCCGGTGTTATCTGGGCGTGACCTATGTAGACGGCGAATACAAGCATGGCAATACCCATGCTCAACATCTGTCCGGTCAGCCGCATGGTTCCCACTGTGGCTGCGGCCACACCGTATGATCTCTTCTGAACGGAGCTCATAATTGCGTTGGTGTTCGGCGAGGAAAAAAGAGCCAGGCCGAAACCGATCACGATCAAACTGGCGATTACATATCCTATACCGGAGTTTTGGCTCAAGAACGTGAATAGGAAAAGGGCAATCATGGTGAAACCCATTCCCACGGAAGCTACCACCCTTGGCTCGATCTTATCCGAAAGCCTGCCGGCAAGAGGCGAGAATATGGCCATTACCACGGGTTGAGCTACCAAAATCGAGCCGGCCTGCTGCGGAGTGAGACCTTTGGTATACTGCAAATAGAGGCTCAAAAGAAAGGTGACGGCAAAGGTTGCACCATAATTAATCAACGCCGCCAGGCTGGAGAAGGCAAACACGGTGTTACGCCTGAAAAGGTTCATGTCGAAAACCGGACTCTTCGCCTTGATCTCCCATCGGACGAATGTTATAAGCCCCAAAAGGCCCAGACCGATAAGCCACACACCTGAGGTGGATGGCAGAAGGGAGAAACCGTACATCACCGCCGGCAGGGTAATCGCATATATTAAGGAACCGGGAAAATCGAACTTCTCCCCTTTTGCCCCGGCCCATTCACCTTTCAGCTTCCACAACGTAACCGCGATGATCAGCAAGCTTAAAGGCACGTTCAAGAAGAAAATGCTTCTCCAGCCCAGTTGCTGGGTCAAGAATCCGCCCAGGAAAGGGCCCAGGGAAAGCCCGGAATAGACCGCGGCGACGCTTATTCCCAGAACCTTTCCTCTCTCACCTGCCGGAAATACAGAGGTAAGAATGGCTATGCTGGTTCCGAATATCCCGGCAGCCCCGATGCCCTGGAATACCCTTACGGCAACCAGCCAGGCGGCGGAAGGGGCGATTGCCGAAAGGAAGGAGGAGACCGCGTAGATGAGTATGCCGTATAGGAAAACTCTCTTCCTTCCATGAATATCCGCAAGCCTCCCAAATGGAACCAAAAACATCGCCGCAGAGAGAAGATACGAGGTGGCCACCCATCCCAGCAGCACCGCACCCATAGCAAATTCGCGTCCTATGGTGGGAAGCGCGATGTTGACCGACGAGCCCATGAAGGGCGTAACAAAGGAGGTTAACGTGGCGACGGTCAGAGCCGCCCGTTTAGTTGCACGATCATCCATAAGCTTCTCGTTTGTGGGCGAAAACGACCGGGTAGCCGCCCCACCTTTGGCGGGCCGAAATGGTCTTGCGCAGCCCTAAGGCTGCGGCTGCCCACTCGGAAATCCTCAAGGATCGAGGATCGAATTACCTTATTCCCACAGGCATGACGTAGATGAGTTCTTCATCTTCGGGCATGTTCAAAGCCTTTTTCGCCTCTTCCGGCCTGAACCCCCCCATTACCACTGTTCCCAAATTCAAGGATACCGCCTGCAGGTAGACATTCTGTGCCGCATGACCTGCTTCCAGATACATCCAGTTTGGGTTTCTTGAGCGTTCGGTCATCCCCGCGAACAATAGAGCCGCGGGTGCATTCTTCAGCGGAGCCTGCCCCACTGCCTGGACCAGCTTGGACTTCATGTCTCCCTTGGCGATCTCCTCCAGTTCATGGCCCTGGGGTCGATATTTGTACATCCCCCGGGGTAAGCCGGAGACGTCTCCTGAAATCAGATAGACCTCCAAAAGATACAGCGCCATCGGAGACGGAGCTGTCCTCTTGCCGCTCTTGGCTTCGGTAATTCCCTGAGCTGCCCAAAGAATCTACGATACCTGAGCAAGACTCAGCGGCACCTCCTTGTAAGTCCTTATAGACCTTCTCTGCGACAAAGCCTTCTCCACGGATACCGGACCGTCAAGCTTGGGCGCTGGGAGTTTGATGATCGCAGCTTCCGAGCTTTCCTCCTGAGCAATGGCATGGCGGCTGACATCATTCGAGTCGAAGAACATGGGGACAGACAGTGCTCCGACAAAGAGCAGCAGAACAGCGACAATCAGCGCGTGCCTTTTCATGCCTTACCTCCTTCTGATTTTGTGAAGTTGTGTATTCTCTTACCCTTTTTTGACAGTTTAAATGATCCCCCACTCGTTATGTTGGATACTATGTCATCCTCTTTCATGTGATGGTCATTGCACGAAAGAGTTCCGCTCACTTTCAATACCCGATGCAGTTCGTGCAGCACGGCTTCTGGTTCGCTCAGATGGTGCAGAATATCGCACAGCAGAACGATGTCTATGCTCTCGTTCTGCAGTCCCGTGGCACAGCCGGATTGAATGGTTTGAATATTCGTCAATCCCTTCTTCGCGGACAGCTTTTGAACCCGCTGAATAGCGAGCGGGTGAATGTCCAGAGCGTGGACTTTCCCTGTAGGTCCCACCATCCGGGCCGCGACTACGGTGTAGCTGCCGGGACCGCAGCCGTAGTCAAGCACATGGAATCCAGGCCTTATACCTACCTCTTCCAGGATATTCTTTCGATGTATGAACAAATCCCGTAACTTGTACATGAAGCACAAGGTCTTGAAATGAGAATCGGGCATGGGCTTATCCACTGAATTCTCCCTCCCAGACGGTTTCCGCCTGCGGACGACCGGATCGATCACCGAATTTTAAGTATCGAGTTAAGGGGCAGTGGAAGGATCCCAACTTGTCCGCAAGTCCTGATTGAATGAATCAAGAACCTTCATGTCTTTACCTGAGATTACGAAGTCGAAAACGTCTGCGTTTTCCAAGATCCTGTCCCGCCTCGACGATTTCGGTATTACTATAACCTCCTTTTGCAGCGCCCAGCGAATCAGAATCTGAGCGGGGCTTTTCGAATACTTCGAACCAATATCGTCCAGCCTGGGATCATTCAACTTGTGTCCTTTGGTAAGCGGACTGTACGCCTCCAGTTGAATATCGTGCTTGCGGCAGAATTCTAAAAGATTTTTCTGATAGAGATACGGGCTGAATTCAACCTGGTTAACCGCCGGGACGGTGGATGAATTCCTAAAAAGTTCCTCCAGATGCCAGGTCATGTAATTGCTGACACCGATGCCCCGGCATTTGCCCTCTTTCAGCAGTTTTTCCAGTGCTTTCCAGGATTCATTTCGCAGACCTTCCACCGGCCAGTGGATCAGGTAGAGATCAACATAAGATAGGCCGAGTTTCTGCCGGCTCTCTTCGAAGGCCGCCAGAGTTCTGTCGTAGCCATGATCTGAATTCCACAGTTTAGTTGTAACAAAGATCTCTTCGCGCGGTATGCTGCTTTTTCGGACAGCCTCTCCAACATCCCCCTCGTTCTCATACATGGCAGCGGTGTCGACGAGCCTGTACCCGGCTTCCAGGGCGGCAAGAACGGCTTCCTTTGTCTCTTTGCCTCTGCGGGCTTGATATGTTCCCAATCCGAAGATAGGCATCTCGACCCCGTTGTTGAGCCTGACCTTCGTGTCAATGTTTATTCCCTTCATCATCGTAAAGCTTTTCTTCCTTACTGTCCCCGTTTCCCGGTAATCTCCGTTATCTCTAATGTTAACGTCCCTACTTTAGTATACGCCTCATCAGATTTCAAGCTTTCCCCTCCGATCTCGTCCGGATCATCCTTCCAGCTTACCTTTCACATGCTGCTCTACGGAGTATGCCCCACAGGAATGAGTTTGATTGCGATTGGAAAACTCCCTACCACATTTCGGGCAGGCCCAGAGATTTTTCGAAGCTATTTTGAAACGCATGACATAAATGGGCATTTGCCCTATCGCCACTGTCAGCAAAACGTTCCGTAAACACGTTCTTAAGAGTAGTTACACATCGTTCTTTTTCCGCTACGCAAATCAACCTTTCTGTATCAGAATCACACGCTCTCTCATCGAAACCAGCATATGTTTTCACTACTCGCAAGCCTGCGTCAACCAAGACCGGAGCCAGCTCTGTCAGTTCGTACGGACGTTGCCCGTGGATCTCGACGCTTCCATCTGAAAACTCAAACGTCGTTATCGCTTCCCTTCTTAGGCGGTCATACCTGCACCTTTGAACGAATGACTCTCCGCCCAGCTCACGCTTGTGTGTTCCCCTGTGGCGATTAGCGTATAAGCGATCCGTATTGGAATCAAAGACAAATAGCCCCGACTGTTTGAGCGCTGCGCCAATGCGATCAAACATTTTCCTCACGTCCTTTCCCGTAAGGAGATAGTTGATCGAGTCGAACGTACATGCACACAGATCAAATCTGTCCTCAAGTACAAAATCCTTTATATCCTGCACCTGGAAACAGACGTTGGGCAGCCCAATTGATTTTGACCTGGCCTTCTCGATCATCGGTGGGGAAACGTCTATGCCGAGGGTCCGGTGTCCAAGCTTAGCCAGCTCGACGGCCAGTGTACCCGTCCCGCATGCAAGGTCGAGGATGTCTGCACGCACAATGCCGCGCTCATCCAAAAGGTGGTTTATCAAAGTCACGTACCTTTTTGAGAATTGCCCCCAATCATAGTCATATACTTGACTCAGTCGTTCGTAAATCTCGACCAGCATGAGAACTACGTCTCCAAGAATCTGAATTACAGCTACTCACATCCAGCGTCAAGTGCAGCAACGCTTTCTGCTCCTCAAAGCTGATTGCTCAACGTCATGCTATCACCACCTGTTCTGATGAATCCTTGAAGCCTGGTATCGATCTGGCCGGGGCTTTTTTTCTGCTGGGTACCCGACTGCGATCAGGGACAGGGGTACAATATGCTCTGGGATTCCCAGGAGTTTCCGGGTAGCATCAACACGCTTATCGTCAGGATAGATTCCCAGCCAGACGGCCCCCAAACCTTTTGCGTGTGCCGCGATCAGGATATTCTGCGTGGCTGCCGAGCAATCCTGAATCCAGAATCCCCCATGTTTTTCTAATTTCAGGTCACCGCAAACCAGAATTGCCACCGAAGCCTCTTTTAGCATCTCGGAGTATGGATGATATTTCGGGATTTCGTCCAGAATGCCGCGATCATTGATCACCACGAAGTGCCAGGGCTGCTGGTTGCCTGCAGACGGTGCACTCATCGCTGCTTCTAAGAGCTCCTTTACAGCCGGCTCAGGTACCGGTTGCGCGGTGTATCTACGAATACTTCTGCGAGACAAAATGGCGTCCATAGCATCCATAACTTTCCTCCTTCTGTTTCAATATGATCTCATAAGACAACAGCATGCTGGGGAAGATGCTTCGCAAATGTAAAACGTGTCGACAAACCTGACGGTGAGATGTCTTCCGTCTACTATTACCTGTTGGGATCGGACGACCAACCCTGAAGTGCGTCCGAGATTTTGAAGGCTAACCGTTGTTTCTTTAGAAGGATTACGTTCTCATCCGGATAAGCTATAGTCTCGTCGCGTTCATCCAATCCGCAATCGAGTATCTGTAGTATCTCCGAACCGGTATTTACAAATTGATGCGCAATATCCTTTCCTGCAGGTTTAGCTACAAAATCACCCTCTCTGACCGGAAGCTCTTCACCCTGTATTCTCAATACGCCGTTTCCTTTGAGGATTAAGAAAAATTCTTCCTGTTTTGAATGGGAATGATATTTCACGCTCTTTGCTCCCGGCTTGAGGTAATCGATATTGGCATAGATCCTTTGGCTGCCCGCCGCTGCTCCCAAATAAGCCGTCTGCATTTGAGATCCAAACCCGGGGTCGTCAACAAACTCGTCGGGCAGGTTATCGATGTTTAGGACTTTCCACATCCTGGGTCTCCTTTTCATACGATAGCCGCAGGCTTCAGCTTGCGCACAGACGTTCTCCAATCATGAGAAAGGACAATTGTCGGGGTCCAACAAAGGAATTTACTTCCGCCTGTGGCGGCACACTTAGACGGGGTGGGGATCATACCCCACCCCGCGATAAACCAAACAACTGGAACCGAATATGTATACTGTCAGTCTATCAAGTATCGCCGAATTCCTTTTTGAAAGCGTCGGCCAATTTGGCACCCCAGTTGTCCAGAGCTTCCAGTTTGCCAAAGAAGAACCTCAGAATCGGCGGCTCTTCGACGAACTTCAGTCCCCCCACCAGATCCCGGTGCTGGTACAGCCAGCTCAACCTGTCAGCCGCGTATTCGATGTGAGACATGGTATATACTCTTCTCGGAACCGCGATGCGGGCCAGCTCCAGATCGGAGTAAACTTCGTTCCTGTCCTCGTCCCGCTCCATGGATATGGTGCCCCTCTCCATGGTTCTGATGCCGGACACGATGAAGATTGCAGCCGCCAGAGCCCCGGCCGGATATTGACCCTGGGGCAGGTGAGGCAAGAACTTCATGGCGTCTATGTGGCAGGCCAAGCCACCCGGCGGGGTGACCACTGGGATTTCCTTCTCGATAAGTTTCTCGGCATAATATTTCACAAACTCCGCCGCACTGCCGGCAACGTTTACGTCCGTCATCTCCCTGATCCCCACAGCCATGGCCTCGACTTCCTTGGTGGACATTCCTCCGTAGGTTGTGAAACCTTCGTAAACCGGGAGCCAGGGCTTTATCTCCTCATAGTATTTCCTGTTGTTGGTGGCGATAAATCCGCCTCTGACGCAACTGCTCTTTCTGCCGGAGAGATAGAATATATCCGCCAGGCTCATCATCTCATGAATTATCTCCTGAATGGACTTGTTCTCATATCCCTTTTCCCGCATCTTGATGAAGTAAGCATTCTCCGAGATCAAGCTCCCATCATACACCAGCATGATTCCGTTATCCGAGGCTATCTTTCTGACCTCTCTCAGATTCTCCAGGGAAAAAGGCTGCCCGCCCAGAAGGTTGGTGGTTGCTTCCATCCGGATAAAGGAGATTTTGTCCGCTCCATACTTCTTTATCACATCCTTGAACTTCTGCAGATCCAGGTTACCCTTAAAGGGGTGTGTGCTCTGGGTTTTCAAGGCCTCGTCTGCAAAAATCTCCAGAACCTTCCCGCCGGCTAACTCGAAGTGGGCTTTGCTGGTGGTGAAGTGATAATTCATGGGGACAACATCACCGGGCTTGACGAAAACCTTGGCCAGAAGGTGTTCTGCCGCCCGTCCTTGATGAGTGGGCAAAACGTAATCGAAACCTAAAACGTCTTTTATGGCTGAAGCCAATTTGCAGAAGCTCTCGGATCCGGCATAAGCATCATCTGAGACCATCATGGCGGCCAGCTGATTGTCGCTCATGGCGTTGGTCCCGCTGTCAGTCAGCGAATCGATAAAGATATCTCTAGTCCACAAAGCGAAGGTATTGTAACCACCCTCTTCTATCGCTTTCAGCCTCCGATCTACCGGCACCAGATAGGTCTTCTGCACGATACGAACCTTGTGCATCTCCATGGGAATCTCTTTCCCGTTCGAGAGCTTCACAATCATTGGGAACCTCCTTATCGGTTGTATTTGAGTTGGTCCTTCCGCACACGATTTTCTTTCTCTTTTCAGACAACAGCCAACCCCCTAATTTACCTCCTCCCGTCAAAAAAATCAACTGTATTCTTCCATTCTGCCTGGAAAATCAAGAAATCTCTCCCCTGCGGCCATGAAGCTAATCACATGCGCCTATTCTCAGAACATGATGATGGAGCCGACAGCGACGTAGCTGACCAAAGTAAAATTGTATACCTCATCCACGTCAGCACCGCCTTCAAGGAATCTGTATCCGACTTTCAACGTCACCTTCTTATTCAGCTTATACTGCATGGCCATTAAGACATCTTCAGCCCTTCCCTGGGGTGCGGCAAGGGCATCTCCTTCCAGAAGAAGCCCGAATCCCTTCGTGAACCTCCAGTCAACTTTGAAGTTTAAGAGCGGGACAAAACCGGTGTCTTTCTTCTCGGTCTTCTTGTCTGCATCTTGCAGGCTTATTGACGCATCCCTGATCTTGGCAGTGAAACCGATGCCCAGTGTGAGCCTCTCCCGCCGATGAACGTCATAGCGGTAGGTCAGTCGGTAAGAGTCAAAGCGATACCTCGCTTTCAGGGGGATGTTCGCCCCAAACTCAACTTCGTTGAATCTGATCGGACGATCAGCCTTCCCGCTGGCATCGAGACGAAGCGGCGCCGCGAACCCTGAAATATGGTGTCTCTTCTTGAAGGAGTATGTTACTCTGGCCCTGAAGAAAAACTCCGGATTGATCTCCAGATCCTCTGAGAGCGAGAATCTCGTTCCTGTCTCTTTGGGGATTTGCACGTCGTTGTATCCGCTGAAGACGGCACCGGTCTCCAAGTCCAGGCTCCACTCGGCAAAGGCCGCCGGTCCTCCAGACAGAAACAAACTGCTTAGGAAGATGAACACTATCTTTCTCGAGCTCGACATAAGCATGCCTCCTTCCATCTTGTTACCCTAGCGATTTCCTCACGACTAACGATGTGATCCTGCGGCGGTCCGAAAGATTGGATCGACTAAAAAAGCTGTGGTTACGTCCTATTTCGATTCAATCAGCGAAAACACCCCGGCAACGTCCATGGTGGGCGGTTTGCAGGCGTAGTTCTGGAAAACACTAGCAGTGGTCTTAGCCTCTATCCTATCTGACTACTTCTAAAGCAGCTTGGTGGCGCCCGGCAAGATCAGTCGATCGGATATGCGTATGCTGCAAAAGGTAGGGGCTTTTCTCGAAGATCAGTCCGTTTCGGCTTTCCACTTTGTTCGACTCCAATTGACTCTCTTCCTGAGCCTGACGCTGACACAGTAAAACAGCCGCGATCATCAGGAGAAGAAGGGCGGGAACTCTGAAGCGGCTTAAAAGTCTTCTCCATCAGGCATTTCTGCCCCGCATTCCTGTCTGAATGAATGTGATTTGGGTAATTCCCCTTTGGAGCCTATCGACCCTGTCTGCCCGCCTCCAACATCCAGTAGGGATAAGGCCGCGGCGGCTGGCTCAGTTCGTCAAGCTTCGTCACTTCTTCTGAAGTCATTTCCCAGTTGACAGTTTTCAGGTTATCCGCAAGCTGTTCCGGTGTCTTCGCCCCGATGATTGCCGAGCACACGCCGGGTTTGCGGAGAAGATAGTTCAGCGCTGCCTGCGCCACGGTGGCCTTGTGCTCTTCAGCGATCCGGTCCAGTTCCTCCACGATGTCAAATCCCTTTTCTTCGTCGAATTGAACCACTCGAGACTCCGGCCTGCTGAGGCGCGCCCCTTCCGGCCTTGCTTTCCCACGACGGAACTTGCCGGACAGAAACCCGCCTGCAAGCGGACTCCAGGGAAGAATTCCCAGACCCTGATCAAGGCACAAGGGAACCAGCTCGTTTTCCAGCTCGCGGGCAACCAGGGAATAATAGGCTTGCAGGGTGACGAATCGTTCCCATCCGTAAGCATCGGAGATAGCCAGAGCCTTCATCAGTTGCCAGCCGGCGAAGTTAGAGCAGCCAACATAGCGCACCTTTCCCTGCCGAACAAGATCGTCCAACGCTTTTAGCGTTTCCTCCAGAGGCGTGCGATCATCGAATGCGTGAACCTGGTACAGATCGATGTAGTCGGTACCCAGCCGCTTCAGACTCTGGTCGCATCCCTCGAGAATATGATGCCGGGACAGCCCTACGTCGTTTGGACCCGGTCCCGTGGTTCCGCGTACTTTGGTCGCGACAATCACGTCTTTTCTCTTTGAGCCAAGCGCCTTACCCAGCATCTCCTCGGCCAGTCCTTCTGAGTAAACATCTGCCGTATCGAAAAAGTTGACCCCAGCATCCAGAGCCATATTGACCAAGCTATCGGCCTCCTTCTGCCCTAGCTCTCCGACTACCTTCCAACCTCCGCGACCGCCAAAAGTCATGGTGCCAAAACAGAGTCCCGAGACCTTGATACCGGTGTTTCCAAGAAAACGCATGATCATGGTGCTCACTCCCTGTCTGAATCAATCTGATTCAACATTCTGTCACATCACCGGGATTTTTATGCCGCCGCTAAAGTATTTTCCGCCTTCCCCCAAAGTCAGATCATAGGTTCCCTGACCCTTGTCGAACTTTACTGTGACCGTGAAGTATTCTCCGTCCCAGTGAGGCTCGTATATGCCAAATCCTTCCAGATAAGACCTGCCCTTGGTATAGAACCTAACGCTCTTATCAGGAAAATTAACTAACACCGATAATTGTTCCTTCGGAAAGTCAGCCAGGAATTCGAATCTCAATGTCTGCTCCGACCCGTATGGGACGGGATCAGGCAATTCGGTCACCATCTTCGCCACCAACTCACCAAAAACCTGCGTAGCGTAGAGCTGATCACCCTTCTGTTCCACTCCGATTCCGATATGGCCAAACTTCTCACTTAGTATGTTAGCCCTGTGCCCGGAGGAGTTCATCCACCAGCTAACCAGCTTTTCTGCAACCTCCTCTTCACTTCCCCCCAAGACACAGGCGATATTCTCCCCTATGGCCCAGGTAAACAAGTCTGGGCAAAGAAGCATTTTCCTGAGCCTCACGTTCATGTCCTTGTGGTCCACATGAGAGAAGAAATCGTGTGTTACCATATTGGCACTATGCTGCTTGGCTATTTTTTCGAGGTCGGAACTATGTCTGTACTCCGAAAGTCCTTGCTTCGACCTTTCTTCGTTTACCCTCTTGAAAACAAGTTTCTCTATCTCCGAAGCATCAAGCCGCGAGGCCTGTGCGTGCAAAGTCGGCACAAGGACGCCGATGATCGACAGAATAATGCTAACGATCATTCTTTTCATTTTCTCAGAGTCCGAATGGATAGAACATGAACCGTAACGCCAACGGCTATCAAGATCAAGATGACCCTCACAAAAAGGTTGTCGGTCGCAACAAGGCCTGAAGCCAGTATGGTCACCCACAAAAGGGAAAGGGCTGCAATCTTCACTCTGGACGGAACGCCCTTCTTTTCGCGATAATTCTTAATGTAATTCCCGAACCACCTGTTGCTAAGAAGCCAATCGTAAAATCTCTTCGAGCTTTTGGCATAGCAGGCAGCCGCAAGCAGGAGAAACGGAGTGGTGGGCAGAAGAGGCAAAAATATGCCCAGGACGCCCAACCCCACAAAAAGCGTACCCGCAAAAATCAGCACCCCCTTAACTAACCTACTCGGTAAGTCCTTTATTCGGCTGGGATCAATTCCACGCTCTTCTTCTTGTTTCTTGTTTTCTATAACTCTACTGCTCATGTCCCCATAGCCTTCCCGCCAATGTTCTCTTTTCTAATACCGTCGGAATCGTGATGGAAACCTTGAAAGCATGTATACTCATCATTGTCTCAAAACGCTCCACCCCGTCCATTACGCGCGGTTTTTTACACAAACAAACTGCTTCGCATATCTTCCCTGGGTGCGGAGAGACATGCGAAGCATAGATGTTCACAAACGATTCGGTGACGACACCCCTACCAGTTCTCACACAGAAGCTCGTAATATGCTCTCGGATGGTCACAGGCGGGGCATTTACCCTCGGGCGGTTCGGTGCCCTCGTGGATGTACCCACAGTTGCGGCATCTCCACTTCACCACCTTGTCGCGTTTAAACACCCTCCCCTTCTCGATATTCTCTCTTAAGGCCAGATACCTTTTCTCGTGTTGTTTTTCCGCAACCGCTATGGCTCTGAAAGCAGAAGCTATCTCAGGAAAGCCCTCTTCGTCAGCCACCTTCGCAAATCCGGGGTACATGGTGGTATGCTCGTAGTTCTCTCCGGCAGCGGCAGCTTTCAGGTTCTCTTTCGTGTCTCCGATCAGGCCGGCTGGAAAGGAAGCGGCAATCTCTGCTTCCCCGCCTTGAAGAAATTTGAAGATTCTCTCAGCGTGTTCTTTCTCATTGTCCGCCGTCTCCAGAAAGATACCTGCTATCTGTTCATAGTCCTCTTTCTTTGCCTTTGAGGCGAAATAAGTATAACGATTCCTCGCCTGTGATTCTCCCGCAAAAGCAGTCAAAAGATTTTTTTCCGTTTTGGTTCCCTTCAAACTCTTCATACTTCTTACCTCCCTTGCATTTGTACGAGCAGCCGTACCATTGTGGTGAACAGTTTGACCTTTAGTGTTCCATCATTCCAGGGGTATCCAGGCTGAACCAGTAGAACTGGTCAATCAGAGCCTGCTTTTCCGCCATCAGAAGGTTAAAGTGACGATCCTCCTGTTCGGCCAGCATCAAGAACATTTTCTTGGCATCGGGATCCCTGCTCTCCTCCGCACTTTTCTTGTAGAATTCGTATGCCTCCTTTTCCGCCTTGATTCCCATATCCAGAGCTTCCGATGCGGTGGTGTCGTCCCGTACCTCCACCTTGATGGTTTTCACCTTGGTCGAGTCAAAAGGAAACTCTTTTCCGCCACTTACCTTCTTGTAATGACCTTCCAGCAGTTCCCGATGCCTTTTCTCATCTGCTGCCAGGAATTTAAATTTCTCTTTGCCGCTCTGGTTTTTGATAGTGTCAGACAATTTGGTATAAAAATCAAAGGCGGACTGCTCATTGTAGATGGCAAGAGACAGTGCCTCCAGGGCCTCTGCTTCCGGCTTTATTTTTCCTTCCGCCTCTTTGTAAATCTTCTTCCGGTCTTCTCTCATTCGATCGCTCCTTGGATCGTGTTGGTCAGTCCCACATCAATACGTTCTCGTCGTATTCGCTCTCCAGGCGAAGCTTGTGCTTGGACTCCTCTTGAGCCAGAGCCGAGAAGAGCATCTTGAGCTCGGGATCATCTGTGCCCCCTGCCATGCGGTGGTATAATTTCAAAGCGTGCTCTTCTCTTTTTATGGCCAGCCGCAAGGCGGAGGCGTAATCCATGTCCGGCGAAAATTCCTGCTCATCTATGAAATCACTGATTTTCATGTCAGGAATCTTTTCCAGCTTGTATTCAGAGGCGTCCTTCTTTTCCACTCCCTGAAGAATCTCTCGATGTTTCTGCTCCTCCTTGGCCAGCTCCTCGAACATCACCTTTGTTCCAGGATTCTGGGACAGCTGACCGTAGGTGGTGTACAGATTATAGGCTTCCGCCTCCTTGCGAATAGCAAAGGTTATGACCTCTTTGAAGTTATCCAGTCGCATTGTTCCTCCAATTTATGGTTGACCTATCTTCATCTTTTCAGACCAGACTGCGGGCCTCAGGCGTTCTACGAACCTAAAACCTTCAATAGTCATACCATAGTTGCTCCCTGGACGTTTCGAATGGCACCTGTCCCGAGAATCCGATTATGCTACCCGCCGCGCGGCGAGACATCATCTGGTGCTGGCTGGGCGCGGAGGCTGCGCATCTACCTCTTTATCTCTTTCCAAACCACAGCCCATGAACGTTGCAGTACTCTCGTGCTCCGGTGACCTCTCCCGAAATCTCGAACTCGGCCTCGGGTTTCTGCCCGGCCTTGAGAAATCGCCTACAGACGCGATTATCCGTATGAACGGCCACCCATTCTATGTAGTGCTTCTCCTCCATAGGATGAGGCACCGATCCCACCTTGACCTTAACACCCTTGTCGGTCTTTTCGATCACCGGCACGTGCTTCTCTTTGCCCTCATCTGCGGTCTTGGGCTGCATCAGCTTCATTGGCTGTTCGCAGCAGACCAGCTCGCCCGCGCCTGCGTGCAAAACCTCCACGATATTCCCGCAGACCTCGCACTTGTAAACCTGAAGTCTATCAGTCATTTCAATATCTCCTTGAATTCACGATTTCAATCCAAGGCGAAGGCCATCCGACTGGCAAACAAAGGATGCGCTTCCGCCCTTTTCAATACTACTTCATGAACTTGGACACAAAAGGTGAGGTTTCGCCTCTGCGCATGAAGTGTCCCGACGGTCCCTCTCCCAGAAACTCGGAGAACCAGGACTCATGTTCAATTTCCTCGTTGAGTATGGCAAGAGACAAATCGTAGGTACGATGGTCCTTGCCTGCGGTCAGGTTGCAGACGTTGGTATATTGTCTTACCGCACACCTCTCTGCTTCCACCAAAACCGTCAACATTGCCTTGATGTCCGTCGGATCCTTTGGCAGCTTGGCCGGGGGACAGCCCGAGACGTCGTGGAATACCTTCATGTCCTCGGGCAGGTTGCCGCCCAGCTCGTAAATGCGAGGTACAAGAGCCTCGAAATGGTTCCGATCTTCGATACGAGCCGTTTCTGCTATCTCCTTGATTCCTTCTCCTTCCAGTCCTATTAGATTGCATCGAAGGATGGTGTAGTAGTAATAAGTCGTAAGCTCCGCGGCTGCATTCTTGACCAGAAGCTCCACCAGCTGGTCCACGTTCACGCCGGCTCTCTCCACCACTTCTCGCGTCACTTTGGCCATGATATCACCTCCTTTCTCCGACATCGTTCATTTTTCGAAGACTGCGAATACTGCAATCTTCGTCGTGCCTCGAAAGCATTCTTCATGATTTCGAATTCAGCCACCGGCTTCTGTTGTGAGTTCAACAGACTCGTAGCACTCACACCCCCTTGATGACCTTTTGCGTGACCCTGGTACGTGCTTCTGTGGAGTTGAGTAAATTAGGGTTCTTCAAAAAAATCTTTGCCCAAATCCCCGTCATTGGAGTACCCTCTGCTCTCCCAGAACCCCTTGTATTTCTCGTTGTCCGAAAGTTCAATACCCGTTATCCACTTCACCCACTTATATCCCCACTTCTTCTCTGCCACCAGTTCAAAGGGAAAACCTCTCTCCGGCGGGATGGCCAACCCGTTCATCTTATGCGCCATTATTATATCGTTATCCATTATGTAACTTAAAGGAAAGGACGAGGAATATCCATCGTGTGCGTGGAGGATCACTGTATTAGCTTCCGGGCCCACACCTGCCTCTTCGATAAGCTCTCTGACCAACACTCCCTCCCACAGAATAGTTACGCTCCAGCCTTCCACGCAGTTCAGGGTAACGACTTTCTTCTGGCCGGGACGCTTGACTATCTCATCATACCTGTAAGTTCTTGTGCTGTCGACTAAGCCCGAAATGGTCAGTCTGTAATCATCTCTGTCTATGTACTGAGGACCCTTTATGGAGTTCTCCCTGAATTCGTTGATAGATGAGAGCTTCATTCCGTGATACTCTCTTATCTCTGGTAGTTCAGACTTTCCTTCCTCTTTCCTTCCACTGGTGTCCGCGCGCGCGCCAACCGCTGCCAAAACAAGAACGAAAAAAACTGCTCTAAAACCGATTTTTCTCACACTCGCCTCTCTTTCCCCACATTGTCTCATCTCTAAGAAACGCGAATCCCAACTTCTATTCCTTCTCAGTCTTGTGCGCCCTTCTCAGCTCTTCGGCTATGGTTCTAATCTCAGTTAAGTCCTGCTGCAGTTTGCTCCAGCCGTACCAGAGGGCATAATCCGGATTGGCATGGAAAGCCCCTTGGAAAGTCCTCATGCGGTGCTTGAGAAACATCAGAAACAGCTTCTGCTCAATCACGGTAGGTGCATCATGGAAGGTGAGCAGGTCGGGATAGGGATAAGGGTAGTATTCCGGCTTGGGAACTACGTCATCCAAGTACAGGCTGGCGACCACCTGGATCGCCTCAGCCATCAGGTCGTCCGCCTCCCTTATCATGGCGTCGCCTTTCTGCAACTCCGCTCCGGCGAAATCCTTTGAATGGCACCAACCGCACGTGCTTAACATTTCATCACGCTCCTTTTGCCAGTCCTCATGAGTAAGCCGGGCCACATCCGCCGCCTTAACCACGTCAAGTCTGGCAGTGGGGTTTCCAGCCGGGTCCAGCACCCCCAGGCCCTTCAGTATTGTTGCACGGTCAGATGCCCATTCCTCGTCCTCCGGCATGGGAAGCCTCACCGCCAGGAACCCCCAAGCAGTCCGGACGGCGTGATCACCATCCCGCATATGGCAGGTCTGGCAGGTGGGGGCGGCAGCCTCTTGGGGGAGCGTGCCGTTTTGTTTCAGCAGAAATCTGACGCCGTGCTTGGAAGATGAATACATCTCCCACTGAGGATGGTCAATGCCCATATGACAGGTTCGGCAAGCCTGGGGCTGCTTGGCTTCGTGAGTGGAGAAGATGTGCCGGGTATGACAGGCGTCGCACGAAGCTACACCGAAGCCCGGACCGTACGTCTTGAGATCCTCTATCTCCGCCTCAGTCTTCAGGCCGATCTTATGGCACCCGCCACAGCCCTTCATCCCTTCCATTAGCGCCATAGGCTGCCAGTGAGCCGTAGGCATGGCTTTCATGGCTGCCCAGGCCTTGGCATGTTTGCCGTCCATGAACTGCTGAACCCGTGCCTGGTGACACAGCGCACACGCTTCTGGCGTGGGAATTTCTACTTCTGCCACGTCCTGCGCAGAGCTGTGCTGATCACCGTGACATACCGAACAGCCTATATCATTCTGGCTGTGCTTGCTCAGCTGCCAGTCCGAGACGATATTGGGCGTGACCTCTTTGTGGCAGTCGAAGCACCTCTGGGCCAAAGCGCCGGAAGCGACTAACACGCTCAGCACAAGGATAACCATCACTTTGAATTTCATGATGCACCTCTTCGGCTTTTGTTGATAAAGATCTCGTCAAGCCTGACCGCAGATGCCTATCCGGTTTCACGATACTAATTGACAGAATCGAACACTTCCTTCAATATTACTTCAACCTCTGTGGCGATCTTCCTCAACTCCTCATTGCCAATCATCCCCATAGCGGTTGAGGGCTTCATAACGTCAAGAACCGTTTTCCCTTCCTTTTCATAGATGACCACGTTGCAGGGTAACAACAAACCTATATCTTGCTCGGCCAGAATAGCTTTATGAGCCAGAGGCGGATTGCAGGCACCCAGGATGACGTAGTTCGGAAAGTCTATTCCCAGCTTTTCCTTGAACTTCTCCTTCACGTCTATCTTAGTCAGAATTCCGAAACCTTTCTTCTTCAGCTCTTCCGTCACAACTTTCTCAGCTTCGCCAAAAGGGCGGCTTACCTCTTTTTTGAACCCGTAGTTGATCATCTGATTCTCCTGCAAAAGATCCGTTTTATCAGGACTTTATCATCACCAGAAGCATCTTGAATTTCTTTAGGGCTTTGAGAGCGTGTGGCTCATTTGCCGGCATAATGATCATCTCTCCTGACTTCAAGCGAAAAGGTTTTCCGGAAATGACAATCTCTGCTTCGCCGTCCAACAGAAGGACCAGCGCGTCAAAGGGCGCCGTATGTTCGCTCAGAGCCTGTCCCTGATCGAAAGCGAACAGGGTTACAGTTCCGGTTTTTCCTTTAATTATCTCGCGGCTCACCACGGAACCCTGTTGGTATTCTATCAAGTCAACCATTCTTTTTACCTGGGACATTACTGCTTCTCCCTTGGCTTGTCACCTGCCATGCTCCTTCAGGTGGTCTGCTCTCTCCTGGAGAGATTGACCACATGGTCAGATTATCCGTTGCATTCGTGCTTACATGAACCTTTCGAATCGATCCTTCTTGGCTTTACACACCGGGCAGACCTCCGGCGGACCCTCTCGAGCGCACAAGTAGCCACAAACCTTGCACCTCCAAACTGACTGGGAGAGGGCAGAGATACCGACTGCCTCAGGCCTGGGCGTTGCCTTTTTCCTCTCCTCTTTCGAAGGTCGCCTTTCCGGTATGGATTCCGCCTTCTTCTCCCCTTTCAAGACCGCCTCTGAGACATAAAGGGCACAGTAGCAGGTCCCGTATTCGTCAAGATCTGGGTCCCGGTAATCGCAGGGGCATATTATGTCCAGATCTTCTTCCTTCACACCTGCCGGCAATCTGCAGGGACACGACCAGTAGCCGTAGCGCTTTTCATTTACCAGCAACCCCTCCACCAGGTTTGTGGTATGCTTAACGTCCGGGTTAAGATGGTATCCGGAGGCTTCGGCTTCCTTGTCCAATCTTTGATATAACTCATCCACTTCTTTGCTGCTTACCACTATGCCATGACTCATGCGCCTAACACCTCCTTGATCTTCTCCTCTTTATACCCCACGATGCACTCGTTGTTGATTACCAGGGTGGGGAAGGTGCCCCGAGGATTCCAACCCTTGACCTCGTCCAAGACGTTCTCCTGCCGTTCTCCGGCGACGAGATCAACGTCCACATAATGATATTCTATGCCCAACTCGTTTAGAAGGCGCTTAGTCTTCTTACACCATCCGCAGGTGCTGAGGGCATACAGCACAACATCTCCTCTATTCTTCCCTTTGACATGCTTTTTATCCGCCATGCTTTTCCTCTCCCTTTCTCTTTTTGTAATCTTTTATTGCCGCATGTAGTGCATCGGCTGCCAGATTGGAACAATGCATCTTGGCCGGGGGCAGACCTTCCAGTTCGGTAGCCACGTCATTGCGGGTTAGTTTTGAAGCTTCGTCCACATGCATGCCTCTAGCCATCTCCGTGGCCATGCTGCTGGTTGCTATTGCAGAACCGCAGCCAAAGGTTCTGAACTTTATGTCGGTGATGATGTCTTCCTTCACCTTGATGTACATTTCCATGAGATCCCCGCAAACCGGATTTCCCACTTTGCCGTAGCCATCAGCATCTTCTATGATGCCCACGTTTCTGGGATTCATGAAGTGGTCCAGTACCTTCTCACTATAACCTATATCCGCCATATAATTTTGACCCCCTGCTTTAAAGTGGTGATAGCCGTCTCAGCCTTTCAATGGTCTGTTTAACCGCCCTGCTGATTTCAGGCACCTGTCCCATTGTATTCGATCGTCCCAGAGTGATAACCATGGAACCGTGCGCCTGCTCGTGCCTCAGGCCGATGGCCAGCAGAACGTGGGACGGTTCCAGCGTCTTTGAGGAGCAGGCAGAGCCCGTTGAGACCTGAATACCGTGCTTGATGTCCATATTTAGCAGAATGCTCTCGCCCTCAATGCCGCCGAACCGGAAGCTGGCGTGGTTGGGCAGCCTCTGGGTCGGGTGCCCGGTGAGATACGATTCCTCGATTTTCAGAATCTCTTGGATGAGTTTATCCCTGATTGCCTTCAGCCTCTCGCTTTCGCGATTCATCTCTTCCTTGGCGATGCGGGCCGCCTCTCCCATCCCGGCGATGGCGAATATGTTTTCTGTCCCTGACCTGAGCCCCTGCTCCTGTCCACCCCCTGGAAGTACAGTTTGGACCTTGACCCCGGGTTTTATGTAGAGTGCAGCGGCACCCTGAGGTCCATACATGTCGTTGGACGAAAGGGTCAGCAGGTCTATCCCCTCGTCCTGCACGTCTATGCGTATCCGACCTCCGGCGTCGGCTGCGTCAACATGCAGATACAAGGCTTTCCGGTGAACGATCTGGCTGATCTCTTTGATAGGTTGTATGGTGCCTATTTCTGGATTAGCGTACATTATCGACGTCAAAGTTGTCTCTTTGCTCAGGTTATCCTCGAGTTTGGCCAGGTCAACCAGCCCGGTGGAATCCACCGGGATCAAAGTCAGCTCGAATCCGCTTTTCTGAAGCTCTTTAATGGGATTAAGCACCGAGACGTGCTCTATGGCGCTGGCCGCGAGCTTCTTTCCTTTCCCGATGTTCCTTAGTGCCATACCCTTTATGGCAAGATTGTTCGATTCAGTAGCGCAGCTGGTGAAAACGATACAGGTCTCTTTCTCCGCATTGATAAGCTCCGCAACTTTTTTCCTGGCCTCCTCTATGGCTCTCTTTGCCGTCACTCCTGCCGAATGCAGAGAAGACGGATTCCCAAAATCGCTCTTAAGATACCTCTCGGCAAAGGCCAGTACCCTGGGATCTACGGGCATCGCTGATGCGTGATCCAAGTACATTCTCCTCACGTTCTTCCTTTCAAATCAGAACCACATGGTTGTACCCGCATCCAGCGCCAGGTCATTAAGGGTCGCAGCACCCACGATTTTCACTCCCGGTATAAGCTCGACCTTTTCCCAACCCAGCATCTGCTTGGATGCCTCACATACGTAGATTTCGATTCCCATCTCCAAGGTCTTGTCGATCATCTCAGCGACGCTGGGAAACGTCCCCAGCTTCATCTTTTGGGCTGCTCCGGGTTTCAGTATTCTCAATCCCTGGCCCAGATAATAGATCTTGGGATTGAGGTCCATTGCCTTGGCTGTTTGTGCCAGCACCAAGGGAGAATACTGTCTTTCTGGCTCATCGCTGGTCTGCACGTACAGAATCGATTTTTCGTCTTTCATTTCTGTGCCTCCTATTTACTCTCACAAGCTGCTTTGCTGATTTCCGCCATTTGGTTTATTTCATCCGCTTTATAAAGAAGGTCAGAATGGTTCCCTCTTTTTCAAACTTGAGGATCTCATGCCCGGTTCTCTTGGCCCATCGCTTGATGTCTTGCTCCGCCGCAGGATCGTCAGCCTCGACCTTCAACACCTGTCCCACCTCAATTTTGTCGATTTCCTCCTTGGTCTTGGCGATGGGCATGGGGCAGTACAGACCTACACAATCCAATTCTGCATCGGGCACAATATCCGGGTCCATCGATGCTGCCTCCTTTTATCAGCGACAACAGGTCTTGTGTAGAGCTTTACCTCTCTTATAGATATCAGCGTCCAGAGCGTTGTCAACTCTTTTTTCCTCTCAATTCCACCAATCGACTCCTCACCTCTTCCACATGCCCGACCACTTTTACCTTCCTCCATATGCTTCGAATTTTTCCGTCAGGATCTATCAGGAAGCTACTTCTCACCACGCCCCAAAACTCTTTTCCGTACATACTTTTCTTCTGCCATTCACCGTAGGCCTCCAACACCTTATGTTCGGTGTCGGAGAGAAGCGTTATTTTCAGTTGGTGTTTATCTGCAAATTTGCTGTGGCTCTCTATCGAATCAGGACTGACGCCCAGGATTAACGCATTGAGTTTTTTGAAATCTTCCAGCGCTCTGGTGAAATATGTCGCCTCCATGGTACATCCGCTGGTATTGTCCTTGGGATAGAAATACATAACCAGCCATTTGCCTTCGAAATCCTCCAGGCACACTTTCTTGTTGTCCTTGTCTGGGAGACAGAACCGGGGCGCCTTGTCACCTGTTTCTACCATGAGCCGTTACCCCTATTTTTCAAGGAACTCTATGATTTCGCCAATGTCCGGCAGCTCCGAAATAGGATATACTTTGATGAATACTATCTTTCCGTTCTTATCCACGATGATGTTGGCCCTTTCCGAAATTCCGTTTTTGTCCCTGAAGATCCCGAACACCTTCGCCACCTCTCCGTGCGGCCAGAAATCCGACAGAAGAGAGATCTCCTTTATCCCTAAGCTATCCGCCCAAGCCTTCTTTGATGGTATAGAGTCTACGCTGATTCCCACAGCCGCGGTGCCCAGGGAATCAAACGTAGCCTTGTTATCCTCCAAAGATTTCATCTGCTTGGCACAAACGCTGGTCCAAGCCAAGGGGTGAAAAGAGAGCAGAACCTTCTTTCCTTTATGTTCCGCCAGCCTAAACTCTTTTTCGTTCTGATCTTTTAAGACAAAATCTTTTGCCTGATCGCCTACCTTGGCTCTTTTCGCCTCTTCCATCGTCTTGACCTCCTTTTGTCGTTTGAGGTAAAACTCAAAGCTACAAAGAAAGCAAACCTTCCACCTTCCTGATTCTCTCCTCTTTGGACAATCTCTTTGTCACGGGATTGAAATCTCCGTAAAGAGCTTTGTGAAATGCCGGCTTGTCCGTTCGATATATGATTCCCAGGGGAAGCTTGTCCCTTCTTTTGGCCACGCTCATCGCCTCTTCGTAACCGCCGGGTTCGGAATCTAAGATCTCCACCAGTTTGTTATATCTCTGATAGGTGTTATTGAATGTCACGCATGGCTGCAGGACATCCACGAACGAAAAACCTTGGTGCTGAACTGCCTCAGCCATGATGTCGACTAGATGCTTCAGTTTGACCGGATAACCCCGGGCCACAAAAGTCGCGCCAGCTTCCAACATGAGGGCCAGCGGATTGAAGGGCTCTTCGATGCTCCCTTTTGGCGTGGACGGCCCCTTAAAGCCCTTCTCGCTGGTGGGAGTGAATTGTCCGGTGGTCAGACCATACACACCGTTGTCGTGCACCATCACAGTAATGTCTGCATTCCTCTTGGCGGCGAACATCATGTGGGCCAGCCCCTCACCGAAAGCGTCACCATCTCCGGCAAATGCCACCACCTTGAGATCGGGGTTGGCGATCTTCATCCCCTGCACCGTGGTCATGGATCTGCCATGAATTGAGTAGAGCCCGCTGAGGTTAAGATAATCGAAGATCTTTCCGTGGCAGCCTATACCCGCGGAGATGATGATCTTATCCCTTTCGATTCCTTTCTCCTCAAGTGCCTTCACCGCCTTCTTGAAGGCGCTGAGTATCCCGAAATTCCCGCAGCCGGGACACCAGGTATTCTCTGCGTAAGTGTCAAGATCATCCATTTTGAACCGTTTCCTTCAGACTGGATTTCTTCCCAGCCTGTCAAAACTTTTTGAACTTGTCGCCGGAAACACCGCACACCGGGCATTTCTCCGGCGCTGTTCCTTCGTGAGTGTATCCACACACCGGGCAGACGCACACCTCGGAGATTTTCAAGTCCTTTCCCTGGCTCACCTCCTGCTTTGCCTTTGTGTACAACTCAGCATGGACCTTCTCCGCCTCAATGGCGTAGTGCATAGACAGCTCAGCTCCCTTTTCCTCTTGTAGGTGAGCTATAGCCATGAAGGCGGGATACATCTCTTCCACCTCGTATGTCTCCGCCGCAATGTAGGCATCCAGATTCTCTGCAGTGTTTTTGATCAGGCCCAGTTGCCTGGCATGGTTTGTGGCGTGCACCTGTTCGGCAGACGCTATTGCCTTAAAGAGCCTGGCAATGTTTGCATATCCCTCTTTTTCAGCCTTCTCGCTGAATATTAGGTATTTCATGTGAGCTTGGGATTCGCCGGCAAATGCCTCCTGCAGCGATTTCTCCGTCATCTTCCCCGTCTTCTTTGTCATTTCCTTGCCTCCTTTATTTTGTCAGCCAGCTCCACCGGATCAAAGGGTCTGCCGTCATATTTCTTGATCAACACCTTTGGCTCAATACCAGCTTTCTCTCTTAGCAAGCATGCAAACTGTCCAATGCAACTCTGCTCCACGACTATCGGATACTCCCCCTTATGCTTTTCGAGTTTCCACACGGGCAGAGGTTCCAGGTACACCGGCTGAACGACCGTCGCCTCGATCTCACCGGCTCTGAGCGCCTCCAGGACACTGAGTGTGGTAGATCCGTAGGTGAAAATCACAGGACCTTTGTCACCATAAACGTTTACCGTGCGCATCCCTTTCATGTGCTCTACGATGGCCCTCCCTTTTTTCTGCCTTTTCTCCTGCATTTTAGCGATCATATTGGGGTCTTCTGTCGTTATTCCGAGTTCATCGTGCTCGTAGCTGTCCCACTTGACGAGTTCTTTGCTTGGCGGAAACAGAAGCGGTGACACGCCGTCGCCGGTGTCTGAGTATCTTTTGTATTCCCCGCCTGTGTGCATGACCGGCTCAGGCCATTTGGCTTTCTTGGCATCGATATCAACGGTCATTCTGCTCTCCGCTAGATGTTTCTCGGTAAGCAGAATACCCGGAGTCTGGAATCTCCAGAGAAGATCCAGCATTTCGGCGGCAAGATAAAACGCCTCCTCGATGGTGCTGGGAGAAGCAACGATTCTGGGGAATTCGCCATGCCCTTGATGAATGGCGAAATCCAAGTCTCCCTGCGACGTGTAGGTGGGAACGCCTGTGGACGGCCCGGGTCTGGAACCCATGTAACAAAGAAGCGGCGCCTCCAAGGCTCCTGCGAGGGAGAAAGCTTCCTCCATCAGCGCAAATCCGCCTCCGCTGCTTCCCACCATGGCTCTTGCGCCGGCAAAGACTGCACCGATGGCCATGTTGATTACAGCTATTTCATTCTCCGGATGCACCGCGGTCACACCCAACTCCTCGCTGTGTGCTGCCAGGTAATGCAGTATGGCTGAAGATGGAGTCATCGGATAAGCGAAGTAGAGGTCCAAACCTCCGGCTGCTGCTCCCAGCGCTATGGCCTCGTTTCCGGTGAGGATTGGCCTCTCCCTGTCTCCGTTTTCCAAGCGGAACTTGCCGCCTATCTGGGGATGGACCATGTCATATATGCTCATGGCATAGGCGATGTTGTGTTCGATGTCTCTGGGATACTCCTGGTCTATGATCTTTTTGAGACAATCCTTTTCGCATCCGACGGCAGCAGCCAGTATGGCCACTGCCCCAACCCCTATCCTCAAATCCGGATTGGGATACTTCTTGGCCTCCGTCATCAAAGGCACCCCGACACCTTCCGCGTCTTTCACCGCATCGGAGTTATATGCGAGGATTCCGCCGTCGGTCAGGTGTTCCTTGTGTAGGTCGTAGCTTCTTCTGTCCGGCGCCACCACCAGGTCTGCGTTCATATAGTGGCTGGTGATTCTCCTCGTCGCAGTGCTGACCACGGAGAAGTTGTGTCCTCCTTTAATCAGGCTGCCATAATCATCCATGTGAAATACCTGTCGCCCCGTGTTGGCAAAGAGCCTGGCGGCAACAGCTCCCGCCTTCCTTATGCCTTCACCCGCCTTTCCGCCGACCAGAAACGTAAAGACATCCTTTACCATATTCACAGCTCCCCTGTGTATCTTCTATAGTAGTCTTTTTTCACCCTGGATCTTCTGTATGTCTGTGATATCCTGGGTAACCTCCATACATCCGAGATACTCACCCTTTCTGTTCCGAACCGGGAAGTAGCGGATGTAGACCAGCTTCCCTTTCAGATTTATCCAGAACTCAGCCACTTCCTTTTTGCCGTTCTTGAAATCCTCCAGTATCTGATTGACCAGATGAATGCTCTTTTGCGGGTGACATTGCTGCACCTTGTTCCCCAGAACCGCCTTGGTTCTCAGAAAGATCTTGTCCTTAGGCTGGCTGAAGTAACGGACTCTATCGTCCTTGTCCACAAAAGTTATCTCCACTGGCAGGGAGTCAAACATGGCTTCGATCTGTTCGCTTGACAGGCTGCCGGTCTCAAAATCTACCATCCCGACTTCTGCTGATTTTGCAGCCGCTGGTTTCAGGTCTTCTGTGACGGTCCTGGCAGACTCTGGAGTAAAACTACAGTAGCCGATCTCATTGAACTGCTTTTTTATCTCCGTGAACTCCTCCCCGCTTATCACTTTCAGCGAGGTAGGAAAGAGAATGTTATTCTCTTTGTAAAAGTGAGTGGACAGCAACTCAACCAATGACAGAGCTGCTTCCTCCAGTTGACCGACGAAATCCTCGAAGCTCATTTTGTCATGCGCATCCAGGAGTTTGTAAATCTTCTTTTCTATGTCTCTGATTTGATCATGTTCGGTCCACATCATTGCCGGAGGCTGAGTGATCCCATGTTTCTCCAGATAAGGAAAAAGAACGTTCTCTTCCCGCAGATAGTGGGTCTCCGATTCCCTGAAATGCTCCGCAATTCGACCCAGCTTCTTGCTCTTCTCGCTGTCTGAAGCGGCATCCTTTTCAACTTGGAGCTGTTTTGCCGCCTCTTTGAACTCGGCGGCAAATCTCACAAGTATCTTGTGCTCTTCCATCAAAATGTGAATCGGGTGCCCTGGCGGTGCTATGGATTTCTCCTTCTCCAGCAACTCCTTGAACAGGGCTATATGAACGTCACAGAACTTCCGAATCTCTTCCGGCGGCATGCCCTCGTTTATCAGTTCCTCCTCTATCCGCGCGATATCTGGGGGCGTCACGTCCTTAAACGCGGCCTTGAATTTTTCCTTTATTTCTTCTGCGCTTTCGCCCCGGTGCAGCCTTTTGACCAGTTCTTTTAAAAACTCCTTTTTGTTAACTTCTTTACCCAAGGATCCTCCCATTCTTTTGGTTCCTTCAATTCTTATATGAACTCTTCTTTTGATATTTCGCCTGTGTCCATTTCCTTCCGTCGCTCCCCTTGAGTAGCCGTGCTTCCCTATTTCTTTTCCGTTCCGCCTTGGAGCTTGAATCGCAACCAGTCATGCATCTCCTGAATGTTCTTGGACATATACCATCTTCCGTTGGCGAAGACCCCATAATCCGCGCCGGACATGGCCGAGGCAAAGCGAGTGGAATTGGCAAAGAACAGCCACTGTTCCACCCATTTCTTCTCGATGGCTTCGTCAAATATGTTGGCTCGCTGAGGCAGGCCTACGGCCACCCCTTTTTCCCAGGCGGTCGAGAGAATCTTGGTAGCTGTCAGGGTCATTTCGTTGGTGGTGCGGATAGTGTTCTCGAAGCGCGCAAACTGATTTTCCACCCACTGGCTGCTGTGGCAGGAGACGCAGACGGTCTGCATGGTCTGGCGCCTGGTGTTCATCTCGTCCTCGTCGATGAGATAATCAGCCGCTGGCTCGCCGGACAGCTCCGTGGGAAGTGGAAGCCCTGCCTGGTTCAATATGGTTGCAGTATTTGGAGACACCGGATGCGGGTGCGCATAGATCACGCCAAAGATTCTCCACCAGAGCCGGTCATTCATCTGATGGCTGCGCTGGGCCACCACCTCGTCGCTGCTGTTGGTCAGCAAGCTAACATGACAGGCGGCGCAAGTGGGCGCGGTGAAGCTTCTGCCGACCACCCAGGGGACTGCGTCGAAATCCCACTCCTTGCCCAAAGAAGAAAAGATGTTTCCGTGCTTGCTGACCTGGTAAACCTTGTAGGCTGGCACGTCAGGGCCCTTGTGGCATTCCGAGCAGGTGTAAGGCTTTCTGGCCATCTGAATGGAAAACTGGTGCCGGGTGTGGCAGGCTGCGCAGGAGCCCATGCTCCCGTCCGGATTAATACGACCCACCCCCTGGTTGGGCCAGCCGGAAAGGAGAGGAAACTCCATCTCGCCTAGTACCGTCTCCCGAGATGTCGTACCTTGCACCATCACCTCAGTCCCATGACAGTATAGGCAGGATTCGAAATCCGTCTCCTCGTCCGGGTCCGTAAGCGTCGTGCTGGAACCATCGAAATCCTGGATACCATTTATCGAAGTAATCAGACTATGGTACACCGGGTTGTTGGTAAGATTGATGTGGGCGTACGACATGATGTTCTTCTCGTACTGACTCCTCTCCGTAGGGTGGCAGGCGGCACAGTCCTCCGGCGTGACCACGGTATGAACCTGATAACCTCCGTGTTCGAAGCTGTCCCGATGCTTTTCCGGATTCATGTTGTGACACTCGGCACACCCGACTGTAGTCGTTTTAAGGTCGTCCGGAATGCTGTCCGCCGACACTCGGCGCCCCAGTTTCTCCTTGACCACGGCATCCGCGGGAGTCATTTCGGAATGAAGGCTTTTTTCCCAATCGGCCACAATACCCGGCGTTACCGAAGCATGGCACGGTAGGCAGCTTTCTGTCGCTTCACTAACTCGTGCCTCTTGAGCGTGCAATAGGTTGAGAGGAAAAGCGAGGACCAGAATAGCGAGCAGATCGGGCCCGATTACCTTAAACGCCCTGCAAGCTTTGTCACTACTGGTCCGGCGTCGAACCAGCTTAGAGCGGTTACCTGACATGGCGCCCTCCACGGTTTGGCCTTTTGTTAAAGAAGCTTTTGCTCTTGATGCTTTTTTTGAATCTCGTCTGCCAGTCTTGCCAAAGATCTGAAATCTTCCTCTTTGGGATAACCCTTCACCAGTACCGGCGACAGCATTTCCGCTTTCAGATTGGTCAGCATGCCGGTGATTTGATCTATCATCTTCCCGCCCCAGCCGTAGGAGCCGATCACCGAAGCGAATCTCAGCTTCGGTCTCAAGACATTTGTAAGATAGGTGGCATAGACAACACTGGGATGAGGACCCACCAGAACGGTGGGCGAGGCGATTACTAAGGTGGCCGTATCAACCAGGGCCATGGCCAGCTCTCCTATGTCGGTTACCGTCAGATTGAATGGCTTGACGGTTATTCCTCGCTCCATCAGCGCATCCACAAAATAGTCGACCATTCTTTTGGTGCTTCCGTGCATGGAAACGTAAGGTATCACGACCTCATTTTTCACATCATCGGAAACCCACTCTCCGTAGGCATCGAGAATGAGTTTGGGGTCATCATAGACCGGCCCGTGACTGGGAGCGATCGTTCTTATCTCCAGATCCTTTATCTTCTCCAGGTTATTCCTGATGGGAGCTCTGAAGGGCATCATGATCTCCGCATAGTATCTCTTGGCAGCTTCATAAACTAACGCTTCATCAGTTACAAACAGATCGCTTGTGGCCAGGTGCGAGCCGAAGAAATCGCAGGAAAAGAGAATCCTGTCCTCCTGCAGGTAAGTGCTCATGGTCTCCGGCCAGTGCACCCAGGGAGTGTAGATAAACTGCAGAGTCTTGTCTCCCAGGGACAGCACTTCGCCATCATTGACAGTAATGAACTTATCATCAGGTAAAAGCAGTAGATCAATAAGCATGGATTTACATTTGGGGTTAGTCACCACCTTTGCATCAGGATACTTTGCCAGTGTGCCGGGGATTGAACCGGAGTGATCCTGCTCGGCGTGATGGGCAATAACATAGTCTATCTTTACAATTCCAAGCTTCTCTAAATTCTCCAAAAGCTGGTGTTCTTTAGTAGGATCAACCGTATCCACAAGCGCGACTTTCTCGCTCCCCTTTATCAAATAGGCATTGTAACTGGTTCCGTCCGGAAGGGGTATCAGCTCGTCAAATAATCTTCTATCCCAATCTATTGCTCCTACCGAATATATGCCCGGCCTCAACACTTGGAAGGCCATGTCAGTTCTCCCTCCTCAAGTCCCTCTTAGCTTAAGTCAAAAAATCAAAACTTGCCGTCCATTCTGAATTCAGCTACATCCAGCCAGCAGCCGTTATTGCTCACCGAGTCGTATTGGGCCTGAAGCAGAACGTAGTGCAGCTTCTCCTCCTCGCAGATTTTCTCAAAGATCTCCTTGGCCTTTGGATCAGTCGCTTTCTTGGAAGACTTCTTGAAGAAGTCAACCGCGTTCCTCTCCAGATCCATGCCGATGCTCATCGCCTCAAGCTCCCCTGCCTTTTCTCCCTTTTTCAATTTCAACTTGAGTCGCTCGATCAGAGGGGACGGGCCTTTCAACTGCTCCTCCTTGACCAGCTTCTTCCACTCGTCGCCGCCGATCGCCTCGCTGAACAGCTGGCTGAAGGTATCCAGATGCCTCACCTCGTCGTCGGCCAGTCTTTTGAACATTCTCTTCCCCAGCTCGTTGTGAGTCACCACCTCGGCGTGCAGAAAGAAGGCCTTCCCGTTTATCTCCAGCCTGATGGCCTCCCTGATCACGTCGCGCACCTCATCGCTTATCTCAGCCATTTGATCTCTCCTCTCCTGACACTCATGATCTTGCTTATTTTTCGTTTTAATCCTACTTCCAGACCTCGAACTGACTCTTGTCCGCCCCACAGACCGGACAAACCCAGTCATCGGGTATCTGCTCAAAAGCCGTACCTGCTTGGACGCCGTTGTCGGGATCACCTTCTTGTGGATCATAAACGTAACCGCAGACGATGCACACGTACTTTTGCATTTCCTCCTCCCTCAGGTAAGATGCTTCATCCTCTCCCCGGTACTTCGGTCTTTACTAAGTGGAACAGACTCCCCCTTTTGCTTTATCAGGCGTGAAGCCGGCTTCTTCTATCCGCTTCGCGATGAGCTTTTCGTCCACGTCCCCGTCCACCCTGATCAGCCTTTCATCAAGCGATATCTCCACGTTCTTGACGCCGGGAATTTCCTTGACAGCCTTCTCCACAGCCGATTGGCAGTGTTTGCAATTCATGTCGGGCACGCGAAAGGCGTGCTTGGCCTCGGTCATTTTCTCGCTCTTTGCTCTCCAAAAACCCTTGATCAGCAAACCGACAAACAACGCCACCGAGAGAAGCTGCACCACGTAGGGTATCTCTCTTCCCTTAAACAACATATCCTTGACCACCACCCCCGCCAACAACGCATCCAGCACAATTCCGGATACCAGCGCCAGCGAGATTATGGAGAGAAGATAGATAAAAAGAACCTTCTTCCCGAATTTCTTGGCCACGAAAGCAATTGTCACCGCATTTGTGGCCGTGCCGGCGATGAGAAAGGCAAGACCCGCTCCCGGCACCAATCCTTTGCTCATCATAGCCGCAGCCACCGGTACCGATGCGATGGCACAGACGTACAAGGGAACTGAAACCGCGAGCATGAGAGGATAAGCAATGACCGGATTGGAAAGATACACCTCGGATATGTCCCGCGGCAAAACAGCGGACAGGATACCGCCGATTAGAATTCCCCAGAAGATGGTCCTGCCAATGTCCTCCGGCAGTTCACCAAATCCGTAGTTGAAACCGTCTTTAAGCCTGCTCTTGAGTGAATGGGCATGTCCGGGAGGCATAGGCAAGTTTTTCCTATCCAGTCTCTCCTTCACCAGAAGGCTTACCAGCGAGCCCACCAGCAGTCCTCCGGCCAGGGCGGATAAGGGCCTGACTACGGCGAATGTCACTCCCAGGAAAGCATAGGTCACGAATATGGAATCGATACCTGTGGTGGGAGTGGATACCAAAAATGACAAGGTCGCCGCCTTTGATGCCCCGTCGTTCCGGAGGCCGGCAGCCAGAGGAATCACCCCACAGGAACATATGGGAAGAGGTATCCCAAAAACGGTCGCTTTCCAGACCGAAGAGAAACCCGCTCCTCCCAGATGCTGCCTGATGAATCTCTCGCCGATAAACGCATGAATCAGGCCCGAGAAGAGAAAACCCAGTATCAACCAGGGACTGACAATCAAGGTGAAGTCCCATATCTGGCGTATTACATTTACTAAAATGTCCGTCACCTTTTATCCTTCTTTTTCAAACAATCTTTACACACGCCCTTGAAGTAGCCGTGTTTTTCATCGATCCGATGCCCGCTTATCTCGATCTGCCCCTCGTAAGGGCACTGGACCTCGATGTCGAAGATTCTACCGCAGCTTTTGCACAACAGATGGTGATGAGGACACTCCTTCACGTCGTATCTGGTCTCGGTGCCGGTGATGGTTATGCTGTGGATGATCTCCTTCTCCAGAAAAGCGTTCAGGGTGTTGTAGATGGTGGTCCTGGAGATGGTGGGAATCTCCTTAACCAGCTCCTGGTATATCATCTCCACCGTGGGATGGTTCTCATGCTCCTCGAGGAACTCGAGAATCCTCAACCGCTGATAGGTTGGCTTGACTCCCTTCGACTCCAGAAGCTCTTTGTATTGGTTCGCTTTTGTATTCATTTTAAAGTAGTATACGATACAAATCTGGAATCGTTTAATTATTTCATCCAAATCCCGAAGAAATCCGCTGAATTTCTAATCACTCCGAGGTACATTATCCGGCAAGCGGTTACGTTTCCCCGCTTCTGCCTGTCAACTACCAACTTCTGCCATGAACGAACAATCTTGAACCAATTTCATTTCTAAATGCTCTCCAAATATGTTTGAGGCAGAAGCGTTTGTCAATACGTCTAAATTGCATAAGAATCACGTAGCCAATTGCCGTATTCGGTTCGTAGACCGAAGCTCTTTCTCGACAAGCACTTCGAAATGTAGGGGTTCGATTTATGGGCACATCCTGAGCCTGTGGTTCGACAGGCTCACCACCCCGAGCTAGTCAAAGGGTCGAAGGACGGGACGACCCCGGCTTGACTTCTAACTATGAACCACGAACTGTGAACTGCCTAAAAAATGCGGGGCCAATCCCGCCTTGGCGACGGCATCTCTCACCGCCCAAAGCCCGAGCTCCGGTCCGGTATACCAAGACTTGCCTCCCGCATAGATACCTTCTTTTGACAAGAAATAGTATAACACGCACACCTTCGCAAGTCAAGGAAATTCTTTCGGAATCTAGGTCGGCGTTCATGTTTTATCGGGTGCGAATTCCGACCCATCGTTGGTGTTGGTCAGGCGCACCTTATCCCCAACCACAAAAGAAACTGCGGGGTAAGGGTACCCCGCAGCCTTAATGTGCATAGTTCGTGGTTCATGGCAAAACCTTCAACCACGAATCACGACCTGACTACTGCAAACTGATGACTGCCAACTGGAAACTGGCGACCTTCTACGTCTCGGTTACCATTTTCTTTATCGTCTCAGTGGTCAACGATTTCGGTCTTTCGATGGCCAGGC
>JABAOF010006911.1_pt2 | contig 32731 bp, 24 predicted proteins | sample 7062171 | NCBI WGS metagenome assembly JABAOF01 (sample SAMN14538628, study PRJNA623070) | marine sediment metagenome | biome: marine biome [ENVO:00000428]; feature: marine pelagic biome [ENVO:01000023]; material: deep marine sediment [ENVO:00002113] | place: India: Gulf of Khambhat ...
GAATTTCGTGAAATCGACACTTTGGATAGAGATGTCTTTTTAGAATGGGGTATTGCCGATGCGTTGTTCATAGACGATAAAAAGGTGCGAACTGGACCTCCGCCTTCGTTTGAAAAAATAAGGAAAAAAATAGCAAAAAGAGCTAAAAAGCTAAAGAAAGAAAGCAATCTCATATCCTTTTATCCATGATTTGCCCTGTTCATAGCCAAAAGCGTCCAAAATAAGCGACAGGCCTTTTTGACGTTTTTATAACTGTGGGTTATAAAATTATTAAAAAATCTAGAAATTTATAACTCCGAGTTATATTTTGCATGTTTTAGTTTGGTCAGAATATATCTAATATATTTAGAGAAAATATAGACCTCTCAAATCAAGATTCTATGTCAGAGAAGAGGAGGAGGAAATAAAGATGAGCAACCCATATTCGTTCAGTAAAATAGGAAGCTTTGAGACGTGCAAATTACAGTATAAGTACAGATACATTGATAAATTAAAGCTTAGAGTTGAGACCATAGAAGCATTTATGGGGATTGTAGTCCATGAGGCGTTGAAAGAGTTTTATGATCTTGTGAAAAACAAAATAATTAAGCCTAAAAAATGGCTGCTTTCTAAATATGACGAACTATGGAAAAAAGGCTACAAGGACTCGATAAAAATTGTGAAAAAAGAGTTTTCTGCTGAGGATTATTATGAAAAAGGGAAAAAATGCTTGATGGATTACTATGAAGAGTACAAGCCTTTCGGCCAGACAAAGATTGTGAAAACAGAGGAGTCTGTCTTTTTCAATTTAAAACATAATTCTGATGAATACAAATTTACCGGAGTAATTGACCGCCTGGATTGGAACGATAAAGAAAAAATATTTGAAATCCATGATTACAAGACTTCTGCGTCACTGATGACTCAAGAGGAGGCAGGCCAGGATTTTCAACTGCCCCTTTATCAACTTGCTCTGCTCAGCATGTGGCCAGAAGCTGAGAAGGCAAAACTTATCTGGCATTATCTTCTTTTTAATAAGCAGATCGAATCTTCGAGGACAAAAGAGCAATTGATGGAGGTACAAAGCATCGCTGTAGATAAGATAAAGGCAATCGAAGCTTGCGAGGAATTTCCTCCCCATAAAAGCGCTCTCTGTGATTGGTGTGATTTTCAGCAGGTCTGCCCGCTGTGGAAGCATCCGAAGAAGATGGAAGAGCTGGACGAGAATGAATACAGAAAAGATCCCGGAGTGAAATTAGTAACCAGCTACTCAGAGTTAGAAGAGGAAAAGAAGCAATTTAAAACGAAAATAGAAGAAATAGAGCGGGAGCAGGCAAAAATAGCAGAGGCTGCCATAGAATTTGCGGAGAAAGAAGACAGCTGGGTTATAGATGGCCCTGATAAGCAGTTGGTCGTGACAGTGAAAGAAGAGCTCGGGGCGCCATCTCGAAAGGAAGACACTGAGAAGTGGGAAGGATTACGAAATATTTTAATAGAGAGTGATAAATATGTTGACGTCTCAACCGTAAATAGTAATATGTTAAACAAGATGCTAAAAAGCTGGCCTCAAGAATTCATCGATAAAATAAAAGGCTTCCTAAGCAAAAAGACCATAAAAAAAGTGGATTTAAAAAACAAAACGTAAGAAAAAATCAGTGAAACAGATTAGTTCAATCCAATATGCATAAAGATAAATATAAAAAAATGGATAAAAAAAGGAGGACCTCGAATATGCTAATCCCAACGATAGTCATGGCTGTTTTTGCCATCATTCTCCTTTACATCGGATATTCAAAAGGGCAGGGACAGCACATCACCGGCCTAAAAATCGCTCTCAAGATAACAGCACAGATTGTTCCGTTATTGATTTTTGCCTTTATCATGGCTGGAATGATTCAGACTCTTTTGCCTCGTGAACTCATATCCAAGTGGATAGGGGAGGAGTCTGGCATACGAGGGATATTAATCGGTACACTTGCTGGAGGAATAACACCAGGGGGGCCTTATGTAAGTTTGCCAGTTGCTGCTGGATTCCTGCGTGCTGGCGCTGGAGTAGGAACCATGGTTGCTTTTGTAACAGCCTGGTCATTATGGGCAGTTGCTCGCTTGCCCATGGAAATCGGGATATTGGGGTGGAAATTTACAGCTGTTCGCCTTGTTTGTACCTTTTTCTTTCCCCCTATTGCTGGTTTTATAGCGCAGCTGTTTTTTTCAGGCTTCAAGTGAATATTCATGGGGCCTAGTCTTTAAGGAACTTTTTAAAAAATCATCCGTAATTAATTTTGAGGATTTTTATCTTATATACAAGAGAGAAAAGCCTAGCGTTAAAAACTAAAATTATTAAATTTGAACAGATTAATCTTGCATACGGAGAAGGAGGGAAAAAATGGAAAATAAGAAATCATACTTTAAATTGCTGTTTTTCATACTCACTCTGTCGTTTATTGGCTCTGCTGCGCTGGTTGGCGAGGAGAGGATAAGCAACGTCCGGTATGAAATATGGGTAGAGCTGGATGATCAAAACAAAATGCTCCACGGAAAAGAGAATATCACCTGGCTCAATAACACTCGAGATGATGTCCAGGATATGTGGTTTCATCTTTATTATAATGCTTTTAAAAACGAGATGAGCACCAAGATCCAAGAATCAAAAGAGGAATGGTTTGAAGCGTTTAGAATTAAGATAAAAGAAGGAAAATGGGGCTGGGTAGATGTTACGAGTATTAATCTTGTTGATGGCACAGATTTAAAGCCGACTATGGAATTTATCACCCAAGACAAGCCCGTTCACCCAGATGACCAGACAGTCATGCGAGTTTTTTTCCCTGAGCCTGTAAAACCAGGCGAGGAGGTTCATCTCCAACTTGAATTTGAGTCAAAAATTCCAATGTCGGTTAGTCGTTCAAGCTATTACCAGAATTCTTATTTTATCGCCCAGTGGTTCCCAAAGCCTGGAGTTTACGAAGAAGGAAAAGGCTGGAACTGTCATGAGTATCATCTTGACTCTGAGTTTTACGCGGATTTTGCGGAGTTCACAGTCCATATCACTGTGCCTGAAGCTTTTGTGGTGGGAGCCTCAGGCAAGCAGATAAAATCTGTTCCTGATGAGGAGAAAAAAACAGTAACCTATACTTTTTACCAGGAAAATATTCACGATTTTGCTTGGACAGCTAACCCTGATTTTATCAAAGTCGAGCGCGATTTTATCGCTTCTGAAGAAGTAAGTCCTGAAGAATACGAGGAAGTCGCCCGCATGCTCCAGCTGCCGGTGGAAGAAGTCAAACTTCCTGATGTCAAGATGATTCTTCTCATCGAGCCCGAGCATAAATCGCAGATCGACCGCCATTTTAAAGCCTTGAGGATGGCCATAAAGTATTATGGCCTCTGGTATGGTCCTTATCCCTATGAAACCGTGACCATGGTTGACCCTCCTTTCAGGACTCGAAGCGGAGGAATGGAATATCCGACCTTTTTCACTGCCGGGACAGGAATCTTAACCAGTAAAAAGGTGCTTTCTCCTGAGGCGGTTATTGTCCATGAATTCGGACACGGATACTGGTATGGATTATGTGCGAACAATGAATTCGAGGAGGCATGGCTTGATGAAGGGATCAACAGCTATTCTGAAGGAAAAGTTTTAGCTGTAGCCTACGGACCGAGTGCCATGCCTATGTCGTTTCTGGGGATTCCTCTATCGTGGTTTTTTAAGCTTCCTGAATACTACAACTATGAATTTGAGAGAGCAGCAGCTATCCATGTTGTGGAGCTTGATCCGATTACGACGATCTCCTGGAGATTTTATGATATGGGGAGTTATGGATTAAACGTCTACTTCCGTGCCTCGGTTTGTCTGCATACTCTTGAAGGATTGGTAGGAGAAGAGATGATGCTCCGAATCATGCGGACATTCCAGATGCGTTTTCGCTACAAGCATCCGCGGACCCAGGATTTCATAGATGTCGTTAATCAATTAACTGGGAGAGATCTGAACTGGTTTTTTGAAGAGTTGTTTTTCGGAACCTTAAACTTTGATTATGGAATATCTATGGTCGCTTCTAAAGAGAAAAAAAAGTATGTTCGCGGGATTTTTGATGTCGATGGCAAAAAAGAAGAGATTACTTCAAAAAAAATAAGGGAGTTAGAGAAAGAAGATAAGAAATCCGATGATAAAAAGCTTTACCTTACTGAGGTAAAGGTCAGGCGGTATGGCGAAGCCCGGGTGCGGGGGGATACGACCATGAAAATTAAAGTGGTTTTTGAGGATGGCTCAGAGGAAGTGATAAACTGGGGAGGACAAGAAAGGTGGAAAAAGTTCAATTTTGAAAAGCCGGCTAAGGCCAAGTATGCCCAAATCGACCCAGATAATATTTGGCTTGTTGATTCTAACCTTACCAATAATAGCCTCAAAAGAAAGCCCTCTCGAAGGGGAATTTTTAAAGTGGCGACTGAACTTCTCTTCATGATACAGAATTACCTGCAGTGTGCTGCTTCCATGACTTGAAAGAAAAGGAGAAGGAAATGAAAATTTTTAAAATATTCGAAGAGGGATTTAAAACCACCAATAATAGATTAAAAATAGTGGTTTATCTGTGGCTCATAAATTTTATATTTTCAGTAGTGATCGTCACCCCAGTTTATTTCTTGATAAAAAAAGATTTATCCGGCTCACTCATGTCAGATCAGATTCTTAAAGGTTCGGAATTACTGTGGCTCGGTGATATCGCCTATAAATATCAAAATATATTTCCTGCTCTGGTAGGGTGGTTTCTAATCCCTGGAATTTTCTTCATGCTGCTGTATGTTTTTCTGTATGGGGGGATAATAGGAAGAATTGCTGCCCAGGATGAGAAAATAAGCCTGACAAGCTTTCTTTCTGATTCCAGCAAGTATTTTTTCCCGTTTTTAAGGGTCTTCTTGATTTCGCTCGTGGCCTACATAGTGGTCTTTGGAGGCATTCACAGCGTTATTTCTGCTTTACTAAATATATGGAAAAGAAGCGCCTCAACAGAATGGCCACTTATGCTTGCATCCATCCTTGAGTTTGTGATCCTGGTTCTCCTCTTTTCGATTGTCAGGATGTTCTTTGATTATGTCAGAGTGCGACTCGTGGTTGAGAAAAGCAAGAAGGCGATGAGAGCAACTCTTCTTAATATGTCCTTTATCGGAAAAAAGTTTTTTAAGGCTTGGTTATTGTATCTTCTTGTAGGATTGATTACTGCGGTTTTTGGTTTTATCTATCTTGTTGTATACCAGCTCTTACCTAGTATTGGTGTTCTGCTGATCGTGGGCTTTATCTGGCAGCAGGCCTATGTGCTCTCAAGGATGTGGACGAAAATATTGTTCTATTCCACAGAATATCACTTCTTCAACGCGCATAAAGAAAAAGCTTAGCATAATATTCATTCCAAATTTTTTTAATCCCAAAGGAACCTTTTTGCACAATGGAGCGTCTATAGTGTTAAATGGTGTGTCTTGATGATTAAAATGATATTTAAGGAGGAGTCTATGAATTCAAAGAAATTATTTGTAGTCATTCCATTTTTCGCCCTTTTGGTTTTTTTCCTTTCTTCTCTTCCTCTAACCGCCAAAGCTTCCTCTGGCTCTGGCGATATTCTTTCTGCGCTTTTCGGCGAAGAAGAAAGTGAAGAATTCTCTAAGGTATTGCCCCTAAAATCTGGTGGAACTTTTAACCTCAGGAATGTTAACGGCTCGATCACCATCACGACTTGGAAAGAGGATAAGGTAGATATTAAGGCGGTAAAAACTACCAAAAGCGATCCTGATATGCTGAAGGAAGTAAAAATTGAAGTTGAGGCAACCTCAAATTCTGTATCTGTAGACACAATCTTTCCCAAATTGAAAAATGTTCGGGTCAGCGTAAAATATGACGTTAGAATCCCCCAAGGAGTAAATCTCGGTAGAGTAAGATCAACAAACGGAAGTGTTTACATAACCGGGCCGGTCGGAAATACTCACGCCTCCACCACTAACGGAAGAATTGAGCTGGATGGGGCAAAAGGCAATGTATCCCTTTCCTCCACCAACGGAAAAATAGAAGCAGCGAACATCATAGGAGAGATTGATGCAGATACGACAAACGGGCCGATTGTGCTGGAGCTGATTTCTTTCGAGGATACGATAAAAGCAAGAACCACGAATGGAGGTATTACTCTAAGGGTCGGTTCTTTAGAGAAGGTTAATGCTGATCTTAGTGCCAGAACAACAAACGGAAGTATATCCGTGGATGTACCGGTTACTCTTAAGAGCATGAAAAAATCAAGACGGAGTCTTGAAGCTCAGATTGGTCAAGGAGGACCTGAGATCTCACTCAGGACAACAAACGGTTCGATCAAAATTACAAAATAAGAACTTAGTATAAGAATTTAGTTTTACACTCCGTACAATTAAGAAGAAAATATCAGTTTTCTTTATTGTTAAACGCCACTCCTTCATGCAGCTCTATTTCTCTAATAAGGGAATCACTTCGGGCCAAGGATGATTAACTTAATAAAAGGCACCGGGAAAATTACCTGGTTTGGAGCTTAAAGTTTGGCTTTTATCTCATCCAAACGTGTTTTAGCATCTGGCACCATCTCAAAGAATTTCACGAGCTTTTCACAAGCATAATCGCTGCAGTGAGCACAATTGACAACGCCCTTTTCCTTACCGCATTTTCTTATTTCACAAGTTTTGGAGTAATTGAAAAGATTCTCGCTTTCCGATAGGCAGCCATCGCAATTGATGTCTTCCGGCTTAATGTCTGACTTGAATTCTTTTGACCAGAGTTGGGCGACTTCTGATCGCTTCTCATCATCGTTATCTTGTGTTGCCAAAAATGCGCCGCATTCCTGACAATTAATACCGCAGATTGCAATCATTTCATCCATCCATACCTCCTAACTTTGAGAGAATTCTTCTGAATTATTTTTATATATTAACAGCAGTTTATTTTAAAGCAAGTTCTCTCTAATATTTATCTGCCATTTCTTGCCCATCATGATTTCAATTTCCTTTTGCCATGAAGATTTAAGTTGGATATAATTACGAACCGCAATAAATTAATTTGGAGGTATAGCATGAAGTATAGAGGTTATTTCGTCGAAGATATACCTCGCCGAAAATTTCTCCAGATGAGCCTTAAAGGAGGAATTGCCCTGGCAGCAACGCCTGTCCTTATGACAGAACTTTTGTCTTATAAGGGCTCAGAAAAGGCTGGGGCTAAGTTGGCGCTCGACCCTCAAATCCTGAAGAAAACAATAAAGCATGCCCTAAAAAAAGGGGGCGAATTTGCAGATGTATACGTGGAAAACAAAATTTCTCACAGAATATTGATGGAAGAATCTAAATTCAAGAGTGGAGTATTCTCCTTAAGTCAGGGTGCGGGAGTAAGAGTTATATCCGGAGATAAGACTGGATTTGTCTACACAGACTATGTTACCGAAGAGAAACTCATGAATGCTGCTGAAGTCGCCTCATTTGTTGCCAGGGGGACTGAAGCAACAGAACCTATAGATTTAAAGAAAGCCAAAAGAAAATCTTTTATTACAGTCAAGCTTCCGCTTGAAGCAGTGGCAGATGGGAAGCGCCTCGAAATCATGAAACGCGCTAACCAGGCCGCCTTAGATTATGATCCAAAAATAAAAATGGCTTCAATCAGCTATTATGATGAGATTAGAGGGAGGACTATTGCCAACAGTGAAGGGCTCCTTTTGAATGATGAGCTTCCACTTTTATTCTTTATCGTGCAAACCCTGGGTGTAGGAAAAAACACTCGCCATATGGGGCGAGAAAGACTCAGCCGCCATTCTGGATTTGAAATGTTTGATGAAGTCAGTCCTGAAGAGGTAGCGCGCACGTGTGCTCGGGAATCAGTTGCCATGCTCGAAGCCAAAGATGCTCCGGCTGGAATAATGGATGTTGTCATGCAGAACGGATGGGGTGGTGTTCTTGTTCATGAGGCTGTAGGACATCCTCTGGAAGGAGATGGTATCGCCAGGAAGACTGGAGCATTTACGGGCAAAATGGGACAGAAAGTGGCCAGCGATGTTTTTACCATGGTGGATGATGGAACTTTGCCTAATTTCAGAGGAACGACAAATTTTGATGATGAAGGAACCCAGATGAAGCGGAATGTTTTGATAAAAGATGGGGTCCTGGTGAAATACATGACTGACATACTTTCAGCTAAGCAGTTGAAAATGGAGCGCACCGGAAATGGAAGGCGAGAAAGTTTCCGCTACATCCCGATTCCTCGCATGACCAATACTTTCATCGAAAAAGGGAAGGATAAGCCTGAAGATATTCTAGCTTCCACTAAGAAAGGTTTGTATGTCCAGAGCCTTAGCGGAGGAAGCGTTAATCCCATAACAGGGATGTTCAATTTCACCTGCCGCGAAGCATACTTGATCGAAGACGGAAAGAAGACGACTCCTGTCAAGGGAGCAACTCTTATCGGAAGTTGTATGGATGTAATTTCCAACGTAGATGCAGTCGGGGATGACCTGGATTTTGGTCCAGGAATCTGTGGCAAAGGACAGGAAGCTGAAGTATCAGCCGGGCAGCCCACGGTGAGGATTCGTGGCATAAACGTGGCTGGAAGCAGAGCAAGAAGATGAATAAATCGAAAGAAAGGAGATGATCATGGACTATAAAGGATTGTCAGAACAACTTGTTAAGAAATGCTTGAAGCTGGGCGCCGATGAAGCCGAAGTTTATATAGAATCTGGGCGTGGCCTGAGCATCAGAGTGCGCAACGGGGAATTAGAGATACTGCAAGAGGCAGGTGCCCATGGAGTTGGTTTTAGAGTATTTGTCCAAAAAAGAATGGGTTTTTCAAGCTGCAATGATTTTTCAGATAAAGCCCTGGAGGCTTACATACAGGCTTCTGTAAGGTTTGCCAAGAACACAACTCCTGATGAGAATAATGTGCTTCCTGATGATAAAGGTATTACAAAAGTTGGGAAGCTCTATGATCCCCAGATTAGTCAAACTCCTATGGAAGAAAAAATAAAGATGGTCAAGAAGGTAGAGAAGCTAGCTATGAAGGATGCACGGATCACAAAGAGCAGCGGTGCCAGCTATGGCGAAGGAGAAGAAGAGATTTTCCTGGCTAACTCGAACGGGTTGAGTAAAAGTTCAAAAATTTCGTCCTGTTCTTATGGTGTTTATGTTGTGGCGGAGAAAGGAGAGCAAAAATCTTCAGCAGGGGAGTACTGTTCTAGGCGGTTTTTCGCTGATTTGAAGCCACCGGAGGAAATCGCAGAAAAAGCAGCAAAAGATGCTTATGAGATGCTTGATCCTCAAATGGTCAAGACACAAAAAGCCGCAGTTATTTTTGATCCAGACGTGGCCAGGGCGATTTTAGGAGGGATCTTAGCTGCCATAAACGGCGAGCGTGTCCTTCAGGGAAGAAGCTTTCTGGCGAAAAAGATGAACCAGAAGATCTCCTCAGAGCTCGTAACGATCATTGATGATGGTACCAGGCCAAAGGGATTGGGAAGCAAGCCCTTTGATGGAGAAGGAGTTCCGACTCAAAAAAGGATAATCGTCGAAAAAGGCATCCTTAAGGGTTTTATGTATAACACCATCGTTGCTAAAAGAGCAGGGGTGAAGAGCACTGGGAACGCATCGAGAGGAAGTTTTGCAAGTGCCCCCGGGATAGGCGCGCATAATTTTTACATGACTGCGGGAGGGAATTCACGTGAGGAGATTATCAAGAAGACAGAAAAAGGGCTGTTGCTTAAGGATGTTACTGGCTATGGCATTGATCCGGTCAGCGGAAATTTTAGCGGAGGAGCCTCTGGTTTTTGGGTAGAAGACGGGAAGATAGCTTTTCCGGTGAGAGGCTTAACTATAGCCGGATCTGCTTTTGAAATGCTCGATAATATCGATATGGTTGGAGATGACCTAGACCTAACTCGAAACTTTACGGCTCCCACATTCCGCATTAAGCTCATGCAAATCGGAGGCAAATAAAAAAGGGACAGGCTACTTTTTCTTTTTATATATCCCAGCGGTAGGAAATTTTTATTAAAAAAATATTATCTCCCGGGGCTGACAACAGATCTCCCAGGTCACGGCCGAAATTAAAATCTCCGGGATTGGCATAGTCTGCGCGATTCTGGGTCCAGACAAAATAGAGTATAGACCCTGGCAAATACTCCCACCTTAGTACTATGGTGCCTCGGAGGGATTTGAAGTTAAAATCTGGGTTACCAAAATAAAAAACTGGCGCTGGCCCAAGCCCATCAGGATCAACTGTATATTCTTCATCGGCATCAGAATATGAGATCGTGGACCCGTCTTCACCAAACAGATTGTACTCATATTTTTTTGGCCTAGCGAGTTCTTTGAATTGGTCATACTTTCCTACAGCCAGGAGAGGCTGGAGATAGAGTTGCAGGCTCAACTTGGGATTGAAGGTCCAGTTGAGCCTGATGTTGCTTGATAGCATTCTTTGAAAATAGTCGCCAAAAACGTATCGATCCCCAAACGTTTCAGTCATCAAGGGGTCATCCACTCTTGTTACCCATTGGGTCCTCGTTTTTCGAACATAATAGCCCGGGCCAAAAGAAAAGCTTATGTTGCTCCTCGGTTTCCAACGGAGGGCAACTTCGCCGCTCCAGCTGGAGCCGTCAGCAGGCCTTCGGTAATAACCTTGAAATGTTGAAATTACTATGGATTTCCGGCTGTCTGTGTTGAGGCTTAAGTCAATCTCGTAACCAGAGGGAATGAGAGCTAAAGGGCCTCCTCTTGTTAGAGTATTACTGACGAATGGGGGATTGTAAGCAAGCATCACCATAAAGTTCCAGTAGTTTAAGAATTGACCCTCGATATCGAGCAGATATCCATCAGAGGTCTTATTGCCGCCGAAATCGTAGTTTCGGAAAGGACCGCCAAAAATGAGCCAGTTGCGGAAGATTTTTCCCGGATGGGGCCAATAATATCCAAGAAGAAGATGGGCATTAATCTTGTCCGAGATTGCGGATTGGAATCCTATATCATTCGGATCAAAACCTGGAGAAAGCACGCCTAAAGCTACATTAAAAAGAAAATTGCCCTTTTGCTTGTTTACATAGAGTCGTCCTCCCCAGCCGCTGAGAGAAGTCGCCTCTTCATTCACCTCAACATGGGTAGCATCTGGCCGCTGATAATAATGTAAAGAAGATTCCTGTAATTCCAAAATGGCTACTTGGCTGCCTTCCACCCTGGTGCCCCCAAGCCAGCCGCCTAGTACCCAGGTTTTATTTTTATCGAGAAACGACCAACCATCGACAGCTAGCGAGAAAGCATTTTTGTTTAATATTCCCTCAAGGTTTTCATTACGCAAGCCTCGAACAACAGAAGTGGCAATAAAACCAAGTCCTTGTTTTCCCTCGTTAAACTCTCTTAGAGTACGGAGTACTCCATAATAGGAGAAAGGCGCCACCTCTTCTTTGAATCGCTGTCCACTAGAGTCAATCTCCGCATATTCCCTGGCAGTCAGGGCACTTATAAATCCAATGTTCCAGCCTTTTCCCACTTTGCCTGTGAGTTTAAAAGCTCCTAATATTGTCGACCTGTCTGGGAAATTCACATAGCCTTCCCTTTCTACATAGCCCTGGGGTGTCCTGCCAATACGGCGGCTATAGAAGAAGTCAGGCGAGCTCCAATTTAAATTGACATTGCTCGTTGCTCCTCCGTAGCCAAACTGGTTGAAGATGTTTGAGCCTTCAATGAAAAATGGTCTTTTCTCCGAAAAGTATGTCTCGAAAGCACTCAGGTTGATCACAGCCGGATCAACCTCGACCTGCCCAAAATCAGGGTTGAGCGTGGCATCCAGCGTTAAATTGCTTTTTAGCCCTAGCTTAAGGTCAAATCCTGTATTTCCTAAATATTCTTTTCCTGTCTCAAACGGATTGCCTGACTCTCTGGGACTATACTGAGCCTGGGCAACAGAGTAGGGAAGGAACTCGATGTGCCGGCCAGGACTGATACCGTGAATCCCCACAAGTTTGGCAAAGCGAGAAACATAGCCGCTGTCCTCTTTGGGAACCCAGACAAAACCGACTTTCTCGTTTTTTCGCTTGATAACTCTGCGAAAATTAACTCCCCAAATATATTCATCTTTCTTAGGGAAACGCAGTTGATTATAGGGGATTCTGATTTCAACAGTCCAACCCTCCTCATCGATCAGAGCTTTCCATTCCCAGACACCATCCCAGGTCGTATCATTCCATTCATCGTTGTAAAGAGTCCAGTCAACGATGGAGCAAGCAGGATTTACAGCAAACTGATAGCCAGAACGCCGGTCATAATAGGGATCCACTGCAAATATAAACCAGTCAGAGTCGACAAAATCATCCCGGCGTCCCAAGCGGCAGGTGATAAGTTCTGGCTGCGAATCATACAGACGAGCAGCAACGTAAAGAGATTTTTCATCATACGCAACCCACACTTCAGTTTTTTCAGTGGGCTCGGCGCCGTCAGTCGGATCAGACTGGACAAAGTCACTGATTGGTTCCTCCTGCCAGGCTTTTTCCTCTAAAACGCCGTCAATTCTAATTGGCTCGTTGGCTCTGATAGCATGAACGGTCTTTTGTTCTTGAGGAGCGGGGGGCTTGGCTAATGAAAATAGCGGCAAAAATAAAATAACTATGATCGTAACTTTAATTGCAGGTTTTTTCCCCATATGATTGCTCCCTCAGGAAGATTAATAATAAAGACGAGACTATTATTCATAAGATTCATTTACTAGTACGTTAGAAAATAAAAAAAGGATGCATATATCCATATATATTTAATACGCAGCAAAAACTTTTTTGTTTAGGGAAGTTGCTAGGAATGCTAAGAAAGTAAGGCCTTAATCAGAAAATTATTTTCTTTTCTAACCACTTCATATAGAATAGAGTCTTTTCCCTAAAAAGTGTTTTTTTCTCTAGCAAATTCCTTTAATTAAGATGGAGGAATCATGAAGAAAACCAGCTCATTTGTTATCCTGGGAATTATCTTCTCTTTAACGTGTTTTTCTTTAAGCGCCCACGGACAGAGTGCTGATAAAATAGGAAAATTATACGAGAAAATAAAATGGAGATGCATAGGACCCGCAGTCATGGGGGGCCGCACAGTGGATATCGATGTCGTAGAAAAGGAGCCGTGGATTATCTACGCCGCCATAGGCCCGAGTGGCGTCTGGAAATCAGTGAATAACGGCATAACCTGGGCGCCTGTTTTTCATAAGGAAAACACAGTATCTGTGGGTGATATTGCCATCGCTCAGTCTCATCCTGACATTGTCTGGGTAGGTACAGGAGAGGCAACTTGCAGGAACAGTGTCACCATAGGGGATGGCGTGTATAAATCCGTTGATGGGGGAAAGGAGTGGAAAAATATGGGCCTTAAAAATACCCGCCATATTAGCCGAATAATCATTAATCCCGGTGATCCGAATATCGTCTATGTGGCAGCTATGGGCCATCTTTGGGGCCCGAATAAATGGCGCGGCGTTTACAAAACAATAGACGGTGGAAGAACATGGAAGAAGATTTTGTATATAAACGAAGATACTGGCATTGCAGATTTAGCCATCGATCCTTCAGATAGCCTGACTCTGTATGCCGCAGCCTACGAACACCGCCGGCTTCCTTATTATTTTTCAAGCGGAGGTCCAGGGAGCGGATTCTATAAGACGACTGATAGTGGAGAAACATGGACAAAGCTTACTGAGGATTTGCCAGAAGGAGTGATGGGAAGAATAGGCATCGATGTGTCCCGAAGCAATCCTAATGTTGTTTATGCCCTTATCGAGCACGAGGATGGCGGGATCTGGCGTTCAGAAGATAAGGGAAAAACCTGGAAAAGGACCTGTGATAACGAAACCTATAAGCGGGTAAATTTCAGACCTTTTTACTACAGCCAGATTCGAGTTGATCCCAGCGATGATAAGGTTGTCTATGTTTTCTCGGGACAAGCCTTTGTTTCAAAAGACATGGGTACAAAATTCAAGCCAATTTCTACAGGAATCCATCCTGACCATCATGCTCTCTGGATAGATCCGTCCAATCCTCTTCATCTTATAGACGGGAATGACGGCGGTATAGATATCTCTTATGACGGCGGCCAGAACTGGCACCCGATCCAGCACATGGCGCTGGCTGAAGTCTATCAGATTGGGTTTGATATGAGAAAACCCTATTATGTCTACTGCGGCTTGCAGGACAACGGCAGTTGGGGAGGACCGAGTGCCAACATAGACACTGCGGGGATTACCAACGCTGATTGGTACACGATCGGTGGAGGAGATGGATTCTACGCTCAGGTAGATCCTACTGATCCAAATATTATTTATAGGAACTATCAGATGAATGGATTATCCCGCTTTGATATGAGGATTAATAAAGGCAAGAATGTCAGACCGCTTGCCTCTCTCAAGGAACCGCCATATCGTTTCAACTGGAATTCACCGATTTACATTTCCCCTCATGACCCAAAAACTGTTTATACAGCTGGAAATTATTTATTCAAGACCACCAATGGCGGGCATAGTTGGGAAATAATCAGTCCGGACCTTTCAACGAATGATCCCAAGAAGCAGATAGATTCGGGCGGTCCGATAACCATGGATAATACTGGAGCTGAAATCCATTGCGCGATAATAACTATTGCTGAGTCACCTGTAGAGAAAGGAGTCATCTGGTGCGGAACTGATGACGGAAACGTCCAGATAACAAGAGATGGGGGAGAGACATGGAAAAATGTTGTAAAGAGAATTAAAAACCTTCCTCCGAACACCTGGTGCTCTCGTATCGAAGCATCCCATTTTGAAGCAGGGATAGCCTACGCTGCCTTTGATGGCCATCGCCATGATGATTATGGAACCTATATTTATAAAACTACCGATTACGGTAACACGTGGCAATCCATCAAGGGAAACCTGCCCTTTGGTTGGGTGCATGTAATTCGGGAGGATTTGAAAAATAAAAACCTCCTTTTTGTCGGGACAGAATTCGGGATCTATGCTTCCCTTGATGGAGGCCTAAGCTGGTTTTCGCTCAAGCATAATTTGCCCACGACAGCTGTACGGGACATTGCTATCCATCCTCGAGAAAATGACCTGATTATCGGTACCCATGGGATGGGAATTTGGATAATGGATGATATTTCTCTTCTTCAGGAGATGTCAGAAGAAATGTTTAATTCTAGCTCTTACCTGTTCAATATCCGGCCAGCGACTCAATTTCTGAGGTCAACTACCCGTGAATACTACAGCAGGCAGATTTATGCTGCAAAAAATCCTGATTTTGGTATGACCATAAATTGCTATTTTGCAACGAAGCCGGAAGAAAAGCCTAAGATTTTCATAAAAGATAGCAAGGACGATACGATATTCAAGATAGAGCTTTTAAAAAGAGAAGGCATCCAGAGAAGCATATGGAATTTACGGTATGTTCCTAGGACAAAAGAAGGAAAAGAGATAAAGCCATCAGGGTTACGATTTATTGCCTCGCCCTTTGTCGCACCGGGAGAATACACGGTTGAATTGATAGTTGGAAACCAGAAACTGGTGAAAAAAGGAATCGTTTATCCCGACCCGAGGTTTCAAATGAAGGAAGAAGAAAGAATTATGCAGAACGCTAAAATGGTTGAAGCCATGGTTCACTCAAAGAAGATGGGCTTGACTATCACAGCCGTAAGAAATATAAGGCGGCAGCTCGATAAGCTGGATAAAAATCTGGAAGGTAAAGAAAATACCGCAGAAGTTGTCAGGACTGCCGTTAAGAATTTCGATCAGAAATTCGTCAAGTTGGAAGAAGAAATCATGCCCAAAGGAATCGGGTTTAGAGGCTCCTGGGAAATGGCCCTCAGGGGAGGTTCTCTCGCAGAGCTGATGGCGAATTTGGGTAGGTCCATCTCAGGGTATCCGTCAGCTCCGACAAAGACAGAGATATCCCAGCTTAAGGAATTATCAGAAGCTGTGAATGCACTTGTCAGTAGGTTTAATGAATTCATGAGTGTGGAAATTCCTAAGCTCAACGAGGTTCTAGAAGCAAACGACCTCAAACCCCTTAAAGCGCCAAAAATGGTAAGCCTATAAGATGTAGCAATCTGATTCATCAAACGTACATTTTTATCTGTAGTGGCTTGGTTTTTCAAGCCGACCTTATTCACATTGTATGGATTTGATATATTTATGGGGGGTTTGATTCATCAAGCCTAACTTATTATTTGTATTACTTAAATGTATGTTTGATAAATCAAGCTCATTGATCTACTTATCAAAAATGTGAGCCTGATAAATCAAGCCCCTACGAAATATAAGGAAATTCATCAGCAATATAAACCAAGCCCCTGTGCAACATAAAGCAATCCTTACGAAATATTATGTGTTTTATAATTTTAATTCTGGGAGGGAATCTATACCGTAAGTTTTGGCATCGGAATTCATAATTTTTTGGAGCTCCTGAAGAATGTCCTCAGCCAAAAGAGAGGGGGGATTCTCTTTGAGAAGCCTCTCCACCTCTTCCGATGCTCTGTCAGCGATTGATTTCTTTCCAAGAGAGACCCAATAATCATAGGTATCCCTATCTATTATTTTGGGAAAGACGTGTTCTTCTCTGTACCACTTTCTGGTGTGAGGCATGCTTAAAAACTGAGTTTCCTGCGTAAAGCCTTCGAATAGATTTTTTGCTAAAGGCTCGTCTCGTTGAGAAATCCCTTGTATCGCTCTGTAGGCCATGCCGCAGATTTCATTATCCACGACCAGCTTTTCCAGACTCTGGCAGCTTTCAAAGTTCATCATTCCCGGACCTGAGACAACGTTAACACCGGAGAGCGCTGCCAGGACAGCTCCTATCCCAGTCTCAAATCCCGCCTGAGCGTCATTGATTTTCGAATCACTGAGCCCCATGTAAGCATGGGTAGGAAGGTTTAGATATTTTCCAATCTGAGTATAGGCAGAATCAATCATCATTGTCTCAATGGCTCCCATCGGAGTTGTTCCTTTTCTCATATCAAAACTGGATGGGGATCCTCCGAAAATAACAGGAGCGCCTTTTTCTGCAAGCTGAGAGATAACTAATCCTGAGAGGTTCTCTGCTACGTGCTGGACAAGAGTTCCGGCAACGGTAACTGGAGATGTTGCTCCGGTCATCCCCATTGATATAAGCTCTGAAGGAATTCCTGTCCTAGCACAATCTATCAGGCTCTGAGTGGTTAGATTGCTCCATTTTAGAGGAGGGGAGGGGCAGGCGTCAAAAATGGCCAGCGGCTTCTCTGCCAGGTTTTTTTCGCTGCCTCTTACCGCAACAAGCATATCATGCATCGGCTTAAAACCCTCGACCCTGAATGTCCCGGTAACGATAGGTTTTGCTGAGAATTGAAGGCCTATAAACAAGCGGTAGCTGTCAGAGATCAAGTCCGGAACATCGGAGCTTACAATCCCAGTGCTCTGAAAATTAAAGTGCTCCAGGCAATCCGTGAGTCGACAGAACTTAACCAGGTCTTCGCTCAAAGGCTTCCTTTCCTCAGATGTTTTATGGTCGAGGACTGTGATGGCAGCTGATCCAGGATCAAAATGGACATGATTCTCACCTACTATGAATTCTTTTTCTCCTGCTCGATCATATAGTTTGATTATAGAAGGCGAAGAGGAAAGGGAATCTTCTGCGAGCTGTTGCGTTATGTAGACTCTTTGTGTTTGCTCATCGACTTTCATTCCAGCTTCCTTAAAGAGTTTTAAAGCTTCTTCGTTCTCGACAAAAACTCCTTGTTTCTCTAGGATTTCGTGGGCCTCTTCAATTATTTTTAGGACGAATTCTTTACTTAAAAATTCTAATTTAGGTCTTATTGTTTTAATCATATGTTTTTCCTTCAGATATCTTTTTTTCTTGTAGAAAGTTTTTTCTCTTTGTAGAAATTTATTCGAAAGGATATAGACTTTCGAGGAACCATCATACAAGACTCAGTCAGGCTGACTCCGATGTCGGCTGCTGGCAGGAGCCCGAAGATAAATCGCTGTTCCTTTATATCCCATTTTCCGTAGCCAGGACTATATCTTTTGCTCGGCCATAAATTCATCTCTCTTGCTTTCTCCGCCAGTATTCGGTCGGATTGGATGGCCACCTCTTCAGCCGCTTCAGAACCTAAGGCATCAAGGATTAAAGCTCTCGTCATTTCATTTTTTTCCATAAGATTTTTGATTTCTTGTTCAAGCTCAGGTCCTATAGTACAGATACAAATTGCTACTTTCTCAGCATCCTTGAAAACTGGATGTTTGTTGGTTTCAGCATAGTCAATGATCGTGTAGATGGATGCCGGATAGAGGAGATTATCAAGCTTCTTTCGCTCTTCTGAAATAAGACTTTTTATCGGTTCTTTTATCTCTTTAGACCTTTTTCTGTATCCGATAAGTCCTAAGATCCTTTTTTCTTCGAATTCGACTCTGATATTCTTGATTCGTTCAACAGGTCGAGGCATGGCCGTCTTTTATTCTCCTATCAATTTTTTAACAACTTTTACGGCAATCATGGCATTTTCTCCGTATCCATTCGCTCCTATATCATCTGCCCATTTTTGATTTACCGGAGCACCTCCCACTAAAACTTTATACCTGTCAGCGAGATTTTTCTGCTTAAGTATTTCTATGACTTTTTTCTGCCCGAGCATGGTTGTTGTTAAAAGGGCAGAAAGGCAAATGAAATCAGCATTTTCTACTTCTGCGCGTTCAATGAATTTTTCAAGTTTCACATCTGCTCCGAGGTCAACCACCTGAAAACCATTGGCTGCAAGCATCGAGGCTACAAGGTTTTTGCCAATATCATGAATATCCCCCTCAACTGTGCCGATAACAACCTTTCCTTTGGATTTTGACGATATTTGTGCTTTTTCGAGTTCAGGTTGGAGTATGCTCATGGCTCCTTTCATACATTCAGCACTGGTTATAAGCTCTGGTAGAAAATATTCTCCTTTTTCCCACAAATCCCCGACTTTTTGGATTCCCGGTATATAGCCTTTGTCTATGACTTCGTTTAGGTCGAGTTTCTGTTTGATGGCCTCTTTAGCCAGGGCTTCAGCTTCGTCCTTATTGCCTTCGACTATAGCCCATTTCATTTTTTCGAGTATTTCTTCTTTGCTCATGCTCTCTCCTAATATCCAGAAAAGTTATTCAAAAGAATCCAATGATAATATTTATTGAGTAATCTTACAAGCAAAGATCTTCCAGCCAAGGCATGATATCTTAATTTTCTTAGTATTTTATTATATGCCAGCAAATTTCAGGCCCTTTTCTTGAGTAATCGTGGGAATCCTGCTTGCCCTAGCGCTTGAATTTTTTAGCCTATTCCATCTTTTCCGACTTCTTGTAAGAGACGATCCCAGTCTTCTTTACTTTTGGCGAAAGTTCCGCAATTTCCCAGTTTTACATTGTTCAATCCTATTTCTTTCGTTCGATGGTATATCCTGACCATGTCAGATAATTTAGGAGATTTTGAGCTTTGCATTTTATAAGCCGGAAAGAAGGCGAGGATTGTCAAAGGAATGTCGGGATTTAAATCAAAAATAAGCTTGGAAATTTTCGAAATCTGCTCATCTTCAACCCATCCAGGAATGAACAAAGTGAGAACTTCGAGGACAAAATCTCTTTTTAATATTTCACAAGGAGTTTTTAGTATCCATTCATTGTTTGTTCCGCACAGCTTTTTGTATATTTCTTTATCGTAAGCTTTGATATCAAGCCAAAAGGAATCAACTCCCGAGTCTTTTAGTTTATCTAAATTCTGGGGAGTTAAACCATACCCGTTTGTTTCAACCAAGACCCACATGTTTGTGCAGAATTTCTTTATCTGCTGAGTTGCTTGACCATAAAAGTCTGCGCAACATGATAAATCTCCACCAGTAAAAGCAATTATGTTTCTTGCAGGGCCGAGCCCCTGTGGGCTGAGGACTATGTCCTTGTATTGCAATACTTCTGGACATAACCAGCCAGACTTACCATAAATCGCACAGCTGCCACAGCTTCGACATAAATCTGTTGCATGCCACATCGTGGATTTTTCTCTAGGCTCCCAGACAGTGACATGTTTTTCATATTCCTGAGCCGCAAGCCCGATCTCATCTGCTGACAACCAGTTTCCGCTAAATAGCTGTGTAAATTCCCAAGAATGGCATTTAAGACAGTGATGGTTGCATCCTGATTGATAGATTGAAAAATAGTGTTCCGGACGGGAAAGATGGGCTGATTTAATCAGACGTTGCCACTTGTTGCCTTTATGTTTTAGGGTGACATCACAGGCTTTTTTAGAACCATTTTTTACTTGAATTGTACAGCTCCCCGGCTTGAATCCTTGCTCCACCAGGCTGCACTTCATTGTCTTTTTTAAACTGAACGCTGAATCTTAAATATGACTTAGACTTCTAATAATTACTTTTATCATTTGTTCCGGATATATTATATATGTTTGCTACAAAAAATATAATTTCGTTTTGAAAATTGATTCAAGCTGCTCTAGCTTAAATTGAAATAGACAGGCTTCTGCGGCTAAATATCGAAATCAAGCTTTAACTTCGCGGTTTTTATCCATATAGAGGGGGGAGTCCCAAGAGGTGGGAAAAGCAACCCAAATATCATCACATAAACCATCTCCAGAGGTAATTTACCTTTTGATTTTCTTTGGTAATCATGGGCTTGTTGTCTTAAAAAACAAATCTTATTAGAAAGGAAGAATGTTAATGAAAATGCTCATCAGAAATGGACTTAGAGTCCGAGACTTTTTCAGTCCCAGAATTGCAGATGGAAAGGCAATGGTATCCCGGCATTCCGTTCTTAGGAAAAAGCTGGTTCTTATCTTCCTATCTGCGTTGCTTTTGGTTATGGCAGGCTTGTTTGAGAGCTGTAATCTTTTTCAAAGCTCTCAAGAATGGGTGCTTGTGAATGAAATGGGCGATACCGCAACCGTGACGGTTCCAGCAGGCACTCACGGAAGTACGTTCACTGAAACCTCTGATAGTAATGGCTGGTATGCTTACATTCCTGGAATGGACCCCATTCGCATAACAGTAGGAGGAAATATAAGTGGTACCGAATGGAGATTTGTGGGGATGACAGGCAGCGGCCCTCAAGTAAATATTATCGGAAACGGGACTGGAACTGTTGATGCTGTCTTCCCAAACAGTAATTCGGTTAGTGGCACGGTAACGATAAATACACAAAGTCCGCTGGGCGCGACCAGTGGAACCGGCTCTTGGAGCGGGTCAAGGGTAAATTAAATTCCTAATTATAACAAATAGGAATTTAGCTTTTCGAATAAAGAAAAGAATAAACTTATTTTCTTTAATGGCGCATAACTAAACGTTAGGCGCCATTTTTTTCAGCAAATTCTAAGTGAACTATTGTAATGAGATTTCGTATATGAATAATTAATAAGAGACTGAAATAATTACATCGAGTTTGTTTAAATGACTTGGATATGCCCTATATGCAAAAAAGAATTCAGAAATAAAAATCAATTGCACTCTTGTGCCAAGGTAGATTTGGAGGACCATTTAAAAAACAAACTCCCTCAGGTTATAGCAACTTTCGATAAATTAATGCGGGAGCTGGAAAAATTTGGGGAGATTACTCTTGATCCTGTAAAGACTTCAGTCCAAGTGAAGGCAGGGGCTACCTTTCTTTCCGTTAAGCCCAAAAAAGAGTGCATAGAGATTGAATTCCAATTGGGTGAGAAAATAGATAAATTTCCTGTCTATAAAAATATAAGAATTTCGAAAAATAGAGTACTTCATTTTGCAGTCCTTAAAGGTCCTCAAGAAGTAACTACTCGGCTGGTGAGTTGGCTCAAAAAATCGCACGAATTAGTTGGCAAGCAAAAGAAGTAAGCAGGACTCCAATATGGCTATCTATTGTAGCCTTGGCTTCCGTCTCGTCAAGGCATATCCTTAATAAAGGCAATTGTTGTCGCAAACCTAAGCTAGATCCTACTCGTAGCATTCCCACCGCACATAAGTGCCTGCTTATATTTTTTGATTTCTAGCGGATCTTTCAATTCATATTTATACTATCCAAAGGAGTAATCTGGAGAGAGAAGCTGCCGGCTGTTGTCAGCAAAAGGGGGGTAATGATGGGAACCAAAAAGGTAGGAACTCTCCCCAGCCGGCCAAAGAGAGTCAATACTATTATTCCTGTATAAAAAATAAAGTCAAGTAATTTTTAACATTCGGCTTTAATTTTTTATTTTTAGCTTATAGAATATTTAGCATAAGCTTTAAGGAAGAGCCATGAAAATCAAGTTTATATTTATATTAATTACCATTTTTTTTGTGTCCATGACCTGTTCAAAAGCCACAAAAGAAGATGAAAGAGAATGGAAAGGAAAAGTAGAGAATGAAGGGGAAGTAAGGATTGTCAAGAATCCCGCTGAGCCGTTTTATGGTGAGATTTATCTAGACCTGGAAGAAGAGTTAAGTATCGGAAATGAAAACGATGAAAATTACATGTTTAACGGTGTAACAGATGTAGCTGCAGACAGCCAAGGAAATATTTATGTTTTAGACCGTGGGAATTTTCGAGTCCAGAAATTTGACCACAATGGTCAATATCTTCAAACAATAGGCAAAAAAGGGCAGGGGCCTGGCGAATTTGAAAGGCCAGCCAGACTTTTTCTCGATTCTCAAGAGAACATGTATGTCACAGACGGAGGTCGAAGAATCGAAGGCAGAATGATAAAAATATTTGACAATCGTGGGAAATTTGTACGAGTTATGCGTTTAGACAGCCCTATTTCTGATTTTCACGTAGATTCTGAAGGAAATATATTGGCCAATATTGCCCAAAATGTTGAGAGGGGAACGATAAAGGCAGTTGTAAAAATGAATTCAGAAGGAAAACTAATAAAAAAAATTGCAGAGTTCTCGGATGTTAAGCAAGTAATAAAGAGAAATAGTGATAGGACAGCTTCATTTAGAGTCAGTCACCATTATACGCCACGTCTTTCTTTTTCGCCGATAAATGAGCAGACTTTTTTATATGCTTATTCCGCCGAATACAAGGTATTTGTTATTGATAAAGACGGAAAACTAGTGATGCAGATACAAAAAGAAGAAACTCCAAATTCTATAAGCCGACGTGAAAAAGAGCGGATAATAGAGATGCTTGAGGAAAGCATTTCCCGTAGCGGGCCAAAATGGCCAAAGGATGTCCTGGAAGAAGCCTGTGACTTTCCCCCGACCAGGCCTTTTTTTATGTGGGCAATAGCTGACGATATGAAGAGATTATTTCTATGGAGAGTGAAATCAGTTTTAGACGAAAGCGAAGAGAGAGAATATGATCTTTTCAATAAAGAAGGCTATTTTATTTACCGGGCAAAAATTCCTGTTAGGCCAGAAATAATCAATAAAGGCTTTCTTTATGATATAAAGGAAGATGATGAAACAGGCGAGGTTTTTATAAGGAGATTCAGGATAAATAACTGGGATCAGATAAAAGAAGGCATTTAATTCTTCTTCCCAAAATAAAAAGAAGTCGGTATTTCATAGCGATGAGACTTCAAGCGACATTATTATTAATTATTAGCTTAAATAAACACAACCAAAATTAGGAGGTGCGCGATGGCAACCTTTATCATTCTCAGTAGGATTTCTCCTGAGGCGTTCAGCGATCCATTTGAATTTAAAAAAATAGCTGAAAGAGTGGCGTCAAAGATCAAGAGTGAGTGTCCAGGTGTTGTCTGGAAGGAAAGTTACGCAACTACGGGCCGCTTCGACGTCGTGGATATAGTCGAGTCTGATGATCCTAAGGAAATCGCAAAAGCAGCCATGATAATCCGGTCTTATGGACATTCCACTACAGAAACATTGACTGGGACACCTTGGAAAGAATTCCTTGAGTTGCTTTAAGCGGTAATCACAGATCTTTATCATAAATCACCTGATTACCAAGATAGTCCTCTTTTATCATTCCTTTCTGGTTTTCCACGAATTCTGCGTATGCCGAGCTCTAAGTGCAAAGCTTAATCGCTTTTCCTTTTGCTAGAAATATTCTGTTGAACAAAACAAGAAGAAATGATAATTAAAATGGGAAAAAATGTTCTGTGCCACGATTTGAAAAGGAGGTGTGATATGAAATCCAAGCCATCTGTTTCTAAAATTTTGTGGTTTTCAGTTTTGGTTATTTTTATCGCATTCTTTGCTGCATTCTTCCTTCAAATTCAGCTATTAGCAGAGACAGATAGCAAGCCTTCCTCATCAGCTACTGATCAAACCGTTGATGAAGAATACACTCGCTTGATAAAGGAAGCCACGACCAAGCCTGAATTTCTTAGCCCTCTAACCAGCTATCTTCCCCGAGTTGAAGGCGTACCCACTCCCAAAGATGTTCTGGGTTATATCGCAGGCGCGCCCGGAAAATTAACCTACTACGGGGACATACTCAAGTATATGAATGCCCTTGCAGATGCCTCGCCTAATGTTCAGGTTTTCCCGATAGGCAAGACTTCAGAAGGCAGGGAGATGATCATTGTTGCCGTAGCGGACAAGGAGACCATGGGAAACCTGGAAGAATACAAAGATTTCCTGGCCAAACTGGCTGACCCACGCTTAGTGAAAACTGAGAAAGAAGCAGACGCCATAATTGCCCAGGCAAAACCTATTTACTGGTTGACCGGTAACCTCCATTCCGGCGAAACCGGCGCAGCTGAGGTCTCGATGGAGCTGGCCTATCGCTTAGCTGTTGATGAGAATCCAGTCATCAAGAAGATAAGAGACAATATGATAGTCTTGATTACACCCTCGATGGAGCCAGATGGGCACGATAAACACACGGATTGGTTTTATAAATACAACAAAGACGTCACTGATTATAGGAAGATAAGCCGAGTCCCTTACTGGGGTAAATATGCCCTCCACGATAATAACCGTGATATGATCTGCATCTCCCAGCCAGAGATGCAGAACGGAGCAAATGCTTACTTTGACTGGCATCCGATTGTGGTTCAGGATAACCATGAATCCATCGCCTTTCTGTACGTTTCTTCAGGGACCGGCCCCTATAATCGTCATTATCACCCCAGCGTGACCTCTGAATGGAACTTGATTGCTTGGTGGGAGGTTACCCGGCTAACATCTTACGGTATGCCTGGAGTCTGGACTCACGCCTTCTGGACAGGTTGGGCTCCTAATTATTGGGGCACGATAGCTGGCAATCATCATGGAATAATCCGTTTCTACGAAACTTTCGGCAATTCAATCGGCAATACTATGGAAAGAGATTTAAGTGAAGGCAGACGCAGAGTGACTTCGAGGGAATGGTACAGACCACTTCCTCCTTATAAGAAAATGACCTGGTCGATGAGAAACAATGTCAATTACCAGCAGACCGCTGACCTCGAAGCCTTCTACTTCGTGGCAAACAACAAGGAGTATTTCCTTAAAAACTTCTGGAAAAGAGGATTGAGTTCTTACGAAAAGGGCAAAAATGAGCCACCTTATGCCCATCTAATTCCTTCAGGGCAAAAAGACCCTGTAGATGTTGCTTACCTGGTCAATGTCCTTTTAAAACAGCGAGTGGAAGTCCATCAGGTAAGAGGTCCTGTGAAAGTCGAAGAAGGGGAATTTCCCGCAGGAACCTACGTGGTCAGGATGGACCAGCCTTATTGCACTCTCGCACAAAACCTTCTGGAGAGACAGAGGTATCCCCAAGATGCTCCTCGTGCTTATGATGATACTGGATGGACCCTCGGACTCCATATGGATGTTAAGACTGTGGAGATAAAGGATAAATCCATTTTTGATGTTCCGGTGATTCCAATTACTGAACCTGTAAAGGTCAAGGGAGAAGTTGCAGGAGGAAAAGCTGCTGGAGCTTATATCATCAATAACACAACTATAAATAATATGCTTCCCGCTCGATTAAGATTGAAGGATTTTAAAGTTCTTGCTGCAGAAGTTCCCTTTAAGATAAAAAAGAAAAGCTACAACGCTGGCTCGATGATAATTCCTGTCTCTGGAGCCTCAACAGGAATCCATAGCGCTGTCCAATCTGTTGCCAGTGATTTTGGACTTGAGGTTATCAGCTCTAAAAAGGTTCCAGATGTCAAAACCCATGATCTGGATATTGCGCGTTTAGCAATTTATCATACCTGGAACTCCGCTCAAGACGATGGCTGGGTTAGGTTTGCTTTTGATGGACTGGGCATTCCCTTTGCCATGATACATAAAGATCATCTCAAGAAAGGCGACCTCAAAGATAAATACGATGTTATCATCTTCAGCCATTGCCGAGGAAGGAAGGGAGCTGACATCGTGAATGGCCTTGATCCTGAGGATCGGGGTCCTTTGGCCTTTGTCAAAACTCAAGAATTCAAACACTTGGGTCTTCCTGACTCTTGCGAAGACATCACTGGCGGTATGGGTCTGGAAGGAGTGAGAAATCTTCAGAAGTTCGTCCAAGAGGGAGGTTTACTTATAATCCTCCACAATCCCGTTAGATTAGCCGTAGATTACGGACTAGTCAGAGGAATTGATACATTCCGGACAAGTTCCAGATTCTATAATCCTGGCTCTCTGCTTCAAGGCGAGGTTGTTAATGAAAAGCATCCAATCTCCTATGGCTACGATAAAAAGATGCCCGTCTATCGTAGTCAATCAGGTCCGCTGCTCAGAATCGAAAAGGAGAAGGAAAAGTTTATTGTTCTTCGTTATGTCAAAGAGGGAGATGTCTGCCTAAGCGGAATCGTGAAAGGCCAGGATGAAATAAAGGGGAAAGCTGCAGTGGTGGATGTTCCGGTCGGCAAAGGACATATAGTTTTATTCACATTTAATCCTTTCTGGCGCGATCTGAGCCATGGAAATTATATGCTTGTCTTCAATGCCATCCTTAACTACAACGACCTCGATGTAGCTTTAGAAAAGTGATTTAGCAGTGACACGAAAGGGTGAGATTATGATGCAAAGACTATTCGGAAAAAAACAGATAAAAATCCAATTTTTACTTATTTTGGTTTTAGGATTAGCAATTTTATTTCTTCAAGCCCATTTGAGCCAGAAATCTGCTTTTGGAATTAAGGTTCAGATTGTAGCTGATGTAAATCGGGATGGAAAGGTTGAGTTTGAAGCGGATTATGAAGGGAAAAATAAGTGGGCTCCAGAGCGAGGCGCTATATTCTTCAATAATAATGACAGTGACCAAAATACGAAAACAGCGGACCATGCAGATGCTGTTGTTAACGGGCCAGAAGACCTGAGAGACCTAGCTGTTCTTAGAGTCAAGAAAATCCCAGATTTGCCTAAAGATTCCCGGGTCGTCATTTCTGTAGATGATGCCTCTCTGGACAGGGTGCGCGTTTTTTTAAAAGACGCTGATAATGATTACAGGCTTTTTAATCTTAAAGCCGAAGGAAACATTGATCCAGAACTTCTAAGACAGAAAGACCTGGAATTGAGGATAGAAGCGAATTCTTATGCGGATAAGTCCTGGAGCGGAGAGACTGAAGTGACTGTAACCGTGAAAAGCCCAACCGAAGAGACAAAGTCTGATTCCGTTAGAATGAAGGTTGCGCCGTTTATTCTCCTCTCCAACCTGAATAAAGGAATAGCCCTGTACGCAAGAGAATTTCCTGGGAGAAATGAAGCTTTTATCAAGAGTCTTAGTGAAATCGTTCCCCAGGCCGGGGCTGAGCTGGTTGTAGTTCCAGCTGGAGAGCCATATAATCCGCGTTGTATTTGGTTACAGGATACCCTGGAAATAGGATACTCTGAGATGCCAGGGCAGAAGATGAATGTAGTCCTTAAAGCTAACAGAGGAAGATCATTGGATAATTATCCTAAGGATGGGCTGTTGGGGCCTGATTTTGGCTGGATTCAGGTAGGAACATTTCGAGAGAAATATGGCCAAGGAAGAGGTGGCAACGGCTGGTTGGACTGGTATGGAAACTTGGAAGTTACTCCTCCTTTGCCAGAGTATCCTCTTGGCCGAATCTATTATGGGTATAATCCAGACGGTCCAAAAGAGGCTTCTCTTAACCCGGAAATAGTCGCCATGCTGGAAGCCCAGGGAGTTCAGGCTCCAGCCTTAAAGCTCGATACTGGTTGGCTTTTGATTAAACATGTAGATGAGGTGATATCGTTTGTGCCCAGCGGCGAATCAGAACGTCCCTACAAAGTCCTGGTCGTTGACACAGATGCAATGATTACCCTGCTTGAAAAATGGGTAAAAGACGGGTATGGCGAGGCGCCGATGCTTGATCTCTACTCTAAGAAAGCTACGGTATCATCATTCGCGAAGAATAAAGAGCTGATAAACCTTAATCATTCTCTTCAGAAAGAGCGAATCGAGCCGAATATCCAAATACTTAAGAAGGAACTTGGGCTGAGGGAAGAAGACTTCATCAGAGTGCCTTTGCTTTTTGACAAATACGGAGTATCTGTCGTCCCCAACATGGTCAACTCAACAATATTAAACGGTCATATCTTGATTGTTGCTCCCAACGGTCCGGTGATTGACGGCAAGGATCAACTGGAAGAAGAAATGCGCAACCTCCTCTCTGGCTTGCCGTTGAAGCCGCATTTTATAGACGCACGCCAGTATCATAAATGGGGTGGGGAGGTCCACTGCGCCACAAATGTCCGCCGAGAAGGATTTCGCACGCCATGGTGGACGCTGAAATAATGATGTGATAAAAACTACATAAAATCTTAGAGATTAGTTAGAAAGAGGACCCTGGGAAGAAAAATGATGAAATTCAGGGGAGGGATTAGCAATGAAATATAAACGTTTTGTGTTATCAGTTGCCGTTTTTCTGCTTATACTGCTGCCCGTTCTTGCAGATGAGCCTGAGAATGTCATGAAATCGATCAATGCTGGCGATATCTTTGAATTAAACAAAATTCTTGCCTCACCTGATATGAAGGGTAGGCTTTCAGGTACAGACGGCTATGATAAAGCAGCAAAATGGACGGCAGCAAAATTTAAAAGATGGCGTTTGAAACCTGTCTACGGCAAGGATTTCCTTCAACCTTTTGAAGTAGGCTATAACGAGATGCGCGAAACTCATTTTTCTGTGATACTGCCTCCCAAAGACAAGGAGGAAAAACCGCAGGTGCTGGCCATGGAAATCTACAAGGATTTCTGTCCGACCCTTTACGGCGGGTTTGGCCAGGTCGAAGCCGATGTTGTTTTTGTTGGTTTCGGATTGACCGCGCCTGAACTTGGCTGGGATGATTACAGAGACATTGATGTTAAAGGTAAGATAGTTGCTACGCTTCATGGGACTCCCCAGATAGAGGGTAAGGATTTTTCCAAATATGTAGAGCGTCAGCCCAAGCTCGATAGCGCCGTCAAACACGAAGCTGCAGGTCTTATATTGATCAACAGAGCAGTTGTCTCAGGTTCTGGTAATTATATGGAAGGACTGCCCATGGTCATGGTTGGAGATAAGGTTGCCAATTTGCTGTTTAAGCCGAAAGGCTATGACATCCAGAGCGTGAAAGCCCTTCTCCGTGACGGGAATCCACTTTCCTTCGAAACCGGGGTGAAAGCGATGATCCATACCATAGGTGCCCATCATGATAAAGCCCTTACCTTTAATGTGGTCGGTATGCTCGAGGGTTCAGATCCTGAACTGCGAAATGAATACATTATTTTTGGAGGGCACCTTGACTCCATGGGGCCCTGGCCTGTTGTCCATCCAGGAGCAAGCGATAATGCCAGCGGTTCAGCAGTGGTGATGGGACTTGCACACGCTTTTTCCAGGTTAAAGAAACGGCCCAAGCGGTCTATAGTCTTTGCCCTTTTTGCAGCCGAAGAAACGGGTCTTCGTGGAAGCAAGCACATGGCTTCAAACCTTCCTGAGTTTCCCTCAAAACCGATTTTGATGTCCAACCATGACATGAACGGAGTTGGGACATCCGTTTATGTTGCCGGGGGGAAGACCTATCCTGAATTATACGAGATAATACTCAAGGTCAACGCTAAATATAAGATTAATGAAAATATCAGCGGAGGAACGATTAGCCATATCGGAGGCAACAGCGATTACGTCCCATTCATGGAGAAGAAAATACCGGCCCTTTCCACCTGGGTACGCGGTGGGCAGCGGTATGGAATCCATACCAAAGAAGACTCGATTTACGTGATCACACCCAAGATCATGGAGGATATCGTACGTCTCTATTTCGTGGCAGGCTACCAATTCGCAAATAAATAAAACATGTAGGGGTTTGATTTATCAAACCCACCTTTTTAAAAAAACGCAAAAAAGGGGGCAAGCTACTTTTCTTTTGTTTGTTTAACTATTTCAAAAATTTCTTTTATATCTCTCTTGTAGAGATCGCGAACTAAATCCTCCCAGGCTCTTTCTTCAGAGGGAAGAGAATTCATTTCCTCAATTATTTCTTCTTTAAGTTTTAGAGCTAACTTCTGATTATTCTTTTTAAATGTAACCTGCAAGCCTTCTCCTTCTTCAAGAGAAATGTTTCTCTTGCCAAATGTACATCCAGTTGAAATCTGTACCCCATCAGCAAAACATGATTCAGGAGGAGTTGTCTTGGTTTTGATAAAGGCTTCAGTTTCCATCGGGTCTTTTCCTAACATTTTATTTGCATACAAGCCAGCTCTTAAACCTAAAACCAGATAGGGGCCCAAATGACCATGAAATTCAATGGCTCTTAATAAAAATTCTTTACTCTGTTCAACCTTCTCCTGAGATTGGATTGCTAAGCATGAAACAATCAGCCCTATTGCCAGAAACAAAATTTTATTTCTCGTTTTTTCCTCCAATATTTCGGTTATATATTTTGTTTAGTTTTAAGAGTAGATATTTTTTTAACAATTCCTGCCATAATTATACTTAATTTAGATATCATGCGCCTATTCTAAATACAAGCATTGCTTCCCCTAATTTAATAAGTTATTATTGATAATTATTGTAAACCTTAAGGGAAGGATTCCCGTCTAATAGGAGGAAAGATAAAAGACATGGTTCAAGATGAGCAGGTTCTCGTTGATCGCATTTCCAGTGGTGATAGCACGGCCGTTCAGGAGTTTGTGGAACGTTATAAGAAGAAAATATATTACGTTGCTTACGATATTACGGGAGACCATGATGATGCAGAGGATATCTCCCAAGAGGTGTTTATTAAGGTGTTTCGCTCGCTTAAGACCTTTCGCCGAAATGCGAAAATAAGTTCATGGCTTTATCAAATCTCGGTCAACGCAAGTATTGACCTGCTCCGTAAAAGATCATCAAAACCGGAGAAAATAATGGATGACATAGAAAGAGCAGATATTCAGGAGAATCTTCTCGGAAGCTCTACTAATACTCAAAACCCTGAAAGAAACGCGGAGGACCTTATAATTCAGAAGCATATTTCCGAGGCGCTCAAGAAAGTTTCTCCCAAGGAGCGTTCGGTATTTGTGATGCGCCATTATAACGAACTAAAGATAAGAGAGATTGCAGAAATTTTAAACATCTCTCCAGGAACGGTAAAAGCCCTTTTCTATCGGGCTACAAGAAAGCTCCGCAAAGAGCTTTCGTTTTATCTGGGCAATCCTGGATTGGAGGTTTCAAATGAGTGATTGCAAAAAATGTCAAGATTTGTTTTGCGAAGCATTCTATGAAGAATTAGATGCTGAACAAAAGAATTTCCTTGAAGCACATATTAGCGTCTGTGAAGGGTGCGAATCTGAATATGATGAGATGACTTCCACTCTGAAGCTCATGGAAAAAAGAGCCCGGCCTGAGCCCGGGCAAGCTTACTGGAATGGCTACTGGAATAAGCTCAAAAGAAAGATGGAAGAAGAGAAAACCTTGGCGCCGAAGTCAGAATCATGGTGGCGCACATTTTTCCGTGCTTTTACTGTTGCCCCTAAGTGGGCCCTCCAAACGGCAGCCGCAGTTGTGCTTGTCGTTCTAGGAATTTACCTCGGAAAAATGATCTTTTCTCCTTCTGCACCAGAGTTGCAACAGGCTCGGCAGCTGTCCACCGTTACCTCTCAAGTTGAACAAAGCGCGGAGTTTATTAATCGCGCCCAGAATTATATCGAGCGCTCAAAGCTTATACTCCTCGCTTTAATCAATTTTGACCCAGAAACAGAAGATCCATATGTCTTAAACCTTTCTCATCAACAGCAAGTATCTAGAGAGCTGGTAAGCGAGGTAAGCTATCTCAAGCGGGGAATTGCTGATTATGACCAAAGGCATTTGCAGGATTTGATCACAGATCTTGAAGTGATTCTGCTTCAGATTGCCAACCTTGAGTCAGATCGCGATTTTGAGGCTATAGAGCTCGTCAAGAAAGGAGTGGACAGCCGAGGAATTCTACTGCAAATTCACGTAACGGATTTCCGCAAGTTCACAAAAATAAAAGACAAAACGACACCGTCCTCAACGGCATCAAATACAATCCTAAATATGTAAAAATGGAGAATAAAATGAAAAGAAAAATATCGCGTATTCGCCTGATGATTCCAATCTTTCTGGTTTCCATTTGTTTTTTATCTCCTGGGGTAATCGCTGCTAATCCGCAGGAGAAGGACGCCAAAGCTTATAAGCAGGCTTATAATCTTATCCTCGAACAGAAATGGGAGGAAGCCGAAATAGCCTTGGCTGAGTTCATTAGCAAGCATCCTCGAAGTGCCTGGGTAGATGATGCTCGATTCTGGCAGTGTTATGTAATAGAAAAATTGGATTATGAGCTGGAGGAAGTTTATCGCTGCTACCAGGATTTCATCAGGTCTTTTCCAGAAAGCAAATGGGTTGATGATGCTAAAGCCAACATCATAAGAATC
>JABAOF010002048.1_pt2 | contig 32668 bp, 39 predicted proteins | sample 7062171 | NCBI WGS metagenome assembly JABAOF01 (sample SAMN14538628, study PRJNA623070) | marine sediment metagenome | biome: marine biome [ENVO:00000428]; feature: marine pelagic biome [ENVO:01000023]; material: deep marine sediment [ENVO:00002113] | place: India: Gulf of Khambhat ...
GCTCTCCGATGTAGCCAGCGCCGCGCTAGAAAAGGCGCTGGACGGAACCGCTGCACGCCACCGGACATTAGCGAATAATATCGCCAATGTTGACACACCGGGGTTTCGGCGAAGAGAGGTCGCCTTTCATGATGCACTCAGGGGCGCGCTCAAATCTGCCAACGACAGCGAGCAGACATTGGCAAGGTTGAAGCGCGTCCGACCGCGAAAATTCGTTGATCGGACGCGTTCCGCGCGTGCCGACGGCAATACTGTGAATATTGAAACCGAGATGGGTGAGTTGGCGAAGAACACCTTGGAATACGAGGCTGATGTGCAGCTGCTGCTTTCGAAACTGCGCATGCTGCGGACGGCCATCTCTGGAGGCAGATAGAAGGGAGGCATGAATGTCTTCGATTGATATCAGTGCATCGGGATTGTCTGCTCAGCGCAGACGATTGGACATTATCGCGAATAATATCGCCAACGCGGAGACCACGCGTACGGCAAAAGGCGGCCCCTATCGCCGCCAGCAGGTGGTATTCACTGCAAATGACGCAAGGGGTGCGGTGAAGGGTGTCAATGTAACTCAAGTAACGGAAGACCCGCGCCCGCCCAAGATAGTGTATCGCCCCGGCCATCCGGATGCGGATGAAAAGGGGTTTGTCGCCATGCCGAATGTGAATGTGATGGAGGAGATGGTGGACATGGTGTCGGCGACGCGGTCGTATGAGGCGAATGTTGCCGCCATAAACGCGGCGAAGAAGATGATACGAAAGGCCTTGGAGATTTCCCGACGCTAGCGGCGTCATGTTTCAGAGAGGATGAGCCATGAAGATAAATGGCATTCAGGCCAATGGGGACCAGTTCCGGCTCTTGAAGCAGGCCAGTGAGGCCGAGAAAGATACGAAATCTTTCACTGAGATGCTGAATGACGCCGTGGAGCAGGTAAACGAGATGCAGAAAGAGGCGGACTCGTTCGCGGTTAAGGCGGCGGCGGGAGATTTGGAAGACGTCCACCAGGCAGTGGTCGCGATGGAGAAGGCGGTCCTGGCCCTGGAGTTTGCTGTTCAGGTCCGCAATAAGGCGATTGAGGCTTATCAGGAGCTGATGCGGACTCAGATGTAGGTTTGAGGAGCGCGGCCTGCCTTCCCTGCCCTGAGCGAAACCGAAAGGAGCGTAGTCGAAAGGAGAGACCCGGTGGAGCCATCGAAAGGACTTATGTATTCACTTATTAGTTTCTGGCAATCCGCCACCACCAGCCAGAAGATGGCGCTGGTAGCATTTGTTATGGCCGGAATCGCTGCGGTCGGCGTCATTGTGAGTGTGGCGACACGCCCCTCCTACGCTCCTCTCTATTCAGGCCTCCAACAGGATGATGCGGGCAAGATCGTCGAGAAACTGCGGGAACAGAAGGTTCCCTATCGGCTGACCGGCGGCGGCAGCGCCGTGGAGGTGGCCTCGGACAAGGTGCATGAGGTGCGCCTGCAATTGGCGGAGGAGGGTCTGCCGCGGGGAGGAAATGTAGGATTCGAACTCTTCGACACTAATCGCGTGGGGCTTACCCAGTTTGGAGAGCGCATTAACTACCAGCGGGCACTGCAGGGAGAATTGGCCCGCACCATCTCTGAGATAGATAGTGTAAGCAGCGCCCGTGTGCATCTGGTTGTCCCTGAGCCCAAACTTTACGAAGAAGAGGAAGCCCGTCCTTCCGCCTCTGTCGTGTTGAGGATGAGAGGCGGCCGCGTCCTGGCGCAGCGTCAAATTCGCGGCATTGTGCATCTGGCCTCCTCTGCGGTGGAAGGCCTTTCCCCCGATGATGTGAAGATATTGGATACCTCCGGCAATCTACTTTCCGCGCCCAGCGATATCTCGTATGGCAGCGGCGGCGGAGGTATCGTGTTGGCGCGGCTGGAGATGGCGAGAGAGTTTGAGCGGCGGACGGAGCAAAAAGTACAGTCCATGCTGGACGAGGTCGCTGGGCCGAACAAGGCGGTGGTGAGGATCAACGCCACACTGGATTTCGATTCGATAGAGATGGAAGAGGCCATCTACGAGCCGGCGGGAGAAGGCAAGGGCGTGTTGGAGAGCCAGCAGGAACTGCGCGAATCCTACAAGGGCAAGGGGGTTCCGCCGGCATCAGGTGTTCCGGGCGTGACCTCCAATCTCATTGCGAGACCAACGCCGTCAACTGCGACCGGAGAGAACGAAGGTTATGAACGGGTAGAGACGAGCAGCAAGTATCAGATAACAAAGAAAATCCAGAAAAGCAGTGTCGGGCCTGGACAGGTCAAGAAGATACAGATGGCCCTCTTCGTTGATCAGAGCATAGAATCAGCTCAACTGGCGGCCTTGGAGAAAGCCGCATCGGCGGCGGCGGGAATAGACCCGCAGAGAGGCGATCAGGTAGTGGTGGAAAGCATCCCCTTTGCGCAGCCGGAGGAAGGTGCTGACGAGGGCGGAGGCGCTTCCCGGGCGAGAGAGTTCTACTTCAGCGTGGGGAAAGATGTCCTTGCGGCACTGCTGCTGGTTGTCTTCCTGGTGTTTGTTCGCTCCCTGTTCAAAGCGAAGGGCGAAGCCGCGCCTGTAGTGAGGCCGGCTCGAAAGACGACCGCCGCGCGCTCTTCGACGGCCTCGGCGTCCGCTCCCCGAGCACCTGCGCTCGCGCGTGAAACCGTCCGCGTACCCGGCGGTAATGGAGAAACGACAACGACCGATTTGGATTCAGAGAAGATGGCGTATGCCATTCAAGGACTCCTCGGGGAATCGGAGGAGGGATAGCACCCCATGCAGCAGACTGCAACCTCGCTTCCGGAGCTGACTAACCTTCAGAAGGCGGCCGTCGTTCTCATCACATTGGGGCCGGAGAAATCGGCTGAGATTCTCAGTCTCCTGGACAACGATCAAGTGGAGAGGATTGTCAGAGAGATTGCCCGGATGGACAGACTGAGCGATGAGGCCAAGCGCAAAGTAATGGAGGAATTCAAAGCGCGCTGCGAAGGCCTGCGGAAATCCGACCGCGGGGGTATAGAACTAGCCGCGGAACTGGTCAGGAAAGCATTGGGGCCTCAAAGAGCAGCACAGATTATGGAGATTCTGAAATCGGGCTCCGAGGAAAGCGATCTTGTTTCTTTGCAGAAAAGCGAGGTCTCCGAGATCATACGCTTGATACAAGATGAACACCCTCAGGTGATCGCCCTTGTGCTCAGCAATCTCTCCGGGCAGAAGGCCGCCTCCGTGCTGGCTGCGCTCACCGAGGAAATGCGCGTTGAGGTGGTGCGGCGTATCGCCACGAGCAACCCCGTGATGCCGAGTGCGGCCAGCCGTCTGGCAAAAGCGCTGGAACACAAGGCAACTTCCATGAGGTCGGAGGCGAGTGACGCTGAGGGGGGAAAGCCGGTCCTGATTGAGATCCTCAAGAACGCGGACCGAAGCACGGAGCGTACGGTGCTGAACGCACTCTCGGAGCAAGACCCTGAATTGGCGGAATTCCTGCGTGAGAAACTCTTCGTGTTCGAAGATCTGGTCAAACTGGAGGGCAAGCATCTGCAGTTGCTCATCCGGGAAGTCGAAAATGAAGACTTGCGGGTAGCCCTGCGCGGCGCCGGCGATGATCTCAAAGAAGCGATCTTCCAGAATATGTCCGAAGGTGCGCGGGAGGCGCTAAAGGAAGAACTGGAAACCGGTCAACCGGTGCGTCTGCGAGAGGTGGAGGCGGCGCAGCGCAAGATTGCGGGAGTGCTGCGCAGCATGGCGGAAGCCGGCACCATCATCATGGGAGACGCACAAGAGGAAGAATATGTCTAGGATAATCAAAGCCGCGGAGGCTGATCAGAAAGAAGCGGTCCTTTGGCAGCCGGAGCCCTTGCCTTCTTTGGAAGAACCGTTGGGAGAAGAAGACCCGGCCCGACATCAAGCTGAGGCCGCGGCGCAGATCAGCGTGGTCGAATCAGAAGCGAAACGGATACGCGAAGCCGCTCATGAGCAGGGGCTGGCGGAAGGCCGCGAACAGGCTCAAAAGGAACTCGAAGCGAAACAGGCGGAACTGGCCAAATTGGAGGAAGAGATCGAGGCGGAGCGGACGAACTTCTTCGACAGGATGGAGCCGGAAGTCACCAGGCTGGCGGTGACTGTCGCGGAGAAAGTGCTCGCCCGAGAGTTGGAGAGCCGGCCCGAAACAGTGGTTGATCTCGTGAAGAATGCAATGAAGCGCATGCGAGAGCGTGAGAGCCTGCGGGTGAAGGTCAACCCGGAGGATCTTCCACTAGTAAGAGCGGCGCGAGATGATCTGATGTCAGAAGTCAACGGGGTCAAGAAGTTGGACCTGGCTGATGACCGCAGAGTGGGCCGCGGCGGATGTGTAATAGAGTCCAGCAACGGCATTCTGGATGCCCGCGTCAAGACTCAGTTGGACGAGATAGAACGCGTCATAAGTGAGGCAACGACTCATGGGAAAGCCGGCGGGACCGAGTGACCTCTCCAAATATCGCTGGCTGGTCAGCAGGACTGACTCCCTACGGCTGAATGGAAATGTTTGTCAGGTAGTGGGCGTAGTAGTGGAGTCCGTGGGGCCCGGCTCCAGGATTGGAGAGGTTTGTAAGATAGAGGTGGGCCGCAACAAGGCTCCTATTCCCGCAGAGGTGGTCGGCTTCCGAGATAATCGAGTTCTTCTCATGCCCCTGGGGGATATGGGTGATATCGCTCACGGCAATGAGGTGGTGGCTACCGGTCATTGCCTGACGGTGTCCGTTGGACAGGAACTCCTGGGCCGGGTGCTGGATGGGCTCGGCAGGCCGATTGATGGAAAAGGGTCCATCATCGGAGAGGAAGAATATCCGGTCTATCAATCTCCTCCTCATCCACTTGAGCGGAAACGCATTACCGAACCGCTGACATTCGGGGTGAGAGCCATTGACGGGCTGCTGACCTGCGGCCGGGGACAGAGAATGGGTATCTTCTCCGGCAGCGGAGTGGGCAAGAGCACCTTGCTGGGTATGATTGCACGGAACTCCGAGGCAGATGTAAACGTTATCGCTCTCATCGGAGAGCGGGGCCGAGAGGTGCGGGAATTTATCGAAGGTAACCTGGGTGAAGAGGGAATGAAACGCTCCGTGGTGGTTGTGGCCACCTCTGACCAGCCCTCCCTCCAACGCTTGAAGGGCGCATTGGTGGCGACAACCATCGCGGAGTATTTCCGAGACCAAGGCTGTAATGTGATGTTCATGATGGATTCCATCACCCGCTTCGCCTGGGCGCAAAGGGAGATCGGTCTGGCCATCGGTGAGCCGCCAACGGCGCGGGGTTACACTCCCTCCGTATTCGCCATTCTCCCGCGGCTCCTGGAACGCACCGGCTCCGGCAAAAGAGGAACCATCACCGGGCTCTACACAATTCTGGTGGAGGGAGATGATATGAATGAGCCGGTGGCGGACACGGTGAGGGGGATACTGGATGGTCACATCGTGCTCTCCCGCGAACTGGCATCAAAAGCGCATTATCCGGCGATTGATGTGCTGCACAGCGTCAGCCGGTTGATGCCGGACATCACCAAATCCGAGCACCAGAAGGCTGCACAGAGGATGCGGAAGATTCTTTCAGTTTACGCCGAAGCGGAGGATCTCATAAACATCGGCGCATATTCGCCAGGGAGCAATCGAGACATTGATGAGGCCTGTAGCCTGATAGATGAGGCGCGGGCATTTCTTATCCAGACTCCGGATGAGGTTGGCCGCTGGGGTGATGTGATTTCCCGTCTTTGCGAACTTGAGGCGGTCAAGACATGAGAAAGTTTCGCTTTCGTCTGCAAACGGTGCTGCGACACGCCGAGCGACAAGAGCAGCGGCTAAAATTAGAACTCGCCAGGCTCCAGGAGAAACGGGACGAAGAGCGGGCGCGGATGGATCTGTTGATAGAGATACGCGCCCGCACCCGGGGAGAACTGCTGTCTCGGCCGGGGAGCACGGTTGATCTGGACAAGATCGAAGCTCTGCGCCGGCACCTGGAAGATCTGAGTGAGAAGATTGATGAACAGCGCGCGCTTCTTGCTCGTATGGAAGGCGAAGTGGCGGACAAGACCCTGGAAGTCATCGAGGCGATGAAAAAGCGGCAGATGCTGGAGAAACTGCGAGAGCGAGAGCAGCGCGAGCACCATATCACCCTGAGCCGCCTGGAGGCGAAGATGCTGGATGATCTGGCGATGCCTCGACATGCGGCACGCGCTAAGTAGAGATGATTAGCGAGATTCCCGGACTTAGCGCGGTATTGAGCCGGATAGGGGAGATCAGGGCCCGTTTCGCCCCACCCTGCTCCGCCCCGCCGCCCACATTTGCGGATGCACTGGCGACGAAGCGCACTTTCCGCGCACCCACCCTGGACCCTTCTTGGGAGAAGACAATCGCCTTCAGCGCGAAGGAGTACGACATTGAGCCGCCGCTTATCAAGGCCCTCATACATGCGGAATCAGACTTCAATCCCAGGGCGGTGTCACGCAAAGGCGCGCAGGGGCTGATGCAGTTGATGCCCTCCACCGCCCTCTCATTGGCTGTAGAGAACCCCTTTGACCCTCACGAGAACATCGCCGGCGGCACTCGCTATCTGCGCCGGATGTTGGACGTCAACAATGGCAACCTTACTTTGGCGCTCGCCTCTTATAACGCGGGCCCCAACGCGGTGCAGAAATACGGCGGCATCCCTCCCTACCCCGAAACCCAGAGGTTTGTGGGCCACGTGCTTAGTCTTCTAGAATTCTATCGAACAGAAGACTGCGAATAGCCTCTTCCCCGAGGTTAGGTTCCCCTCCTCTCGACTCTGCTCGAGGTAAACGACTGCACTCAGAGCAAGCGGCCTCGCTCACCATGGATGGNNGCTTAAGTTATGCGCTCATGTGGGCGATAACTATTTGTGGGTAAGCCAAAAAATGAGGCCGCACATCCTCGAGGGCATGGCCATCGTACGCGAGACTTCGCAGGAAGGATCTGCAGGGATGGCCGTGCCTTATCCAAAGTCGCAAGATTCACAGCCCGGCGCCGCCGCCTTCGTTTCGGCCCTGCTGCACGCATTGTCTGGGGCAAAAGAGGCGAAGGGGACAGAACCCTTCGGCGTCCCTCGACCCCCTCTCGACCTTGCTCGAGGTAAACGCTCGGGACAGGCCGCTCAGGACAAGTCTCCCGCCCCGGATTCGTCACCGGAGGAAACTTTCGGCTTCCAAGTCAGGCAGTACGCTCCCGGCAGGGTAGATTCCGGTTGCGAGTACATACCGGAGCCCTCACAGACCGAGCCGCCTCCTGTTGACGAAGACCCACTGTCACAGATAGAGCCACAAGTACCGCAGGGACCCGAGTTCCCGCTCCCACCGCCGCTGCAAGTGCGCTTCGGGGCTGAGGAGCCCATAGAACCGCCGGAGACGGATCCATCGCTGGAAACGCTGCCGATCGAAGACCTCGATCTCGCCTTCTTCCCGGCTCCCGGTATAGAACAGATGATTCCCGTGGCTCCCAGCCTGACCACTGAAGTGGAGCCGCCCACCCAGGAGGCGGTGATCATACAAGAGGCTGTGATGCCTGCCGTAGAGACGCTGGAGCCGGGCGCGGCGCTTGCGTCCGAGACAGATCCGCTTCCCACCGCCGAAGGCAATATAGCGGAACCACAGGTGACAATGCCGCGCCCTGCTCTTCAGAGCGGAACCTCTCATATGGCGGCTGAGATCAATACTCCTGCCAATTCGCCGCAGAAACAAGAAATCGTATCTACACCGATAAACCCGCCGCAACCGGTCGAACAAGGCCTGTTGGAAAACCTTCAGGTTGTGATAGATGAGGCTTCGCCGCCTCCAACCCCGTCACCGGAAGCGACACGGGAAACCGGCGGAGAGGTAAGAGAAACACCTCCGCCACAAACACAGCCTCTCGCTAAACCGCAAACGAGTGAACAGCCGGTCAACGCGCCGGTGAAAGCACCGCCTCAGCCGGAGATGCAGAAGGGCGGAGACAAGAACCAAGGCGCGGCTACTGAGACAAATGCTCGAGATTCCAGGCCGCCTGTTTCGCCCACCGAACCGATGAGGATTCTGCCTACCGAGAAGCCAGAGGCAGAGAACGCAATACTTAGGCCTTTATTGAAACCTTCGAAAACAGAGGCTTCTATGCAGACCAGGCCTCCCGCCAATTTCAAAGCGGACGAAGTCAATCATTCAGAACGAGCCGTTGTAACTGAGCCGGTAAGAGCAGAAAGTAGAGTAGATAAATCTTCCCAACCCCTCCCTGCAAAGGGCCTCGAGATTGAGGGCCGGCCCCTGCAAACACCGGAGGTGCATGTTTCCGACTTCCAGATAGACGCACGCCAAGTGGGAGAAGCCGTCCGGTCCGAGACGGCCTCTGTTCAGGGACGGGAAGTGATTGAACAGATCGCAAACATCACGCGGATGGAGATAGGCCGTGGACAGAAGCACATCTTCATCCAGTTGGACCCTCCCCACCTGGGCAAGGTGTATGTGAGGATGAGTTCAGAGGGAGGGATTGTTAGCGCCAATCTCGAGGTAACCGCCCCCGTCGTCAGGGATCTGTTGGAGGCGAACCTGGAGCAGTTGCGGGCCGCTCTAGGGAAGGCGGATATGGGCGCCGGCGAATGCACCGTATCACTGGGCACAGGCTGGGAGGGTGAAACGGCAAATGCGCGGGATTTCCGGATGGCAGGGGGTATACGCCGGATACGCTCGCTGAAACCTGCGCTTCAGTCGACCTCGGCCTATCCACACAGTGTACGGCGACATATCTGGGCTGAGGGCGCGACCCTCGATTATCTTGCTTGAGGAGAAATGAAATGATCAGCGAGCCTACTTTCGGAATAAGCGGTTCCGTCGTCCCTCCATCGTCAGATTCCACATCAGCTCCGAGAGAGCTGGGCAAGGATGCTTTCCTGAATCTGCTGGTCACACAGATACGCTTCCAGGACCCCTTGGCACCCCTTGAGGATCGGGAGTTCATTGCTCAACTCGCCCAGTTCTCCTCATTGGAGCAGATGCAGTATGTCAATGACAATCTGGTAGTTCTGGCGCAGATGCAAGCCATTTCACAGGCGGCATCGCTCATAGGAAAGCATGTTACCACCAAGGCGGGCGCGAACGGAGAGACGATAAGCGGCCTTGTGGATGCGGTGCTGTTCGAGGGGGGCCAGCCCTGGCTGATGGTGGGTGATGACAAGATTAACCCTTCAGACGTGACGCGTGTGGAGCCCTAAGCATCATACGCAGTAAATAATGCACTCTAGAGGAGGAAAGCAAGTATGATCTCAATGTTCACCGGCGTGTCAGGATTGCGCGCACACCAAAGAGCGGTGGATGTAATCGCAAACAATATTGCGAACATCAATACCGTCGGATTTAAAGCGGGTCGCGCCTCATTTCAGGAAGCACTGGTGCAGACCCTGAGCGCGGCGAGCACGTCAGGCACAAACCCCATGCAAGTGGGCCTCGGCGTGGGCATCGGCAGTATTGAAAACGTGATGACCCAAGGAAACCTAAAGTCCACGGGCCGACCGACGGACATCGCCGTCGTCGGGGATGGCTTTTTCGCGCTTGGCGATGGTGCCTCGCTCTACTACACGCGTGACGGCGTCTTTCAACTGGACGCCCAGAACCGACTGGTTTCGGCAAGCAGCGGAATGCGGGTCTGCGGCTGGACCGCCGACCCCGTCACCGGGTTTGTGGACATTAACAATCCGGTGGGCCCGACTTCTGAGTTGGTGATCCCTATAGGAACACTGTCTATCGCCCGCCAAACGGCGAATGCGTCTTACCAGGCGAACCTGGATGCCAGCGCCGCTACCGGTGCGACGGTGGATACCTCGTTCACCTTGTTCGACTCTTTGGGCACGACCCACCAGGTGGATTTGACCTTCACCAAGTCGGCGGTGGCGGGGCAGTGGGACTGGACGGCAACAGGACCGGACTTCACAGGAAGCGACACCGGGACCCTAGTCTTTGATGCGAACGGGCAGATTACCACCCCGTCACAGCCGCTTTCACTGACATTGACCAATCCCAATGGGGCCATCAATCCTATTGATCTCCAACTCGACTTCTCCATTGTCACCCAGTTGGCAGGCGATTCCACGATTCAGGTGGTCTATCAGGATGGCATGCCGATGGGCTCCCTGGACAGTTTCACCATTGACGCGCAGGGGATAGTTACGGGCGTATTCGGCAACGGAATGACCCAGACGCTGGGGCAGATTGCCCTCGCCCGGGTACCCAACCCTGGTGGCATGACCAGGTTGGGGGACAACCTCTATGGACTCTCCGCGAACTCGGGTATTGCTGTTGTTACTCCTCCGGGGAGCAGCGGCAGCGGCGAGGTAGCCTCCGGCTACCTGGAGATGTCCAATGTTGACTTGGCGAGTGAGTTTGCCGACCTGGTAATCACCCAACGCGGCTTCCAGGCGAACTCGCGCGTGATTACTACTGCGGATGAGATGCTGCAGGACGTACTGACACTGAAGAGATAATGGCTAAGTCGATAGAACCGGCTGTTGTGGCGGCCGCAGGCCTAGCCATGGACTGAGATGAATAGAATGGGGGGCGGGCGGTCCTCTTATCCCCCCGGGGGGCCGCCTGTCTCCTCCCCGAAATGATATTCGGAGCAGTAGAAGGATGATTGAAGTAACTCGAATCAATGATGAGAAGATCACCGTGAACGCCGCCTTCATTGAGTTTGTGGAGGCGACGCCTGACACGGTGATTTCACTCATCTCCGGAAGGAAGATCATGGTGAAGGAATCGGTGGAAGAGGTCAGCGGAAAAGCCACAGCCTATCACCGTATGATAGGTCTTCTTCCCAGGCCGCTGTCGGAGGCGGAGTTGCCAGGCAAGGTTGAGGCGCGTCAATAGAGAGACGAGAGAATTATGGATCTGGCTACGATTTTGGGATTGATTATCGCCTTTGGCGCACTCCTCATCGCCATCACGATGGAAGGAGGGCATGTCGGCGGATTCCTGAACGTCTCGGCCGCCATCATCGTTCTCGGAGGCACGGCAGGAGTTACAACAATAGGCCTTTCCTTCAAAGAGATAATCAAGGTGCCGGGTGTTTTGAGACAAGCCTTTTTCGGCAAATCAATCGATCCTGTAGAGGTTTCACGGATTCTCGTCGAGTTCTCCCGCAAGGCACGCCGGGAAGGGATACTAGCCTTAGAGGAGGATGTCAGCGCGGTGCCTATCCCGTTTGTGCGCAGGGGCATGTCATTGGTGATTGACGGGGTTTCGGCGGATCTCATTCGAGAGATCTTGGAGACCGAACTCGCCTCAATGCAGGGCCGTCATCGCACCGGCATCAATGTGTTCGACACCATGGGAGGCTTTGCCCCAACCCTGGGGATTCTGGGCACGGTGATGGGACTTGTCAATATGCTGGCCAACCTCGATGAGCCCGGAGAGATGGGCCATGCCATTGCCGCCGCCTTCTTGGCGACTCTCTACGGAGTGGGTACGGCGAATATCATCTTCCTGCCCATCGGCAATAAACTGAAAGCGAAGAGCCGGAAAGAGACGGACGCCTGCGAAATGGCGATTGAGGGGATACTGGCTTTGCAGAGCGGGGACAGCCCCCGCGTAGTGGCCTCCAAGATGCAGTCTTTCATGCCTCCCAAGGCCCCAGAGCAAGGGGGATAGATTCTACAGGAGAAGTACTGAATGCCGCGAAAATCTGAGCACGCAGGAGAAGGAGGCGGAGGCGGTCATGACGGCGCCGGGATGATGCGCTGGCTGTTGACTTATGCCGACATGATTACTCTGTTGATGGCCTTCTTCATATTAATGTACTCAATGTCAATCATCAACCTGGCGAAGTTCAAAGAGGTGGCGATCTCCATACGCAGCGGATTCGGCGGCTCGCTGGAGGGAGGCTCCGGCCTTCTCACCCACCCCACCGGACAACGTACGATACGGGGGGAGAGATTCCCGGAGGAGAGTAGAAGCATCGCAGAGGTGGCGGACCAACTTGAACAGTACATCAAGGAACGCGATCTGACGGAATCTATGCGAACCGTCATTGAGGAGCGCGGGCTTGTGATAAGCATCAGTAGTGACAACATGCTGTTTCCGATCGGCTCTGCACGACTGCGGCCAGACGCAGAGGAAATCCTGCATGAAATAGCCGGTATAATCAAGAGCGTCTCCAATAAGATTCTGGTTGAAGGGCACACCTGTGATTTGCCGATCAACACACTCGAATTCCCTTCCAACTGGGAACTCTCCGCAGCCCGCTCCAGCCGGGTGATTCGCTACCTGATAGAAGAGTATGATATCAGCCCAAAGCTGCTGGCTGCGGCGGGTTATGCAGATACGAAGCCGGTTGCCCCGAACATCTCGGAGGTAAACCGCAGACTGAACCGCCGCGTGAACATAGTCATCCTGACTGATATCGTCCCTCAGCCGGCGAAAACCCGGGAGGCGACCCGCGAGTCTGAAGCAAGTAAAGAGATTTAGCGATGAACAAACTGGTGATTGCAATTGTGAGCGTATTGGTGCTCGCCGGCGGTGGAGGTGCCTACTTCTTCCTCTTCCTCCCCCAAGGCTCACACGCGAAGCCCAAGGAGAAGACGGAGCGCACGCAGGCAGGACACAGTGAGACCAGTGAGACGGTGGAACTGCCTGAATTCGTGGTAAACCTCTCGGATAAGGCGCGCCCCCATTATCTTAAGATCTCGGTTGCCCTTGAGGTGCCGGATAGTGAAAGCGCAGAGAAGATTCGTGAAGCCAGCCCCTATCTTCGCGATAGCATGTTAATATGCCTCAGCAGACAGCAGTACGCTGTCCTTTTGGAGGAAGCGGGCAAGAAGGAGTTGAAGCAAGATCTTCTCATCCGCGCCCAACAAATCGCGGAGCCAAGGGGAGCAAAGGTCTCGGGTATTCTCTTTACCTCCTTCGTGATGGATTGATTCGGCTGAAGAAACCCCGCTTTGCAGCACGGATTTCTTTTCTTCTGTAAATCGGTGTTTGCGCGCTCGAAAAAATCTGTCCCGACTCTAAAGTTGCCGAACTTTCCAGCCGATGATATTTGTGGAGCGAGGTCATCATGACTGAAGGGCTATATACAGCGGCGAGTGGAATGCTGGCACAGACCAGGAATCTGGAAGCGATTGCCGGCAATCTCGCCAATTTGAGTACCCCCGGATACAAGAGAGACATCCCCGTCTTTACCTCTCAGTTGCAGGACATGCTCGAAGATCCGCTGTGGTTCCAGACCACACATCCCGAGCCCACCACTCAGGAGATAGTCGAGCCGGATATCGCTATAGATCTCACAGACGGCCCCCTGCGGCGCACAGACAATCCCTGTGATCTGGCTTTGCAGGGCCCCGGCTTCTTGGTGGTCCAGACAGATGAGGGTGAGGCCTATACGAGGAGCGGCGCGCTTTCTCTGGACAGCGCCGGGAACCTTGTCACCCACAGCGGCCGCCAAATTCTTGGAGAAGGCGGGCCCATCAATGTCACCGGCAACACCTGGGGAATATCTCCGCGGGGAGAGGTAACCGTGGACGGGGCGATTACCGAGCAACTGCAGCTGGTGGAGATACCCGCCGCCTCCCTGCAGAGGATCGGTGATGGCCTGATGCTCTCCGATACCGCGCCGGAGCCCCTGGATTGGACAGAGACCCAGGTGAAGCAAGGCTTCCTGGAGCAGTCGAACGCGAATGTGATGTGGGAGATGGTCTCCTTGATTGCCGCCATGCGCACCTATGAGGCAAATCAGAAGATGCTTCAAGTGGAAGACCAGACACTCGGCACCGCCGTTAACGATGTAGGTCAGGTTTAGTGAGGAGGAAAGGGCATGACCAGAGGACTATGGACTGCCGCCAGCGGAATGTCCGCACAGCAGACTAATATAGATGTAATCGCCAACAATCTTTCCAATGTGAATACGACCGGGTTCAAGTCCAGCCGCGTGGATTTTCAGGATCTGTTCTATCAGACCATTCAACTGCCGGGCGCTCCTTCGACTGAGACCACTCAGGAGCCGTCGGGGATCCAGGTAGGGCTGGGGACCCGCCCTGCCGCGGTGCAGAAGGTTTTCGCTCCCGGTGATTTGCGCCAGACCGGCAATCCTCTGGATGTAGCGATTGAGGGTGACGGCTTTTTCCAGTTGACAGACCCGGATGGAAGAATCGCCTATAGCCGGGACGGAGCCTTCAAGTTGGATGGTCAGGGACGCTTGGTCAACACCGATGGCTATACCCTTGAACCGCTGATATCAATCCCGGCCGACGCCCAGACCATTTCCATCGGTGTTGACGGAACCGTCAGCGTTACCCTGCCGGGACAGAACCAGCCCCAACAGGTTGGGCAGATACAGATTGCGAAGTTCTCCAACCCGGGCGGCCTGAGCAGTGAAGGGCACAACCTCTATCTGCCCACCGGCGCCTCCGGTCAGGCCACCACCGGAACCCCCGGGTCACAGGGCTTTGGGCGACTCGCCCAGGGAACCCTGGAGATGTCGAACGTCCGCATTATTGATGAAATGGTAAACATGATCATCGCTCAGCGCGCTTATGAGGTGAACTCGAAGTGCATCCAGATTGCAGACGAGATGCTGGCGATGGCGAACAACATTCACCGATAGGGGCCCTTGGCTCGTCGTAGGAGTCGAAGATGAGGATCAAATACCTGCTCTTGACAACACTAGCCGCTGTTGCCCTTTGTAGATCCTGTCCCGGGGCCTCTATCGGTTCCCCTCTCGTGCTTCGTAGCGAGCCTACTTCGTCAAAGGCCATGAAGGCAAATGCGCCACTTCGCAGAGTAGCATCTGTGGCTGTAGCGGGGTCAAAGGTAAGCCTGGGTGACCTGAGGTCGGTCATCAAAATGGACAAAGGAGAGATGGCGAGGCTTGAATCCGTGGTCATCGCCATCTCTCCTCTGCCGGGCAAAACTCAGTTGATTACCCGCAAACAGATCCTGCAGCGTCTGCACCGGCACGGCTTTGCCGGCGGAGCGCAGATGGATTGCCCGGAGGCGATCCAGGTAACGAGAAGCTCGATCACTGTGTCCGCGGAAGAGATCGTTGCCGCGGGAGAGAACTTGCTGCGGGAACTGAACCCAGCCCAGGAGGGCAAGGAACTCATCATTACTCCCATCACACTGCCGCGGGATGTAATTGTTGCAGAGGGAGAGATTGACATCACTGCAGAGCCTGTGGGTTCTGTGGTGGGCCGCAGCCGCGCCGGAGTGCGGGTGAGTGTAGTGGTGGAAGACCGCTCCTGTTATCGCTCGGTACTCAACTACCGACTGCAGCTGATGGACGATGTGCTGGTGGTAAGCCACAATCTCGCCAGACATACCAGACTCTCGGCCGCGGATGTGAGGCGTGAGCGAAGGGATCTGTTCTCTCTGCGCGGGAAGCCGCTGTGTGCGCTGGACGAATCCGCCGAGCAGCGAACAACCCTCAGGCTGATGGCCGGTACGCCGCTAACAGATGCCTGTACAGAACCGCTTCCCTTGGTTTTGAAGGGACATGAAGTGACCGTAACCGTATTCGCCTCGGGCGTCGTTGTCACGGCGCCGGCAGTTGCTAAAGAAGACGGGGCAAGAGGTGAAATGGTACGACTCCGCACTACTTTGAGCAAAGAAGACTTCTCCGCCAAGGTTGTAGGCGAGGGTCAAGCAGAGATTAGGCTTGCTCCATGAAGGAGGAACCAGTGCAAAGACTGACTCCGTTGTTGGCAATAATTCTGACTTTGGTAATCTTGATGCCGGCCTGCGCGGTCTCACTCTGGGGACCCTATTCCGGTTCTCTCTTTGCCGATCATAAGGCACACCGGGTGGGCGACATCGTCACCGTGGTGATTGCGGAATCCTCCTCGACGGAGCATTCCGCGGAGACGGACACTGATAAGAAGATGGATGTGCAAAACAGCACCGGAACCGGCATCTTCGATTTCATTCGCTCTTTTTCGCTTTCCTCAGAGCGCAGTTCCGAGGGAAGTGGGAGTGCGGTTCAGACCACTACACTTGTTGATCGTATCTCCGCCAAGGTGGTCGAGGTGCTTCCCAACGGGCTTCTTCGCATCCACGGAGAACGCACCGTGAACCTCCACAAAGAGGAGTTAAAACTGACTTTGACGGGACTGGTGAGAACGCAGGATATCGGCCCTGATAACAGCGTGCTTTCCACCCAGGTGGCGGAACTGAACATAAGCAGTGTCGGCGAAGGCCGTATCAGTGATTCACAGAAGCCTGGGCTGATATATCGGCTCATCCGGCTGCTCTGGTAAGAAGGGCGGGTCTAAGAGAGAGATGAGGAGAACGAGCATGGTTTGCAGACAGATATTGATTATCGCCCTGGTACTTGCCGGATGTGTGCGCGGCGCCTCTGCGGGCCAGTTGGTGAGAGTTAAGGATATCACCCGCCCTTCCGGGGCAAGGCAGAACCAGTTGATGGGATACGGTCTGGTTGTGGGTTTGGACAACACGGGTGATACTCAACAGACTAAATTCACCACCCAGATGATCGCCAATCTGTTGCAGCGCTTCAATATCACGGTACCCGCCCGTGAGATAAGGGTGGGAAATGCCGCCGCCGTCATACTGGTGGCGAACCTGCCCCCCTTTGTGAAATCCGGCGACAGGATTGATGTTACGGTATCCTCTCTCGGAAACGCTTCATCTCTCCAGGGAGGCATTCTGCTCCAGACGCCTATGCGAGGCGCGGATGGATACACCTATGCGGCGGCCCAGGGACCGGTCTCCATCGGAGGGTTCTCCTCCGAAGGAGCGGGCGCCAAAGTCACCAAGAACCACCCCACCGTCGGCAGGATTCCGGGAGGCGCCATAGTGGAAGCCGAGGTACCCATGCATCTCGTTGATTTTGGGATCCTCTCACTTTCTTTGAACTATCCAGATTTCGTCACTGCAACTCGCATCGCAGAAGTGATCAATGCACGCCTCGGCTCTCCACTGGCCTCCGCCCGAGATGAAGCGACTGTGGACATAACCGTTCCGGAGGCTTATTTGAATCGCATTCCGGAACTGGTATCTGTGATAGGCAATCTGATGGTGGAGCCTGACTTCATTGCCAAGGTGGTCGTCAATGAGCGCACCGGCACCATCGTGGTGGGTGGAAGTGTGAAGATAACTCCGGTAGCCGTGGCGCATCAGGGATTGAGCGTAAGGATTACTACTGACTATGCGATTTCCCAGCCGGCCCCACTGTCTGACGGTGAGACCGTGGTGGTCCCTCGCGGTACAGTAGAGACGGAAGAGCCAGAGGCATCGCTCACCGAGATCGGCGGCGGGACCATTGAGGAACTGGTCAAGTGTCTGAATGCCATTCGGGTGACACCAAAAGATATGGTGGCAATCTTACAGGCCGTGAAACAGGCGGGTGCTCTGCAGGCCGAACTGGATGTTCTGTAGGGGGAGTTGGTAATGAACAGCTATGTGGAACTGCTGCCGACATTCCTGACTGGCTTTGCAATGGAGCAGGGAGATGCAAACTCCGCTCAGCGGCTGAAAGAAGCCTGCGCGGAGTTCGAAGCCATCTTCCTCACCCATATGCTGCGCTGTATGAAGGCGACAGTGCCGGATGGAGGACTGCTTCCCAAGAGTTCCGGGGAGAAGATCTTCGAGGATATGTTTGACGAACAGATTGCCAGGGAGATTGCCAAGACCGGGACCTTGGGGCTGGCGGATATTTTGTTGAGGGATTTGGCGGGACCGGAAGCGGAAGGCGCTGCGGAAGGCTGATTTTTCAGCATAAGTGGAATTTCAGCTTCTTGGAACAGGGGCGCTGGTATGAGTATTTCCGGCAGAATCGAGAATTTCGCCTTAAGTTCGCCTTGTGGGATGCCGAAGATAGTAATAGGTCGGCCCGCCTGAGGCGGGTGTATTGCCCTGGTGGAGGTGATGGAGGTGCATATCTCAACCGAGCAAATCGGGCGTATCCTGGAATCCCACTTTAACAAGATCGAACGGGCAAGTGCGAACAAGCCGCCCGCGCCTGGTCTCAAATCCGATCAGGCAACCTTTTCCGCAAAGGCGGAAGAGATCGATCTGGCGATGCGGGTAATTGCAAGACTGCCGGATGTACGCGCGGACCGGGTGGCCGAACTGCGAAGTCAGATCGCCAAGGGAACCTTCCGCATCTCCTCTGATACGATCGCAGAGAAGATCCTCGCCGAGGCCCGCCTGACGAAGTTGCTGGGGAGTTGAAATGGCTGAGTCAAAGGTCCTGGCATTGAGGCTGCGCCAGGAGAGGGACCTTCTCAGAGGACTGCTCGCCTCCGCTGAGGAGCAGCGTGATTGCCTGATAGCGGGTAAGGCGGACAGGCTGGCTGAGATAGTCTCTCAACAAAGCGCCCTATTGCAGAAGCTTTCCAGGGCGATGAACAGGACCGCAACGGTGCTGGGCGATTCCGAGGAGTCGGCCCAAGAAGTGGCTGATGAAACGGAAGAGTGCCGCCAACTGCGTCTGGATGTGAAGGAGCTCGCCGAAGACCTGCGCCGCCAGGGCCGGTTCAACTGGATACTGGCGCGAGAAGCGATGCGCTATAACGATTTTTCGATTAGTCTGCTTGCCGGCAGAGAAGAGGACCCCTCTTACTCTGCCGCCGGCAGACGCCAATCTCGACTCTCCACTTCCCTGATGAACAGAACAGCCTGAAGCCATCAATGTCATCTTTCTCCATCATAACTACAGCACTATCCAGCCTCCAGGCCCAATTCCAGGCCATGAATACGGCCGGGCACAATGTGGCGAATGTCAACACTCCAGGCTTTCGCCGACAGGAGGCGATCCTCTCCTCTACCCGCCCCTATCCTCCACCGGGCACGGCCGAAACGATCTTGGGAGGAATGGTGGGGACAGGTGTCCAGGTGTCCCTTATTCGCCGCGCACAGGACGGCTATCTGGGGCTCCATCTGCGCACCACCGCGGGTCAGGTGGGACAGTGGGATACGACCTATAATGCGCTGCGAGAAATAGAGGGCATTGTGGCACCTGCTCCCGGAGAGGATCTGGGCACGGTTCTGGACCAGTTCTGGGATGCCTGGCAGACACTCAGCACCCGTCCGGATGACCTATCTGCTCGTGTACAGGTACGCTCTCAGGCGACAGCGCTGGCGGCTGGATTCCGAGATATAGTGCAGAAACTGCAGTGGCAGGCCTCCAACCTGGACATCGCCATAGCCGGGAGTGTTGAAGAGATAAATCGTCTCTCCCAACAGACGGCGGAATTGAACCGCCAGATAGCCGTCGCTCTGGCGGAGGGCAGACAGCCCAATGATCTGCTCGACCAGAGAGACTCTCTTTTGCTGCGGTTGAGCGAACTGACCGGTGCGACGCTCATCTCCCCTGAAAACGCTCAACCCATTCTGAACCTGGGAGGCAAACCATTGGTGCAGGGCGAACTCGCCTTTGCGCTCACCACAGTGCAGGGAGCCACCGGTCACCTTGAGGTGAGATGGGAGGATGACGGCACCGCCGCGCAGATAACGGCGGGCGAACTCGCCGGGCAACTGTACATACAGGAGCAAGCCATCCCCCAGTATATGAGCCAGTTGGACGCGATTGTTACAACTCTGGTCTCAGAGGTGAATGCCCTTCACCAGACCGGCTTCGGGCTGGATGGAACCACCGGGATAGATTTCTTCACGGCCGGTTCGACGGCCGCGAATCTAACAGTGGATGCCGCCGTCCTTGCTGACGCCAGGGTGATTGCAGCAGCCGCGGCGGCGGGTTCTCCTGGTGATGGTTCGGTGGCGCTCTCCATTGCAGGGCTTCGCAACGAGCCGGTTATGCCCGGGGGCGAATCTTTGGGGCTGGCCTGGCGCTCTTTGCTGGGACAGGTGGGGGCCGATGTAAAGACGGCGGGAGACAGCGCCAACGCGGCTCACCTGCTCAATGAGCAGGTGCTCGTCCAGCAGCAATCTCTTGCCGGAGTGTCTCTGGATGAAGAGATGGCGAATATGATTCAGTATCAGCACGCTTATGATGCGGCGGCCCGAGTGCTGACCACGGCGGATGAGATGATCCTCACCATCATCGAGAGGATGGCGCCGCCAATCTAGGGGAAATCATGCGAATTACCGACTCCATGATGAATCATAATCTGATCGCACGAATGGGGCGGACGGTAGAGAATCTCTATCGGCTGCAAGAGCAGATGGCCTCCGGTTTGCGCATCAACAGGCCCTCGGATGAACCGGTGGGCGCGGTGCGCGCGGCAGCGCTGAGGTCTGCTCTGGCGGAGGTCGCTCAATACAAGAAGAATGCTGAAGAAGCCGACGCTCTGCTGACAATGACGGAAAGCTCTCTGGGAGAGGTCGTCAATCTGCTGCGCGTGGCGCGGCAATACGCGCTTGCCGGAGCCACCGGCACCGTTGATACCACGACGAGAGAAGCGCTCGCGCAACAGGTCGAGCAGGTGCTGCAAGCTGTTGTCGGCACCGCCAACAGCGAACGGGCGGGACGCTTCCTCTTCGCCGGCCATAAGATAAACGACGCCCCCTTCAGTCTCGATCTCGCCGCCGACCCGCCGGTAACCTACTCCGGAGATGGAGGTGTTGCGGTCTTCGAAGTGGGGCGCACTTCAACCGTGGCTGTGAATCTGCCGGGCGACCAAGTCTTCAATATGAACGGGCAGGCCGACCCGGCCCTCCCCGACCTCTTCGCCACTCTCGATTTGCTGAAGGATGCACTCCTGGCGGAGGATCTGACGCAGATACAGACCAGCCTCACCCAGATAGATGAACACCTCTCTCGTATACTCGTTCTGAGAGGAGAGGTGGGGGCCAGGCAACAGGGCATTGAACTTGCCCTGAACCGGCTCTCCGACAGTCAACTCTCTCTTACGGAGTCCTTATCTAACACAGAGGACGCAGACTTTGCAAGAGTTATGCTTGAACTACAGACGCAAGAGAACGTGTACCAGGCCACCGCCGCCGTAGCCGCTATGTTGTCCGGCAACGGCCTGACAGAGTTCCTGCGTTAGTGTGCGTATAAAGAGGTATGCCGATGATAATAGAGACAGTCCGATTCGGTGAGTTGGAGATTGATCCTGAGACGATTCTGGAGATGCCTGAAGGTCTGGTGGGCATAGATAAGGCAAAGCGCTTTTGTCTGCTGCAGGAATCCTCCGACAGCGCCTTCAAATGGCTGCAGATGGTGGATGAGCCGGGGCTTGCATTTGTGGTCATAAACCCCTATGATTTCTTCCCGGACTACGAACTTGAGGTATGCGAAAGCGACGCTGAACTGCTGGGCATGGAAGCGCCTGAGGATGCTTTTGTCCTTGCGCTGCTGACGCTGGGCCCGGAAGGGCGAGAAATAACTGCCAATCTCGTCGCGCCGGTTGTAATCGGCACCAAAACGCGCAGGGCGAAACAGGTGATTCTTGAGGATGAGCGCTATACCACCAAACATCCGCTTGTGGGAGATGCGCTCCAGGCGACCGACTCTGCGGCGGGTTAATCGCATTCAGTAGAAGCGGGGGAATTGAGATGCTTGTCCTTACACGGAAGGTGGGCGAGACCATACTCATTGGAGAGGATATCAAGATAACACTGGTACGGATTGAAGATGACCAGGTGAGAATCGGTATTTCCGCTCCGAAAGATGTGCCTGTATATCGAAAGGAACTTGTGGAAGAAATAGGAATAGAGAACATTCGAGCGGCAGAGGCGGCCCGTAAGGGAGCAGAGGCACTGGAAAAACTGAGCAAAGTGAAGCCCATACCGAAGCACAACAGCGAGAAACAGCCCAAGAAGAGCTCCAAGGACTAAAGTCTGAATCGTAGAATGCCGATATACTTATTAACAAAGGCAAGAGAACTGGCGAAAGGAGGTAAAAAGAAAACAAACTGAGGCTCGTGAAGGAGATTCCCGCATTCCTTTGCGTTGCCGACAGGTAGTTGCGGTAGGGTGGGCATGTAAGGCTGCTTTCATCAAACCGATTTTGCGGGAAAGTACAATAACACAACCTAAGCAGGAAGCAAAGGCTGGCGACCGCCGATTGCCGGCCCAAAAAAATCAAGGAGGAATCACCAATGGCACTGCGTATCAACCAGAATATCGGCGCGCTCACGGCGCATCGTTGGACAGCTTTGAACGATACAAACCTGAGCAAGTCGATCGAGAGACTTTCATCCGGATTCCGCATCAATGCGGCTGCCGATGACCCGGCAGGTTTGGTTATTTCCGAGAACCTTCGCGGCCAGGTATCCGGTCTTGGCCAAGCAATTTCCAACACTCAGCAAGCCATCAACATGTTGAAGACCGCTGAGTCGGCATTGCAGGAGGTTCAGAACTTGCTGCGAAGCATGCGCGATCTGGCGCTGCACGCCGCCAACACCGGCGCCAACGACAGCGTTTCCATTGCTGCCGACCAAGCGCAGATCAACCAGGCAATCGACAGCATTGACCGCATTGCCGAGCAGACTCAGTTCGGCAACATGAAGTTGTTCGACACCGCCAGCCTTGGCAACCTTGACGGCAAGGTGTTCCAGGTGGGAGCCAACGCGAACCAGACCGTTACCCTGGACCTCACAGGCGCGACCCTGGTAAGCGACCTGCATGCCGCTAACCTGGGCGATGGTGTCAGTTACGTGGACACTATTGACGTAACCTCTGATGCTCAGGGTGCGATCGCCGTTGTCGACGCTGCGGTCGTGCAAATTTCAGACCTCAGAGTGTATCTGGGTTCTGTGCAGAAGAACACGTTGGAGTCGAATCTGGCGTCGCTGAGCGTTGCTCGGGAGAACGTGGCGGCTTCCGAGAGCAGCATCCGCGATGTTGATATGGCGTTGGAGATGATTACCTTTACCCGGAATCAGATCCTGCTCCAGGCCGGCTCTGCGATGCTAACACAGGCTAACCAGGCTCCGCAGGTAATACTTGCGATGCTTCGTTAGTTGAGGCTCGCCCAAGGAAGGGGCCGTTGACCTCGCCCTAATGGCGGCCCCTTCCACCTTCCCTCTTGCTCGAGGGTGGACGGTGGGCAGCACTGGGTAGTGAATAAAATGGAAGGATTAGTTGTTGTATCAAGTCAGTTGGCCGGTTCGCCGGCGACAGCGCAGGCATCAAGTGCTCGTGCAAAGCCGCCGGCCCGGAGCAATCCTATTTCTCCTCTGGGTTCAAGTCCGCCGCTGCAGGCCAGTTATCAGTATGACCGCATTCTTCGACAGGCGGTGGTGACTCTGCAGAATCCCAATACCGGCGGGGTGGTGAGGGAGATCCCGCCGGAGAAGATTCGGCAGATCGCTCAAGACTTCGTTCTTGCCGCGCATCATGTTTTTGATGCTTCGGCCTAGACCAAGGAGTACTGGAGACGCGAATGAGTGGAACAGCGTATATCAGCGGTCTGATCTCTGGTTTGCAGACGGATGACATCCTCGCTCAACTCGAAACCCTAGCGCGGGTGCCTGTTCTCCGTCTTGAAGCGCAAAAGGCCACCCTTTCCGCCAAACTCAGCGCCTGGCAGACGATGAATTCCCAACTTCTTTCCTTGAAAGAGGAAGCCGCCGCGCTGGGCGTTTATACCGCCTTCTCGACAATGACCGCCGCTTCCAGTAATGAGAGCCTGGTGACGGCGAGCGTATCCGGCAGCCCCCCTCCGGGTGATTATACCTTCACCGTTCAATCTCTCGCCACCACCCATGAGGTTGCCTCTCAGGGCTACGCGGAGTTGACCACACTGGTGGGCGATGGAACCGTTACCATAACCGTTGGATCAGAGGAAGCGGTTGAGATAACGGCGAACGGACTCACTCTGGCGGGACTGCGAGACGCAATCAACGCTTCTGACGCCAATGTGAATGCTTTCATCATAGATGACGGCTCAGACACCACGCCTTACCGATTGCTGATTACCAGCGGGAGCACCGGTACGGCGGGAGAGATGACCATTGACGTGAGCCTCTCCGGCGGCACCGCGCCCGTCTTCAGTGACCTGCAGACCGCCACCGACGCCACTCTGCAGATGGGAACTCTGACGATAACCCGTAGTTCGAATCTGATTACCGATCTGATCCCCGGCCTCACTCTCGATCTGCACGCCGCCGACCCGGCGACACCGGTGACGGTGAGTGTGGTCTCGGATACGGATGCCATCAAAGAGATGGTGCAGAATTTCGTCACAGATTTCAATGCCGTCATAGACTACATTGACGCACAGTGGGATTATAATGAGGAGACGGAACAGAGCGGGACGCTCTTCGGCGAGTTCAGCCTTCGCCATATACAGAACGATCTCATTTCCCGCGTCTCCAACCCCATCACCGGATTGCCGTCTTCACTTTCACTGCTTTCTCAGGTGGGTATAACAGTGGGTTTCGACGGCAAACTCTCACTGGATGAGACCATCCTGGAGTCCGCGCTGGAGAGCGATTTGACCGGAGTGATGAAACTCTTCTCCCGGTATGGTGAAGCCTCAAACGCCGATGTAGTATTCATCAGCGCGACGGGTGATACTGTGCCGACGGAAGAAGTTGGTTACGCGGTTGAAATCACCCAGGCGGCGACACAGGCGCGGGTTACCGCGGGTGTCGCACAGACCTTAGCATTGGCGGCGGATGAGGTGTTGACCATAAATGGCGTAAACATCACTCTGACGGCAGGCATGACCCAGTCGGAAGTGGTCGATGCCATTAATGATCACAGCGCGGAGACGGGAGTCACCGCCTCCGCCACCGGCTCCGACGGTACTGGCACGGGCCAATATCTTACACTGAAGAGTAACGGGTATGGTGACAGCACGGAGGTGACAGCCATCTCCGACCAGTCCAATGCCACATCAGATACCACCGGCATCGGCAATGTTCTGGTGACGGAATCATCTCCTACCGGAGAATCGGGCACCGGCACAGGAGAAGCCGGCGTGGACGTGGCGGGGACAATCAATGGTGAGGCGGCGGAGGGCAGCGGCCAGATGCTGGAGAGCACGGCCGGAGACTCAAAGGGACTGACGCTCTTGATAAGGGCGACTTCTGCGGGCTCTTACGGTACGGTGGATTACACTGCCGGGGCCAGCGCCTTGCTGGATGATATGCTGGATTTCCTGACCGAGTCGGAAGACGGTATGGTGAAATCTTCACAGAACACCCTGCAGGAACGCATTGACGATATAGATGAGAGCATCACCAAACTGGAGGAGGCCATCGTCAGAGAGCAAGACCGCCTCCGCCAGCAGTTCACCGTTATGGAAGAGGCGCTGGCTAAACTGCAGACGCAAAGTAATTTCCTTAGCAGCCAACTTGTACAGATGCAGAACAACTGGAATACCGGCTAGATAAAATAGAATCTTTACCAGGAACGAAGTAATCTCATTCTTACATAAGAGGAAAAATGATACACGGCTACGCAGATGATCAATATCGAAAAAGCCAAGTCATGACCGCAGGCCGCGCCCGCCTTCTCTTGATGACTTATGACGGGGGGCTCCGCTTTCTTCGTCAGGCGATACGCGCCATGGAGGAGAAATCGCTGGAGGAACAACACACCAATATTACGAAGGCGCAGGGCATCGTCCTGGAATTGCTCAACTCCCTGGATCATTCCGCGAACAAGCAAATCGCCGCCTCTCTCGACAGCCTCTACCGATATATCTATGACCGCCTGACAGAGGCGAATGTCAACGACAATACGGAGGCACTAAGAGAAGCGGAGATGCTTTTCTCCCGGCTGCGAGAAACCTGGGTCGAGGCGGAGGCGCGCTTGTCTCAAGGTGATGGTAATTTCGCGCAGGAAGGCTAGGTGTGTAGAATGGGCTTGGCGAGCGACCTGGACGCCAGAGAGCAGGGCTCTCGGCTGCTGGAGCAGCATGAAGACCTGCGAAAACAGCTTCTCGAATTGCGAAGAGTAACATCTCTTCAACTTGAGGCGGATTCACCGCGAGCATGGGAGACGATCCTTCAGCAGAAACAGCACCTGCTCGACCAGCTGGAAGCCGTGGACACGGAGGCGCTCTTTCTGCATACCCAACGCGTGATGAATAACCTGCCGCGGGATTTAAACGGTGAATGGGCGGAACGGCTGTCCAGCCGTCAAGAGGAGAATGTTGCTCTGATGGAGGAAGTGGTAAGAATTGAGGCCGATGCCGCAGCCCGCCTGAACAGCCAAATCAGAGAAGTGCGTCTGGCGCTCGCCAAAACGCAGCGGAACGCGCAGGTGAGCGGAGCCTATCGCGGTCGCTCCGCTGCGACCCCCCGATTTCTGGACAGTAAGCGATAGTGGCTGGCCCTGAGTGCCACTACCCCGCTCAGGAGACCCAAAGGCTGTAGAAGCACGTTTGCTCGAAGAGCACCCCGAATCTTTTCTCGTCAGACTTTATGAAACAGCGCCGGCTTCTTTTCTCTGACGCAGCGCAAATAGCAAGCGAAGTTCTCCCCGGCTTACCCCCAGTCTCTTGGCAATCTCTCCCTCATCAGTGATCTCCGCAGAGAGGCGGTGCGCGGCCTCGGCGAGGGTGATAGGGCTCGATTCAGCCATCAGAGGAGGAGACTCATTCTCCACCTCCGCATCCGGAGCCGGCTTTGTGACCACATGGGAATCACCTTGCTGTAAGGCGCGCAGGGCTGTGATCCGCTCGTCCGCGGCGCGGACCAGCTCATTCATTTGCGCGGTCCAACCGGCCAGTTCCTGGATATTGCGCTGAGCCGTCGTCTTCAGTTCGGCAACCAGCTCAGAAATCGCCTGTTCCATCCTCTCCAATCCTTCAGCAGGTGTTGGATCGCCTGCCAGGGCATTTGCGGCGTGTCTTTTTCCCGCCGCCGGGTTCCTCTGGCGCCATACCCGCAAGTACCAGACTACCCCTATTGCGAAGAGGATGGCCGCAGCTGCTATGCTCATGGAATCCATTTCGATGCCTCCTTCAGGCCTTGTAATCCAGGCTCTTTTCTTGACGCTGCCGTACAGTTTCCGGCAGTGAGGCCTCCTTGCTCTTTTCTTCCTGTTCTCTGTTTTTCTTTTCAGATTCTCCATGACCACACCAGGTATCGGTCCCCTCCCGGTGTGCATGGCTGTCCGGCTGTTTGCGAGACACGCGGCGCGTCCGCTCGCCACGCTTCTCATGTTCAGCGGATTCCGGCTCTCGCTCTACCTCTGGGACCTGCTCGATCGGAACATGGGTTTCAACGCCGCGCACCGGCATTTTCCACCTCCCGTTCATGACCCTGATTCGGGGTCAGTTTGTCCCGCAACTTCGAAACCGCTCTGGAATGCAACTGACAAACCCAGGACTCGGTCACGTCCAAAACTTTTGCAATTTCCTTCAGCGTGAGTTCCTCCTGGTAATAGAGCGCGATGACGGTTCGCTCTTTTTCCGGCAGCGCGTCTATCGCTTCCGCCAGAAGGCGCTTTTCTTCCTGCTCTTCGGTGCAAATCTGTGGTGAAAGAGCATCCTCATCAGCCACCACTTCCAACACTTCCACGAGTTCCCCATCGGCGTCCCCCACTATCTCGTTGAGGGACTGCATGTTCTGCATTCGCAGGGAACAGTTGAGTTGGACGAGTTCCTCCGGAGAGATTTCCAATTCGGCAGCGATCTCTTTTTCGGTCGGCGCTCGTCCTAGTTTCGTCTCGAGCGCCTCGCTGGCGGAACTGAGTTCTCTCTCCTTGCGGCGAAGGGTCCGCGGCAGCCAGTCCATCTCTCGCAGCATGTCTATCACCGAGCCGCGGATCCGATGATAGGCATAGGTCTCGAACTTGACTCCGCGGCCGGGGTCAAAACTGTCAATGGCTTCCATGAGACCGATAACCGCCTGACCCACAAGATCTTCATATCCCATGCTCGGAGGCAGGCTTATGTTCAGCCGGTCAACGACGTATTTGGCCAGCGGCGCGTAGCGCTCGATCAGGCGCTCCCGATCGCCGGCTGTCCTTGACTTCGAATAACTCCTCCAGAGGAGCGCGGCCTGTGTCATGGCTGATCTCCAGTCTGGAAATCACCTCTCTGCACATCCATCCGCCCGGTCCGACAGGCGCTCGTCCGAGAATGATGTCTTTCTGCCGTGGTTCTCATCTCTCAGTCTCGGCCTCGGCTATCGGATTTGGAGTAGGTATCCGCTTCTATGGAAACGGGCTCGGCGGCCTCAGTTTCGTCCCAGGCGGACCAGGCATCGAAGATTTGGCAAGCCACACGCTGGAAGATGAAGATGGCGAGGAAAGCGCCCGCGCCTCGCAGCACCGAAATGAGCAATTCCACGCCCCGCTCATAGGAGAGGCCGGCCACAATGACAAAAGCCAGCAGGCCCAGATAGAGCGACATATTGCGTGTGACTTCACGGAAACTCATGTGCTAGCTATCTCCTCTGAATCGGTGCCCAGCATTACCTCCGCCAATTTCTCCTCGGTCGCCGCTTCCAGATCTCCGGGAATGTCCTGGCCATATCCCAGATAGGAGATAGGAAGCCCGCTGCTCAGAGTCGCGACGAAGATCTGGTGAAGACGAGCCGCTTCATCCAATTTGGTGAAGATGATGCGGTCGGCGTTGAGTGCGGAGAATACCTTGAGGCACTCCTTTATGACACTGGGGCGGGAGGTGGCGGTAAGCACGAGATGGGTTTCCGTCGGCTCCGCCGCCCGCAAGAAGGCCTCCACCTGGGATTGATGGACATGGTCCCGCTGGCCGCCTCCCGGAGTGTCGATAAGGATAAGGTCCTGGTCCCGCAGTTCTCTTACCGCCTCCGCCATCTCCTCCGGGCCCAGGGCGATTCGCAAGCCCACTCGGAAGACCTTGGCAAAGGCCTTCAACTGCTCTACCGCGCCGAGGCGGAATGTGTCAGCAGTCACAAGTGTTAACTGTTTGCCCTGGCGGAGTGAGAATTCTCCGGCGAGTTTCAGTAGTGTGGTGGTTTTCCCGACTCCCGTGGGACCTATCACCGCCACGGTGGCGGGTTTTTCTCTCATGTCGATTTCACCACACACCGGCAGTTGCGCGGCGAGCCTGCGGAGGGCCTGTTCATCATGCCGGATCTCGCCCACCAGTGCTTTGCCGTTGCCATTGCCGGAAACCTCACTCCCCGGGCAATGCACGGTGCCCACTCCTAAGCCCAGCAGGAGGGTGTCCAGTTTGGAATTCAATGTCTGCAACTGATGACGCGTCTGATCCGGCGCAGCCGCGGAGGAACCCTCCCAGCGGTCCTCTTGGCCGTTGCCGTTCTTGTGCTCGGCGGCGGGCTCGTCCAGTGCCGCGCATACTTCCACGCGGTCTCGCTTTGCCAGACCGAAGAGCCCTCCCTTTTGTACTGTGCGGGATCTCACTATCATAGCCTCCTCCCCCATCATGGCGCGCACCTTATCCAGTGCGCTTGTCATATCATCGGCTTCAAACCTTTGCATGTGCATCTAAAGTCACCATCCCAATAGATTTTGCCTGTACTCCATCACCAATCTCCGCATGGGAAAGCACGGCTACCTTCTTCAATCGGCGCTGTATGAGCGCTCGCAGAATGGGCCGCGCTGTCGGCGAACAAAGCAGAACCGGCTGTGCGCCGGCGCCGGCCGCCTTCTGCGCCTGAGTTACCACGGCATCCAGAATCATCTTCGCCTGTGTGGGTTCGATTACAAGTTGGTTTCCCGTGGGTGTCGGTTTGAGCCCGGATTGGAGAATCTCCTCGATGTCCGGATCTACGGTAATAACATCCAGCGTGCCGTCCGGGCTCTGATATTGCCTGCTGATGCTCCTCGCCAAGGCCTGGCGCACCTGCTCCGTGAGTTGGTCCACATCTTTGATGGATGGAGCATAGTCCCCCAGCACGCTGAGAATCCGGTTCAGGTCTTTGATGGCAACCTTCTCCCGCAGCAGATTCTGCAGCACCCGATGTACTTCAGATAGTGTCATTACCTTTGGCACCAGTTCCTCAACCAGGGCCGGAGCCTGGACCTTGATTGTGTCGAGCAGATTCTGCACATCCTGCCGTGTCAGGATCTCCCAGGCGTGGCCCTTCAGGGTCTCAACCAGATGGGTGACGATCACGGTTGCCGCATCCACTACGGTATAGCTCGCGTTTTCCGCCTCCGCTCGCTGTGCGTCGGTGATCCATACCGCGGGCAGACCAAAGGCGGGCTCCGTTGTCGCAACGCCGCGAATCTTCTGTTCGGTTTCTCCGGCGCCGATGGCGAGATAATGCCTTGGCAAGATTTCTCCCTGTGCCACTTCCGTGCCCCAGAGTTTCATCCGGTATCCATTGGGCCTGAGCTCGACATTGTCCCTCACCCGCATCGGCGGTATGATCAGGCCCAGATCACCTGTAATCTGTTTGCGCATGGTGGTGATACGCTGGAGGAGGTCGCCTCCCTGGGCGGGATCCGCGAAGGGGATGAGTCCATAGCCCACCTCCAGTTCCAGCGGATCTGTGCTGAGCAGGGCCATCATCTCTTCCTCTTCGCTGATGGGCGCGGTCTGCTCTGTTCTCGCAGTCTCTCCAGGCTCCTCCCCCGCCTGCTCTTTACCTCTCAGTGACAGGGCGATGGTTCCCACCAATGCCGCCACCAGGAGGAAGGGAAGTTTGGGCAGGCCCGGCATGAGGGCGAGTGCCAGCAGCATAACGGCGACTGTGGTTACCGCGCGCGGGCTGGAGAGAATCTGCTTGGTCATCTCACTGCCCATGTGAGATTCTCCGCTGGCGCGGGTAACGATGAGGCCCGCGGAAGTGGAGGCGATGAGGGCGGGGATCTGGGTCACCAATCCCTCTCCCACAGTGAGCAGAGTATAAGTCTGCAGGGCGGTAACGAGATCCATGCGCTTCTGCACCACGCCGATGACGAAGCCGCCGATGATGTTGACAAGGATGATGACGATTGCGGCGATGGCGTCACCGCGGACGAACTTGCTGGCTCCATCCATGGCGCCGTAGAAGTCGGCTTCCTTCGCCACATCTTCTCGCCGTTTTCTGGCAGTCACCTCATCGATCAGCCCCGAGTTGAGATCCGCGTCAATCGCCATCTGTTTGCCGGGCATGGCATCCAAGGTAAACCTGGCCGCCACCTCGGCAACACGCCCTGCGCCATTGGTGATGACGACGAACTGGATGACGACGAGGATGAGGAACACGACGATGCCGACGACATAGTTACCTCCCACCACGAATGACCCGAAAGCGGCGATAACCGCGCCGGCATTGGCATGCAGCAGGATGAGTCTGGTGGCGGAGATATTCAGGGCCAGCCGGAAGAGGGTCATCACCAGCAGCAGTGATGGGAAAATGGAGAATTGCAGCGGATGGGTGGTGTAGGTGGTAACCATGAGGACACCGAAGGTGGCCGCCATATTCAGCACCAACAGGACGTCCAGCATCCAGTGCGGAAGGGGAATGATCATCATTCCCACGACCAGCACCGCGCCCACTGACACGAGCAGTTCGCCGTACCGCTTCAGCGGCATGGGAAGAGAAGCGCCCGCGGTTGGTGCTATTCCGGTTACCTGTGCCACACTCTTCTCCTAATCTCTCGCTCCCGTGGGTACGGGGGATTCCCCTGACATCCGATATACGAAGGCAAGCACCTCGGCGACAGCCTGATAGAGTTCGGCGGGAATCTGCTCTCCCACCTTGACACTCTTGTGCAGGCTCTGCGCCAGCGGCGGATTCTCGATGACGGGAATGCGAGACTCCTTGGCTATCTCTTTGATGCGCTCTGCAATGAGCCGCTCACCCTTTGCAACCACTTGCGGCGCGGGCATCTTCTCCGGCTCATAGCGGAGGGCGACGGCGATGTGTGTCGGGTTGGTTATCACGACAGCGGCGCGTCGTACATCCTGCATCATGCGGAGCCGGGCTATCTCTCTCTGGCGCTGGCGCCTTCTCGCCTTCACCATAGGGTCACCCTCGGTGCGCTTGTATTCCTCTTTCACTTCCGCTTTGGTCATACGGCTGCTCTTCTCGAATTGGAATCTCTGGAAGAGATAGTCGAAGGCGGCGATTATCGCCAGAGCGACGACGGTTCGCATCAGAAGCCCCCACATCAGCTGACCCGTCATCCGCCCCATGCCTGCAACATCCATGTCCGAGAGTGCCAGCACGCTGGGCCCCCGTGAACGCAGAAAGGAGAGAATGATGAATCCCACAATCAGCGCTTTCGCCAACGTCTTCGCGAACTGGACCGCACCCTGGACTGAAAACATCCGCGCCAATCCCTGAAGCACGTTCAGTTTGTTCCAATCAGGTTTGATGGTATGGGCGGTAAAGAGGAAACCGACCTGGGAAACTCCTCCGACAATGCCTCCAACACAGACCGCGACCGCCAGCGGCCCCAATATCTTTGCCATTGCGATAAGCGTCACAATGACCTCTGTCTGCAGTACGGCGGCATTCAATTCCACTGTGCCCATCCCGGTGAATGTGCGGCTGGCAAACTCGCGATAGGCATTCACCATGCCGCCGGCCGTGAATCTCAGTGTGAGCATGGCCGCCACCAGGCCCGCCGCCGCCGACACCTCAGGGCTCTTTGCCACCCGGCCTCGATCACGCAGTTCTTTTCTACGGCGCGGTGTTGCGGCCTCAGTTTTTTCTCCAGCAGCCGTTGCCATTCCCGTTTGTCCTCAGTTCAATGTGCGGCCAAAGAGAGCATGTGAGTGATGGCTCCCTTGATGAAATAGACGAGATTTCGTTCCAGCGCCAGGCTCACCGGCAGGGCCAACATAAGCACGACGAGGCCCAGCAGCATCTTCATGGGGAATCCGACCACGAAGACATTCATCTGCGGCACGGTCCG